>ERZ773115.1627-NODE-1627-length-19939-cov-3.590978_pt1 | contig 19939 bp, 17 predicted proteins | sample MGYA00511116_ERZ773115 | MGnify/ENA primary metagenome ERZ773115 (study PRJEB29015, sample SAMEA2737869) | human gut metagenome | biome: human gut; feature: human-associated habitat; material: faeces | place: China | collected 2012 ... | reverse complement strand
CTCTTGGAAAGCGGGTGCAAAAGTACGCCCTTTTCAAATATACTCCAAACTTAAACCACTCTTTTTTTGAATTATTTTTGAAAAGACTCGCTAAAGCGTTGAGTTATAAGGATGTTGTAGAACATGTTTTTCTCGGATGTAGGAGGAAAGGCCGAAAGGGGTACACCTTATTATATTCACACGCGCGTTAGGCAGGCGAGCGCAGGCGTATACATCAGGGAAATGAAGAGGAAATAGGGGGAATATAGAGGAAGGACAAAGGAAACGCAGGCCGGGAATCCAAAGAAAAGGAAAAAAGATGGAGGAAAAGGGAGAAAAGAGGATGGAGTAAAAGGAAATATCTGATTCATGGAATAGTCTGTTATATAAAAACACTGGTGAGATAACGGAGGTTACATACAGTAGAAAGGAGGGTATATACAGTAAAGAGGGGAGCCCTGGAAGTTGAAAGTAGCTGTCATGAGTAGTCACACAGCTTGTTGCATGTCTTAAAACAAAATAGGGCTTCGTTCGCCCTCTGGACATATGAAACCCCAATTCTTTATAAGATACAATCATTTAGTTATGTAGAAACAGGAAGTAGAAAAATAATTTCGAATATATCGAATAGAACTAAGTATTGGCATAAGTTTGCGCGGTTTTAATTTAAACTTTTGCTTATAATGGGGATTAATAAACCACAAAATTCGGTCTACAATTCTGCCATTACTTTCTTTTATTATGCTTTCAAAATGCTCTATAGACAGCCCCGCAGCTTTTATATTCAACAATTCTTTAATACATGAATCATTTTCACCAAAAATAAATAGAATTTTATTGTACACAGATAAAGGTAAAAGATGAATAAATGGCATTTTAGAACAAAATCCATTACGGCATATTTGTTGATGTCCACCAAACGGCATTTGCCAAGCAGGAAATCCCCAAAAGATTATACCTGTTTCAGACAGAAACTCTTTAGCATGAAGTATAAATTCAACTTTCCGACATTTATCTATATGTTCTATAACGTCATGTATCAAAATTATATCATATTTATTCATATCCTCTTCAGAACTAAAATCAAAAAAATCAGAATAAATAAACCGCCCATTAAAACCTAAAAGTTTAAAATAACTAATTGCCTGAGAGATTCGTTCTTCGGAACGATCTATTCCTGTTACATTGCATTCTTTTTCGGCAAATGGTAACAAATTTCCTCCTTCCCCACACCCTATCTCCAATATATTCATACCTCTTTTTATAGCAACAAACTTCTCGAGATAATCAATATAAAAGTCTCGAGAAGTTATTGCAAGTTCATTAAAATAGGAATATCTATCTATATGTCTTTGCTGCATAGTCGATCTATTTATTTGCTTTCAAAGCCTCAACTTCTGCTTTTAATTCCTTGATTGATTGAATCATTATAGGAATAATTGCTGTATAATTAATTAGTTTATTCCCATCCGGGTCAGTCAATACTATATTCGGAAGAACTTTCTCAACTTCCTGAGCCAACAACCCAATTTCTTTACCATCTCCACCTACTCGAAAAGCAGCAGCTGCCGGTTCATTCTTATCTTTGAAATCATAACTTACAGCATTCAGTTTAGACAGAACATTTAAACCATAACCTAATGGATTAATATTAATTTTTGCTCTAGCATCAGAATAGTTATATACATTTTTCACCTGAATACTATTATATACTCCGGATGCTGTATTATAGAAAACAACTTGATCATAATGACTAGCCAATCGAGTTGCAGCCGGGCTACAATCAATTTGAAAGAAGTTACTAGCATTACATTTCATATATATTCCGTTTCCACTAAACGTCGTATGATAAAATGAATAAGGTTCGGTATTGCCAATAGTTAATTTACCATTCGAATAATACTTAATTTGTGCATTTGCAAGAACTGCAACAGCCAAGAATACCACTAAGAGTATACTTTTAAAAAATAATGATTTCATAATATTACAAGTTTTAATTAATAACCTTTCGATATAAATAAAGGCACATATCCCTTAGACATCATTTTGTTACTGAGCCATCCAATCCTATGGTTACAGCTTGTCCAAAAGGAATATCTACAGTGCCAGGTTGAGCTTCCCATACAACCACACCAACCGCCCTAGTAGTTATACCAGTAGTAGTTTCATTGTTCGTATTTACTTCCTCCGATTCGTCCGTACATCCACAGAGAATCATCATAGAAAAAGAAAATAACATAAATAACTTTCTCATGACTATTCAAATTAAACATTAAGTGTCAAAAAATTACTTGATAAAGATTAGTATCTCACCTAAATGTAGGTAGTCTTATCCTTAAATTAGACATTGTGTTTGCTCTCATAACTTTAGATTTAAATAATTATTGCATTGATAATACTATTCTTCTGAAATATCTATATATCAATCCTTAAAGAGTAAAGTTTCCTACAACCTTAACACTCGCATTGTACATATACAACTCATATTGACCTAATGATAGATCACCTAAATAAAGAGTATACTCTCCTGCCGCAACAGGGAATATTATAGATTGAAATACGATTTGTTTTTCGATATCTTTTACTTCAACAGTTATAGGAGCAAAACTGTCTTTAAAATTAAGACAAAGTCTTTTGCTTTCATCATCCACATACACTTTAAGCCATTCGGGGTCAACAGGAGTTCTTTGTATAACCCAATCACTTTTAGTTTTAACATGCTGTTTAGCTTCAATCATAACTGAAAAACTATGTATTAATAACATCACTAATAATACAAGCTCAAACTTTTTCATATTTATTAATTTTGTTTTTTGCAAATATAGGGGATAGATGATTCGTTTGTTATATTCAAAACAATATCAAAATAGACAGGCAGAACTTGATTATCAACAACTTATAAAAACAACATAGACATATAGTATACATTCACTATTTCAAGGGGACTTTCAGAGCATTAAAATAAAAAAAGTGCATGCCACTATCAATATAGCAGCATGCATTGCCTTATTCAGAAAAGAACTACTTAAATAGGATTATTTTAAAAGCTCGTTAATCAGGTACTCACACAAGTTAGCTTCTTCCTATAAAGCAGAGATTCCCAATTTTTGTCTGAATCTTAATCGCTTTGTAGAAACTGAACTAGGATTAATACCAAGCAATCTAGCTTCGGTTTTCGAATCAAAATTAAACATGCATAAACAACAATATTCCCATTCCTGACTTGATAAATTTGGGTATCGTTCTAATAAATACATTTTTAAATTCGGATAAGTTTCTGTTATTTCAGAAACAATAGAGAACCATAATTGCTCCGTTAGTAATGGTTCATTGCAATTCGTACTACGTTCAGCGATATTCACTAATTTTCTAAAAATTATTGACGTAACAATTCTTCTTCGCTGCAATTTCTTATAATTAGAGGTTAAGTTTTTAATTTCATTTTCTAATCGACTTTGACTACTTTCATTCTCTTTTTGCGAAACCACTAATTGATTTTTCTTTTTATCCAACTCTATAAAGGCATTAGCCAACTCTAGTTTTATATTATTCAACTCAAGGGCTTGCTTATTCATTTCATTTTTGGTTTTTTGCCTGTACAGCAAATAGAGTAATGTGATAGCTATACCAAAAATCAAACATATACAAATTATAATCATATACTTTTGCTGAGTGAGTTCCAATTGATGATTCTTTTCTTTAAGCCTCAAATTATTAAATTTCTTTTCTACTTCCAGTATTTTTGTATTATTCTGTAGTATAGTAATAGAGTCACTAATGGATTCACATGTTTCTAAATGTTTAAGTGCTTCTTTATAGCTACCTTCCGCTTTAGTTACCCGATAAAAAGCCCGCTCTATACCATATTCATATTCAGAGCTATCTAAAGGTAGTGTATACAAAAGCTCACGAGCTTTTAAAATATCACCTACTTGCAGATATAGCTTGATCAGACAGTTTGTATTATACAATTCATTTTCTTTATCCAAAGATGTTGATTTAAGGAAATGATATTCTGCTTTAGAGTATTGGTTCATTGCCAAATAAATGTTACCAAAAGCATTATCTAGAGAAGAGCTAACCTCATTATCATTCAACTGCTGGGCAATAGAATCCGCTATTCCCATATATTTTAAAGCACATTCCAGAGAATCGAAAAAGGCCCATTCACGAGCTATATTTTGTAAAGCAAATACATGACTTTTGATATTTCCCGCTTTCTTAAACAGTCCTTGAGCTTCTTCATATTGATGTCTGGCCTCCTTTTGCATATCCCTAAAATCATATAGATCAGCTATATACGTACATATATAGCCTGCTTCATTATATAGTTCTTTCTCTTTTGCGATTGCCAATACTTCTGCATAAATGCTCATTGCCTTATCATATTCCCCATCAGCCACTAGAGAGCGCCCCCAAAACAACCCTATATCTACTTGATCTTTAGTTATTCCATATTTAATCAGCCAAGAATATGCATGATCGAAATAGTAAGAAGGAGGAAGAGACGTATTCAATTTGTCAGCAGCTTTACCAGCTATCAAGCACCAACGCACTAAATCTTCCTTATCCAGTTTATCAGGATAAGGAATACTTTGTATAATACGAAAAGCACTATCCGGATTGTCTTTGAGTATTCGCTCTGCAGCATTTAACGGAGTAGACACTGATTGTTGCCGTCTACAAGCTACAAAAAATATTAGCACTAGTGTTAACACATATGATAAATGTTTCATTATTATAGTTTTGCTTATATGAATAAAAAACAAACAAGTAAGTTAAACGAGGGGATAAAAAATTCTTTTCCCATTTTTCCGTTGAACCCTTGAAAACACAGATAGTATCAATATGTGCAATAATTATTTTTTCAGTTTCAAAAGTATTATGCTGTCTTGTAAAGATATGAATTATTTCTTAAACTACAAATAACCCTGTTGTATGTTTTAAAATCAAAAATATGAATCAGCAGTTGAATCAAAATTATACTGAAATGATTCAAATCAGTTAAGACATGAACACAAACTCTATAACATTACCGATAGAACTATATACATCTAGATATCAATAACTTATAGTTTCCTGTTATTTCCTTAAATGGAAACTGTCGTTTCCCGGTGAGGGAACGGGCGTTCCTTTTAATGGAAACGACAGTTCCTTTTAAAGGGAACGGACGTTTCCTCCGAGGAAACTAACGCTTGCTGCGGGAATACACAATTATAAGTAGCAAAGATATAATATTAAGCAGCATCTACACAATATAAATAGCAACTACATGATATAAGCAGGAGACTTTCCAAAACAACGACCGGTGAGATTTACCTGAAAGCACGATTGTAAATGCGAACGGTATCGCACCAGATGGAAAAGCTGTCATTACTAAAAATGAAAGTGACATCTGTGCTTGGTAACGGAAGGGATGGTACTTTATATTACTATGAGAGAAGTTTGAACGGACAACTGCAGGAACCTGACATACAACAGTACATACAGGAACACAATCGCAGCGGTCATCTCAATTAACCCGTTCCTGAAGGAAGAAAACCGCTGTTTAAGGAAGCATTAAATCATTTACAGGTCAAGAATGAATGAGTTATCAGCTATTAAAGGCTGATTTCTCAATTATTAATAACTGGGATATCAATCATTAATAGTTGACACCTCAGACGTTAACATCCTGTAAATCAAAAGATAACATCAAACAAATGACGGGCAATGACATATGGAAGAGTGAGAGCAAAAACTTGCTCTCACTCCTGCTACCACACTTGCTACCATACCGAAAACCACGATGAATAAAGGCATACAGACAATTTGTTAGAGCATGAGAGCAAAAGTCGCGTTGAATTCCTGTGGAGGATAAATATAGACGGTTATCATATTAAGCAAAAAATGGTAAAAAAGAGTAGGAAATAAATGATAGTACATAAGATACCCATTCCGATCCCCGTGATTTTTGTTTTAACTGTAATATCAACAGAATCTATTTGCTTGATTTTGAACAACTTTCTTTCTACCACAAAGAATACTGTAGAGTACAAAAGTGGAAGAATATAAAAGACTACTGGATTTAACTCTATAAAAATGGCATAAAACGGAAACATAGCTCTAAAAAAGACCATAAACACCAATGCCTGCGTTAAAATCCAATATATCTTTTTATTTTTCCAATAACTGATTCCTGTCAGTATAACAATTATCCAGAAAAATGCCGGACAAAACACATTCTCTTTATACTTACAAAAATCAGCAAGCCCCCCATACAGTGCATCAGCTTCGGCCATAGAATACAAAGTACGATAGTCATGAATCTCCAAACAGAGAAAAATGACTCCTGCAATAATTTCTATATAAGGAATCAATTTTAGTATATTCTTTTTAACTGGAGACCGCTCTTTCATGTATCAAATTATTTTTCAAACAAATATAGTTTTTATTAATTGAAAAAACAAATACATAATTATCAGATACAGGCAAATAAAGATTGGGCATTTCCGAGCAAAATCCACCTTCAGTTGTTATTCAAAGACAAGGATATTTTATACTCTAAAAAGTCAATGTCATGGAAAAAAACATTTTTAAGCTAGATAATGAACAGCTCAAAGCGATTGTATGCTCATTTCGGGATAAAACAGAAGAAGGGTTAAAAACGGAAAATGCAGAGATACAATGCATTCCTACTTTCATTACTCCAAAAACAACCCATATTAAAGGAAAGTCACTGGTACTTGACCTGGGAGGAACCAATTATCGGGTGGCAATCGTAGATTTCGACAGGGAAACGCCAGCCGTTCACCCGAACAATGGCTGGAAAAAAGATATGTCAATTATGAAGTCCGTCGGATATACCCGCGAAGAGTTATTCAAAGAATTGGCCGATATGATTATAGGAATCAAACGTGAGGAAGAAATGCCTATCGGTTATTGTTTCTCTTATCCGGCCGAGTCCGTACCGGGTGGAGACGCCAAACTGTTACGCTGGACAAAAGGAGTAGATATTAAAGAAATGGTTGGAGAATTTATCGGAAAACCTTTACTCGACTATCTGAATGAAAGAAACAAAATTAAGTTTACAGACATCAAGGTAGTAAACGATACTATAGCCAGTTTATTCGCAGGTCTCACAGATAATAGTTATGACGCATATATCGGTCTCATCGTAGGGACAGGAACCAATATGGCAACTTTTATCCCTGCCGATAAAATTGAAAAACTGGATCAGTCATGCAATGCACATGGATTGATTCCTGTCAATCTGGAATCAGGCAATTTCCATCCGCCCTTTCTGACCGCGGTAGATGATACCGTTGACGCTATTTCCGGTAATCCGGGAAAGCAACGTTTTGAGAAAGCGGTATCCGGTATGTATCTGGGAGACATACTGAAAACAGCCTTTCCGCTGGAAGAGTTCGAAGAGAAATTCGACGCACAGAAGCTGACTTCTATTATGAATTACCCGGACATCTACAAGGATGTATATGTACAAGTAGCACAATGGATTTATGGCAGATCCGCACAATTGGTTGCCGCCTCACTGACCGGGCTTATCATGTTACTGAAATCCTATAATAAGGATATACGAAAAGTTTGCCTGGTAGCCGAAGGCAGTCTTTTCTGGAGTGAAAACAGGAAGGATAAAAACTATAACATTCTCGTTATGGAAAAACTAAGAGAACTACTTCAGTTATTCGGCCTGGAAGATATTGAAGTGGATATAAAAAGTATGAATAACGCAAACCTGATAGGGACAGGCATTGCGGCATTATCATAGTTTACTCCTGATGCTGTCGGCATCCGCACAATTCTATGAGGCATTTTAATGTAGCGGATTCATCAGTAAACTTTTCTTAAAGTTATGATGAATCACGACTACATTTGAAAAATCATAGACAAACACAAAGACTGGTAAAACCAAGTCATAAAACCGATGCTGCTACAACCGTGTTTACCTCGTTTAAAGAAATGTCCACCCGATATTATTTATTATAAGGAATCACACTTAAACTATAATTACCATCAGGCAACAAATCCGAATCAAATTCTATTTCAATATCTTTAGACTCTCCTTTCAACAATGTGAAATAATTATCGTTCATCAGAGCAGGTAATATACGCTCACCATCAGAAGAGCGAATAGCCTGTACGTGAACAGCAAAAGCGACTGATGATCCCACATTTTCAATCTTTGCTTTAATCACTTTCTTACCATTACTATCCACTAAACTCGATGTTGTACGCAATTTGGCTTTCGGCAAATTATTCAATGCTTTATAGTCTCCCGGTTTATTGGAACGCCAATAAAAGTTATCAGAAAGCAGTTGCCCGTTTTCATCGTTCAGTTCCAACTTGATGAAATGCACAGGAGTCAAATCCGTTGGCTTCTTTTTTCTACCATATAATTCAAATTCATAAAGTGAATATCCCCACATAGTAGCCTGTTTTAACCCTTGCATTTTCACATAACGAGTACGAATAGGTTTTATCTTAATCTCTTCGACACCGCCTTTAGAGTCCTCATTGATATAAATTTCTTTCCAGTTTATTGCATCATCCGAAATCAACAGTTTATAAGCTTTTGCATGAGCAGCCTCCCAGTTCAATATGACAGAGGCTATTTCAGTAGGTTCACCCAGATCAACATAAATCCATTCTTCATCACGGGGTTCACTCGCCCAACGACTGCCATCACTGGCATCAATCGCGGCACTTGGCTCTCCGGCATCTACCGAAATGGAGGAAGCAACCGCTTTCTTACCGAAAGCAAGGTTGTCTGTTGTAAAATTCAGATGGAAACAATAGGAATCCTTATTAGCGGCGGCATCCAAAACTACAGACTGGCTATAACGCCCCATTTCTTTCCCATCCAGATTATAGACTTTACCTGTAGCCGTAAGCCCTTTCTGCTCTTTCAAAGTGGTATTGATCACTTTTACACTATTATCAGCATAACTCCACTGAATATGAACCGGTTCACACGCCTTTCTGATTCCCCAGTAAGCCCCGGTCAAGTCATAATAATAATCATAGGTTTGCCATACCAATGAAGGATAAGCCGACTGCCCCATCCAAGTCAATATGCCGGAAGCATCTTCCCAAATATGATGTTGAAAGCCTTCGTACATCGCTTTATTCACCTCAACATTCACTAATTGAGCTTTCCGGCAAAAATCTTCAATACCTTTCGCTTTACCATAATTGAACTCTACGGTAGAGAAATATTTGTCGGGACTGGCGTTCCCCGCCGAATTGCCAAAGAAATGCTTGTCCCACATTTCATTACGTGGCCACCAATCTTTTTCGGGCATAAATTTCTTAAAGCTATCGAAAGTAGTAAAGACAGCTGTACCTATTTCTGTACGGAATCCCCATCCTTTGGTTATGTTGGCACCATATCCATAAGGGGCTTTGGTAAAATACCAGTTAGGATGAGAGTTAGTCCAAGGTCCACTCCCGGAAAGGCCGTCACTATGGGAATTGGCATGATAGGCACGATCTCCCCCATCGTATGTTCTAACGTCTTCCTCCAGCCACTTATTAAGAGGCGGTAACGGATATCCCTCATTATCACCACACCATACTGCAATACAAGCATGATTACGCAAACGCTTGATCTTTTCCACTGCATTCATATTGAAAGCAAAAACATCATCCGGAAGATTCGAGTTTGAATTTAACCAGAAGTCGTCCCACACCATAATGCCGTATTTATCGCAAGCTTCATAAAACTCATCATCCGTAACAGAACCGATCCAATTGCGTATCATATTAAAATGCATCTCATTGTGAAGTTTCAATTTAAGATCATATTCTTCACCCCGACAACGCAACATATATTCGCTCATTCCCCAGTTTCCTCCTTTTACATAAACAGGTTCACCATTTATTTTAAGATGAAGCACACCGTCAACCAGCTCGGAACCGTATTCACGAATACCAAATGTAATATTCTGTTTATCAGAAGCCTTACCATTCACCATATAAGTCAGTTCGCAGGTATAAAGATTTGGCTGTCCATAACCATTAGGCCACCACAAAGCAGGATTCTGAATTATAAATTGACTGAACTTGCTATCATCCAGAAGAAAAGTCCGCTGCTTGCCTGCCTCAATTACCAAATCTTCGGTAAATTCAATGTTGCCCGGCTGAATGATACCTTTCAGCACTCCTTTCTGCTCTATATCTGTATGATTCCGTAGTTCCAGCTGCAAGCTTAAAACCGCTTTGTTTTTAGAAGGAACTTTCGAACGTATCCAAGGATCGACGATAGACACTTCGCCGGTTTTTGTCAAATAGACGTCGTCAGTAATACCAGTCAAAAGACCAGGAACATAAGGCATCCAATCCCAGCCGGCACATGACATATAAGTAGGACTTGCATAATTGGGAACCGGAGTGCCTACCCAATGCACAAGGACGGCAAGCACATTCTTACCATCTTTTGACAGCAAATCGGTTATATCGAAATTCCCCCGATGCATAAATCCATCAAGCAATCCGAGACGCGTCCCATTAAAGAATATTTCTCCTTTACGGTTAACCCCTTCAAAATTTAGCCATACCCTTTCTCCGTTTTCCACCTCCGGCGAATTAAACTCTGTACGATACCAGAAGTTACGGTCATATTTTGCTTTATCGACTTTATATGCATTATCAGCAAAATTCGGATCAGGCTCCAGTCCTTCTAATACATACGAACCAAACACCGTTCCCGGCACAGTTGCTTTGACCCAATCCCTCGTGTCATATCGGGTAGTCATCATATCAGAAGGATGCTCTATTTCTGCCTGAGCTTTCACTTTCCATATCGTCAGATTTCCATCACTATTCAATGAAATTTTTACTTTTTGTGCATGAACGGTGATACCAGTAAATAATAAAACAAGTAACAGTGTAGTCTTCCAAATATTCATATCTTCTATTTCTTTTTCACATTACAGATCAGTATATGAACGATTAATCGCTCATATACCCCTAAAAAAGAAATCAGATAGTCATATTATTATATTTTGTATTCCTCTATCTTCCTGTACAAAGTGGTAAGACCGATTTTCAGCAAGCGGGCAGTTTCCGTCTTGTTGCCTTTCGTATATTCCAGGACGCGTGCAATATGCCTTCGTTCCATAGCAGCCAGTTCAAAACTACCGATAGTATCATCCGAACATTCATAATGAGTATTCTGAATCTCCAGCGGAAGATCGCACACATCCAGGTGCCCGCCTTCGCAGACAATCAGACTCCGTTCTATCACATTCCGCAATTCACGGATATTTCCTTTCCAGGGTTGCTGTTCCAACGCATGAAGAAAAGCAGGTGTCATCTCACTGACCGTATACGAAAGTTTCTCGGAAAAGCTCTTTGCAAAGGCAGTGGCAAGAATTCTGATATCACCGGTACGTTCGCGAAGTGCCGGCAGATGTACCTGAAATACCGAAAGACGATAAAACAGGTCTTCACGGAAACGTCCCGCCTTGATTTCCTCTGTCAGATTGCGGTTGGTAGCAGCAATAATACGAACATTCACGTGCGTCGGTTTCGTATCTCCTATCTTTATATATTCGCCTGTTTCGAGAATACGCAGCAATTTGGCCTGTAGTTCAAAAGCCATTTCTCCGATTTCATCCAAAAAGATCGTACCGTTGTTGGCTTCTTCGAAGAGTCCTTTCTTGTCCTTCAAAGCTCCGGTGAAGGACCCGGCTTTATGCCCGAACATTTCACTCTCCAGCAGTTCCTTACTGAAAGACGAACAGTTCACGGCAACAAAGCTCTGTTTGCTCCGCTTGCTATTATAATGTATGGCTTGTGCAAATACTTCTTTTCCGGTCCCCGTTTCTCCGGTCAACAACACCGGCACATCAGTCACTGAAACCTTCTGTGCCAGCATAACAGCTTCTTTCAGCACTTTCGATTCTCCCAAAATGGAATCAAAAGAATATAGCTGACTGACTTTCTTTTCCAGTTTCTCTAACCGGACATTCATCTTAGCCTTCTCAACGGCACGACTGATCAGAGGGATAATCTTATTATTATCGTCTCCTTTGGTTATATAATCAAATGCACCGTTCTTGATTGCCTGCACTCCGTCGGGTATATTACCGTGAGCGGTAAGAAGAATGACTTCCACATTCGGAGCTGTTTTTTTAATGTTCAGCACCAGATCGACCCCGTTTCCATCGGGAAGAAAGACATCACACAAAGCCACATCCGGCTGTTGAATTTCCAACTGTCTGATAGCTGCCTTGCAATCACCCGCCTGACACACCTCATAACCCTCCAGTCCGAGCATACGAGCCAACAGGCTACGAATCTGAACCTCATCGTCAATGATAAGAATTTTACTCATAATTAATTTATAAAAAATGAAGAAAGACAAACAGGGTGCGCAAATATAAGTCTTTTTTCTATGATCCGAGAACAATTCTCCCTACTTTATTGTTATTTCCACAGGAAACTATTTACGCAACAAACTTATGAAGATCATTATTATTGGAGGCGTTGCCGGAGGAGCTACCACTGCTGCCCGGATCAGACGCACAAACGAAGCAGCTGAAATCATCCTTTTAGAAAAAGGAAAGTATATCTCTTATGCCAATTGCGGACTGCCGTATTACATCGGAGGCGTGATCAAAGAACGGGAAAAACTGTTTGTACAGACGCCCGAAGCATTTTCTACGCGCTTTCGTGTAGACGTACGAACTGAAAATGAAGTAATCTTCATCGACCGGAAGAGAAAAACAGTAACGGTGAGACAAAGTAGCGGAGACACTTATGAGGAAAGCTACGACAAATTACTGATATCGACCGGAGCCTCCCCTGTGCGTCCTCCCCTGCCGGGAATCGACCTGAACGGAATCTTCACACTCAGGAATGTAGCCGACACAGACCGAATCAAAGAATATATCAACAGTCATGCTCCCCGAAAGGCTGTTGTCATCGGAGCCGGATTTATCGGGCTGGAAATGGCAGAGAACCTGCACGCACAAGGAGCTAAAGTTTCTATTGTGGAAATGGGCAATCAAGTGATGGCTCCCATCGACTTCTCCATGGCATCCCTTGTACACCAGCATTTGATGGACAAAGGAGTAAACCTGTATCTGGAACAGGCAGTAGCCTCTTTCGAAAGAGACGGAAAAGGACTGAAAGTCATCTTCAAGAACGGACAGTCCATCTCTGCCGACATCGTTATCCTTTCCATCGGCGTACGTCCGGAAACGACACTGGCACGTGCCGCAGAACTGAAGATCGGCGAAGCCGGAGGAATCGCCGTCAACGACTACCTGCAAACGTCGGACGAATCGATTTACGCCATCGGTGACGCTATCGAATTCCGCCACCCAATCACCGGAAAACCGTGGCTCAATTACCTTGCCGGTCCCGCCAATCGTCAGGGACGAATTGTCGCAGACAACATTCAGGGAGCACACATCCCTTATGAAGGAGCCATCGGAACTTCCATTGCAAAAGTATTCGACATGACTGTTGCTTCTACCGGATTACCCGGCAAACGATTGCGGCAGGCAGAAATCAATTATATGTCTTCGACCATCCATCCGTCCTCTCACGCAGGATATTACCCGGATGCCATGCCGATGAGTATAAAAATCACTTTCGACCCGAAGACAGGTAAACTGTACGGCGGACAGATCGTCGGCTATGACGGTGTAGACAAACGAATTGACGAAATCGCGCTTGTCATCAAGCATGAAGGTACCATCTATGATCTGATGAAAGTGGAGCAGGCTTACGCCCCTCCGTTCTCTTCAGCTAAAGATCCGGTAGCCGTTGCAGGATACGTAGCCGAAAACATCATAACAGGGAAAGTACAACCCGTCTATTGGAGACAGTTGAGGGATATCGAGATGGAAAACAATTTCCTGCTGGATGTACGTACTCCTGACGAATTCTCGCTCAATACACTGCCGGGTGCAGTGAACATTCCGCTGGACGAACTGCGTGACCGGCTGGATGAACTGCCGAAAGACAAGATGATCTATACATTCTGTGCCGTCGGCCTCAGAGGATACCTTGCTTATCGCATTCTGGTACAGCATGGATTTGAAAAGGTACGCAACCTTTCCGGAGGATTGAAAACATACCACGCTGCCGCAGCACCCATCATTCTGAGAGAAGAAAGTGAGAACGAAGTACCTGCGCAACCGAACGCAAACATACAACAGTCGGCAGATGCGCAACCTCAAAAGACAGTTTCACCAGTTGAAGCAGTGAAGACAATCCGTGTAGACGCTTGCGGACTGCAATGTCCGGGTCCGATTCTGAAAATGAAAAAGACAATGGATTCGCTGGTTTCCGGCGACCGGGTAGAAATTACCTCAACCGATCCGGGATTCCCGCGTGATGCTGCCGCATGGTGCAACTCGACAGGAAATCAGTTGATTTCCAAAGAGGCGGCCGGAGGAAAATCTGTAGTAGTGATCGAAAAGGGCGAACCTAAATCCTGCAATATTGTTACCTCCTGTGAAGGCAAAGGAAAAACTTTCATCATGTTCAGTGATGATTTAGACAAAGCTTTAGCTACCTTTGTGCTCGCTAATGGCGCAGCTGCCACCGGACAAAAGGTAACGATCTTTTTCACCTTCTGGGGACTGAACGTTATCAAGAAGCTGCATAAGCCGAACGTCGAAAAAGATATCTTTGGAAAAATGTTCGGCATGATGCTCCCTTCCAGTTCCCGAAAGCTGAAACTCTCTAAAATGAGCATGGGAGGAATAGGAGGAAAAATGATGCGGTACATCATGAACCGGAAAGGAATCGACTCTCTGGAGTCCTTACGCCAACAAGCTCTGGAGAACGGTGTGGAATTTATCGCCTGCCAAATGTCCATGGACGTCATGGGAGTGAAACAGGAAGAACTTCTGGACGAAGTGACAATAGGCGGAGTAGCAACATACATGGAACGGGCGGATAATGCAAATATCAACCTGTTTATATAGAAAAAGAACAAACAAAAAAACAAGTAGCATATGAAGACAATATGTGTAATGCGCGATGTATTCAAAGCAATGGCAAGATTTGAAGATGCATTTGAAAAAGTGTATCAGGTATCATTAAATGAAGCAATGATATTATGTGCCCTGCAAGAAGCCTCGCCCAATAATATGACGGCCACGAGCCTGTCCAAACGAACCGAGCTGACACCCTCTCACGCTTCAAAGATGCTCCGGATTCTGGAAGAAAAAGAACTGATTGTCAGAACACTCGGGGAAGAGGACCGGAGACTGATGCAGTTCCATCTCAGCCAGAGCGGTAAAAAACTGGTCAGACAATTAGCACTCGAAAAAGTGGAAATACCGGAAGTACTGAAACCGCTGTTCGAATCGGTAGATTCCTAAATCAAGCAGCCCGATACATGTAATATCGGCTTGCAGAAGAATAAAACGGTGAACCGCCTGTATCATATATTACAGGTTGTTCACCGTTTCTTGTTTCGTCATTCTTCAAGCCACCCTCTAAGAAGAGACATCACTTTCTGCTTCTGATCTTCGGACATTGTACCGATGCGTGCAAGATGACTGCCTCCCGGCTCTACAAAGACATGAATATTCTTTTTATTCTTTAGCCAGGTTACTCCGGCAGCTGTCCAGGGATCATTCTGACCATAGATAAAAATCATCTTCGGATCGTTCTTCTTCAAGAACCGCACAATCTTATTGCTCAGTGTCTTATCGAATTTCATCTTCCGCATATCTTCCGGCAGCATCAGTCGTCGCAGATAATCCTTGCTGGTCTTTATAGAAAGGTAAGGTTTAAAAGGAGCGATATCGTATCCATAATACCCCAATTCGCGGGCAGCCTGCACGAAGAAAGAAAGAGTCGGGCTATCTACTATAAAATAAGAAGGTCCACTGATTGCCAGCAAATGATCCAGCAGTGTATCGTCAGAAGCCGAAGTTTCCGGTATACTACGGATATCCGTTCCCCATTGCCAGATAGAGAAAGAGTATTCCAACACACAGAAATCGTATATTTCTTCCAGAGGAGCGCGGAATGTATAGTTCTTTTCAGTACACATTTTTTCAAAACGGGGCAACAAACGGGCCTTTCGTTTCAATACTTCCAACTGGAAATCTTCTATTTTTTTCCTATCGGCTTCCGTACCTACCCGGCGGAGGAAAGGTTCGTGCCGGCCATCTTCACGCGCATAACAAAGAGGAGCAACATAAGGCACGGAAACATCCACATCGTCGGGGAAGAAAACACGGTATAATAAGGAGGTCTGCCCACCCTTGCTGATCCCCGTACTGATCCATTTGCCAGGATATAAAGTCTTGAAAGCGGTTGTCACGGCATGCAAATCCTCGGCAGAATTTTCTGCGGTCAGGTATTGCCAGTCGCACGGTTCGGGAGTGGATTCCAGAAAGTAGCGGTGCTCCACAAAGATCATATTGGCATCGAACAATTCAGAAAGTTCTTCCCGATAAGTGGGGCGCAAAGCATACCCTGCCCCATATCCTTCAGTAACAATCACTGTGGGACGGTCATAACCGACGTGCCCCACAATCACCCGCTGGCGGAAACTTCCCTTTTCGGGATGTCGATGATCCAGCGGCTGAGTCAGGTACATTACATACTTTTCCGGGAAGCGGCTGGTGTCGAGCGACTTTATTCCGCTGACGGACTTATTTTTTTCGATCTTCTGAATAAACGATTCCTGCGCCGACAATGAGACGGGCGCAACTGCGATCAGCAGCACGATTGAGAACCATACGAAAAGAGGTATCCGAATATGTTTCATAAGCATTTGAGTGTTAATTTTCTCGCAAAGATAATCATTTGCACGAACCTTTTTACACATTTCTTGTTGTTTGTAACAAAAGCCCCAAGGTACCAGGGCGTGATTTTTATATAACCTAAACATTATAAAAGATATGAAGAAATTAATTCCTATTTTATTGGCGGTCTTTGCACTCGCTTCCTGCGAAAAAGACCCGGACATGGGTAAGCTGGATGACAACTATCTGGTATACACTAACTACGACAAGCAAGCCAACTTCAAAGACTTCAGCACATTCTATCTGGCTGACAAAATCTTGGTTATCTCTGACAGCAAAGAACCGGAATATCTCGAAGGAGAAGGCGCTGAGCAAATTCTGGCTGCTTATACAGAAAATATGGAAGCAAAAGGTTATCAACCGGCTGCCGATAAAGAAAGTGCCGATCTTGGTATTCAGGTAAGCTACATCGCAAGTACTTATTATTTCACCGGCTACACACAACCTGAATGGTGGTGGGGATATCCCGGCTACTGGGGACCCAGCTACTGGGGTAACTGGGGCGGATGGTACTATCCGTACGCTGTGACCTACAGCTATAGCACCAACTCATTCATTACAGAAATGGTGAACCTGAAAGCAGATGAAGGTGAAGGCAAAAAACTTCCTGTAGTCTGGACAAGCTATCTGACTGGATTTGAAACAGGCTCTAAAGCTATCAACCGCACTCTTGCTATTGAAGCAGTGAACCAGTCATTCACTCAGTCACCTTATCTTACTAACAAATAAACAACTACAACTGTTATGAAAACAAGAAAAAATATATACTTCAAGGTAGTAGCCTTGGCGGCTATTGCCATCGCCTTCGCCATGCCGGCTAAGGCACAGCTATCAGACAACGGATATGCTAATATAGACTGGCAGTTCAATGTTCCATTGAGCAACAATTTTGCAGACAAAGCCAGCGGTTGGGGTATGAACTTTGAAGGTGGTTATTTCGTTACTCCTAATCTGGGTCTGGGTCTTTTCCTGAACTATCACAGCAACCACGAGTATATTCCTCGCGAAACATTCAAGATGGGTGCAGGTGACGTTACAACTGATCAGCAACACACAATGTTCCAGTTGCCTTTCGGTGCTGCCGCCCGTTACCAATGGAATCGCGGTGGAGCCGTACAACCTTATGTCAGTGCAAAATTAGGTGCTGAATATGCTAAGATCCGTTCCAACTTCAATATGTTGGAAGCCAGAGAAAACAGCTGGGGATTCTACGCTTCTCCTGAAGTAGGTGTCAATGTATTCCCTTGGGTTTACGGACCGGGCCTGCACTTTGCTCTGTACTACAGCTATGGTACCAATAAGGCTGATGTACTGCATTACAGTGTAGACGGACTGAACAACTTCGGTTTCCGCGTGGGTGTTTCATTCTAACCCGAGCAACTACTTGATTTTACATTAATAAGCAAGAGCCCCTCTACTTCGGCAGAGGGGCTCTTCATTCTTTATTTGCTTTGAATCGCTTTATAGATTGCATCCTGTATCTGTTCGCGAATTTCCAGACGGCTTAACTTCCGGTTGGTTACGTCCGGATAAATCCGGTTGCTCAGAAATACATAAACCAAGCTATTGTCGGGGTCTACCCAGGCACACGTTCCGGTAAACCCGGTATGACCATATACTTTTGCCGGTGTATGCTTTCCGCAAGGGCTCTTTTCCGGATTACGGGTATCCGGCTTGTCAAATCCAAGTCCGCGACGGCTGATTTTGGAAACTTCCGTTGTAAACAACTGGCAGGTTTCCTTGCTTAAATAACGCTGTCCGTTCAACTCACCACCGTTCAGCAACATCTGATAAACCTGTGCCACTTCACGTGCATTCGAGAACAATCCGGCATTTCCCGAAACGCCTCCCTGGAAGGCAGCAGCCTCATCATGCACAAATCCCTGAAGGGTAGTCTTACGCAAGAAGCGGTCGACAGAAGAAGGTATGACTTCCGATTTCGGAAAACGTCGCAAAGGAAGGTATCCTGTACGTTCCAGTCCCATCGGTTCATAAAATTCACGTTGCAAGTAGGCATCCATCGGCATTCCCGCAAGTTTCTCAACCAAAAGACGCAACAGGATAAAACCGACATCGCTATATCGGTAAGTTTTAGGTTTCATCGGTGCGTCTGCAATCTTCTTCTCCATTTCCTTGAAGAAAGAAGGATTCAGCCACAGACTATCACAGATTTGCAAAGTGTAATCTCCGGTTTTAACCTTTGAAACATATTCCTTTTTAAATGTAAAATTAGGATTCGCCCATGTGGAAGTTCCCAACTGCAACGGATGCCGTGCATCTTTGCGGGACATAAACAGTCTGCCTTCATAACTATCTTCATCGATGGCTTCCCGATAAAAAGCAATTCCGGGCGGCAAGCCGGATTGATGGTAAAGCAGTTCCTGAATGGTTATGTCTTTCTTGTTAGTACGCTGGAGGAAAGGCAGATAGTCTGCTATTCTGTCCGTCAGATTAAAACGTCCCTTATCGTAAAGTTTCATTAAAGCAAGCACCGTACCAGTAGTCTTGGAGAGTGAAGCCAAGTCATAGATATCGGTCGGCTGCACACGTGCGCTTCCCGTTCCGGTATGAGTACCGAATGCCTTGTCTACCATCACATGACCCTCTTTCATCACGATCACCTGGCAACCGGGATAAGCTCCCTGACGAACACCGTCCAAAGCGATCGAATCAATTCGTTGCAGGGCGACAGAAGAAAGCCCATGTTCTTCCGGAATAAAATGCAAAGGTGTTTTCGGAGTAATCGTGACGCCGTCTCCTGCCTGAAAGAGTTCTCCAAGGCTGGCCGATAATCTTCCGTCCGCCGTAGCTTTGGCAAAGAGCACATCCGCCACCTGCCGCTGCACATCTTCATTAGGGCTGTGTCCCAGCACCACTGCCGAGGCACGGGCAACCGCACGCTGTATCTGCAACATCATCTTACCCTGCGTAAAGAAAGCATAGATGACCGGAGTTTCAGTAGTAAATTTACCGAAGAAGGTCTGATAAGGTGACAGCTTCTGTTCACTTACGGCGACAATAATTTCATGCTTTATTTTTATATTGCGCTGTGTGTGATCTTGCTTTTATTTATAATAATGACATTTTATCTGATCATTATCCGCCAGATGACCGTGCAGAAATTTTATATTCCTGTTGCTTTATTTCTGGGACTGATTTTCCAATGCCTGGTTACC
>ERZ773115.1623-NODE-1623-length-20001-cov-5.308132_pt1 | contig 20001 bp, 14 predicted proteins | sample MGYA00511116_ERZ773115 | MGnify/ENA primary metagenome ERZ773115 (study PRJEB29015, sample SAMEA2737869) | human gut metagenome | biome: human gut; feature: human-associated habitat; material: faeces | place: China | collected 2012 ... | reverse complement strand
CGCAACACCCCTCTTCCATAAATTATGGTATAGCTGCCACCGGCATCTATTGGAGGATGAGATTCGCTGTGCGACGCACCGCCGCTGCGGCGGTCCCCCTTCCCCGGTGGGGAAGGTTAGGATTCGGGAAACGCCCTGTTTCAATCAATATACCGGTCCGTCTGGGACAGGCGCTTTACCATGCGGGAGGTGACGAAGAACAGCGCCGCCACAAAGATCAGGAATACCCACTCGGATGCATCCTCCGAGGAGGCGATGAAGTCATAGATCCCGTGGAGCACCATGGGTACCAGCACCGCCAGGCGGCGGCAGTTTTTGGAGGCCCGCTCGTAGCCATAGTTGGCATAGCGCCGGGCCATGCCATAGAACGCGCCCATGAACACACCGAAGCAGGCGTGGCCCGGCACGGCGGTGATGGCCCGGACCAGGGCGGTACCGAAGCCGTACATCACCACATAACCGATGTTCTCCCACAGAGCAAAGCCCAGGGCTACGCACACGGCATAGACCACCCCATCAAACTGGCAGTTGAAATCCGGGGAGTACCAGGTCCGGCGTTTCAAAAGCAGATACTTGAAGCCCTCCTCAGACAGACCCACCACCGCAAAATACATGAGGACGCGGTAGACAAGGGCGTTCTCGGGCCAGAGGCTGTCCAGAATGGCCGTGCCCAGCCGCTCGGTGAGGACGGCCAGCGCCGTGGAAATAATGCCCTGGATCACCAGGGACACCAGCAGCCCCACAGGCTCCCGGTCCAGCTTGTCCGCTTTGTTGATCTGCACCAGCAGGAAGATGGCGGGAATCACGGCGGCGGCAATCAGAATGGGATTGCCATAAAGCAGGTACATCATTTGCTTTCCTCCACCCTTTCCCGAATGGCTGCGGCAAGCTGGCACTCCGCCTCATAGGGGCAGGCGCCAAAATTGCAGTCCACATCTATTTCGCCGTCGTCGATTTCCAGCAGGACACGGCGGCTCTGGTCCTGGCAGCGGCAATAGCCGGAGAGAAAATATTCCATATCACGCCTCCACAATACAGAATCCGTGGGGAGACAATATCAGCTGGTCCCGGGCCACGGTGTCCAGGTTTTTACCCATGCGGACCTTCCCGGCGGGGACCTGCCAGGGGTCGCCGCTTCGGTTTACATAAACCAAAAATTTCTGTCCCTCATAGCACCGGGTGTAGGCCAGGTGCTTGTCCATAGCCGTCTGGAAGGTAATGGTCCCCTTGCCAAGGGCGGGTACATCCCGCCGCAGCTGGCCCAGCTGGCGGAAGAACCGCACAAGTTCCGTATCCTCCCGGCCCCAGGGATAGGTCCGGCGGTTGAAGGGGTCCTTATAGCCCTCCATCAGTGCCTCGTCTCCATAGTACAGGCTGGGACTTCCCGGCAGGGTGTACTGGAGGAACGCGGCCATTTGCAGCCGGTCCCGGGCCACCTCCAGCTGGTTTTTGCTCAGGTGCCGGGTGGCCTTCTCCTCCCGGGAGCCGTCGAAATCGTCAACCAGCGCGGTGAGGATCCGGGGGGTATCGTGGGTACCCAGCAGGTTCATATTGCAGGCTACCACCTGGGCGGGATAGTTCTCCACAACAGTCATCACCGTGTCCCGGAGCTTCTTTCCCGCATCCCGGCCCCGCATGAAGTCCAGAATGGCCGTGCGGAAGGGATAGTTCATGACGCTGTCCAGCTCGCCTTCCGTGAAATACTTCCGGCGGATATTGTAGGCAACCTTGTTGGAGGCATCCTCCCACACCTCGCCCAGCAGCAGAGCGTCGGGCTTGATCTCCCGGATGCGCTCCCGCAGCAGGGAAATGAATTCGTCCGGCAGTTCATCGGCCACGTCCAGCCGGAAGCCGTCGGCTCCCAGCTTCAGCCAGTGGGCCACCACGCTGTCCTCGTCCCGGATGATGTAGTTCAGAAAGCTGTCGTCCATTTTATTGACCGTGGGCAGCGTATCGAAGCCCCACCAGGAATTGTATCTGTCCGGCCAGTGGTAGAAGGTATACCAGCTGCGGAAAGGCGAATCGGGGCGGCAGTAGGCGCCATTGCCGCCGAAGGTGTAATTCCGGTCAAAATACAGGCTGTTGGAACCCGTATGGGAATAGACCCCGTCCAGAATCACCCGAATGCCGTGGGCATGGGCGCAGCGGCACAGGGCGGCAAAGTCCGCCTCGGTGCCCAGCATGGGATCCGGGGTCTTGTAGTCGCCGGTATCGTAGCGGTGGGAGGAAAAGCTCTTGCTGATGGGGTTTAAATAGAGAATGGTAGTGCCGAGAGAGGCAATATAGTCCATTTTGTCCCCAATTCCCCGGAAGTTTCCCCCAAAGAAGTCGTTATTCTGGATGATTCCATGCTCATCCGGCCGCCAGTCCACTTCGTCATACCAGTTGTCGTGGACGGAATAGGGCTGGAGCTTGCCGGTGCAGTCGCACCAGCCGCTGCGGGCGAACCGATCCGGGAACACCTGATAGATCACCGCCCCCTGGGCCCATCTGGGGGTATAGAAGTCCGAAGGGATGCAGCTGACCTGCCAAAGGTCCCCCGCCTCCATATTGGTGTCGTCCCCCTCCTTGAACAGGCGGAAGGTGCCGTGAGGGTCCGTAATGCGGAAGTAATAGAAATACAGGCCGGTTTTCTCCAGGCGGAAGCTGCCCGTCCAGTATTCATAGGGGCCGACGGTCTTCTCAAAGTGCAGCTCTTCGCTGCACAGTTCGCCGCCATTCTCCCCGCAGAGCACCATTTCCGCCTTCCGGGTCATGACCGCCACAGGGATGTGCACACTGAGGGTGCACTCCTCCCCGGGGGTCAGGCACCCAAAAGGGCGCTTGTGCTGGGGCAGCTTGCTGTCAAAAAGGATTCGCATAGGGGTTGGTCTCCTTATAGTAGTGTGGATGGGAACAAAGGCTTCCCCTCCGGGGAAGCTGTCGCGGCCCTATGGGCCGTGACTGATGAGGGGCGGCATGCAGAACCGATGCGAGATCAGCCTAAGCAGTCGCTCGTTTATTCAACAGAACAAAATTGCGAAGGGATCTCCCTATCGGTTCTGCGTATCGCCCCTCATCCGACCCGCCTATGGCGGGCCACCTTCCCCCAGGGGAAGGCATTTTCTCAGTCTCTCATAAATTCAGGCGGAAACCAATATGGTTTCCGCCTGAAAAAGTTGGTATTTTACCAGGCCAGCATATTCTGGAACTGCTCCATATACTTTCTCGCAGGGACATTCCAGCTGAAATCCTGCTCCATGTCCCGCTTTTGCAGCTGGGCGAAGGCTTCCCGGTTGGAATGGTACAGCACCAGGCAGCGGCGCAGAGAGGCATAGAAGTCATCGGCATTGTAGCTCTGGAAGGTAAAGCCCAGGCCCTCCTTGCCGAACTCATCGCAGGGGGGCACAGTATCCTTCAGGCCGCCGGTGGCGTGGACCACGGGGACCGTGCCGTAGCGCATGGCATTCATCTGGCTCAGGCCGCAGGGCTCGCTCTTGGAGGGCATCAGATAGATGTCGCCTGCCCCATAGACCCGGGAAGCCAGAGCCACATTAAAGGTGATCTGGGCGGATACCTGCTCGGGGAACTGCCGCTGCAGGTCCCGGAAGAAGTTCTCATACTGGGCTTCGCCGGTGCCAACCACCACCAGCTGAACATTGTCCTCCCACAGAAGCCGCCGGGCGATATAGCACAGCAGGTCCAGGCCCTTGTGGCCTGCAAAGCGGGTGACCATGACCATCATAGGAATGTCCGGGTCTTGCGGCAGGCCCAGCTCCTTTTGCAGGGCCTGCTTGCAGCGGGCCTTTCCGGGCTGGATGGCCGCGGCGGAGTAGTGGTCCGGCAGGGCGGGGTCTGTCTCGGGGTTGAAAATCGCGGTATCGATGCCGTTGGTGATGCCGGTGAGCTTCCAGGCGTTTCGGGCCAGAATGCCGTCCAGGCCGTGGGCATAGTAGGGGTACATGAGCTCCCGGGCATAGGTCTCGGACACGGTGGTCACCAGGTCCGCCGTCTCAATAGCGCCCTTCATCATGTTCACGGAGCCGTTCATATCCATGCAGCCCCGGTACTCCCAGGGAAGCCCCAAGGTGTCGTCAAAGAAATTGCCGTTGGCCCAGCCCTGATACTCGATGTTGTGAATGGTATACATACACCGGGTCTTTTTCAAAATCCCATTATGGTAGCAGGCCTTGAGATACACAGGGATGAGGCCGGTCTGCCAATCGTTGCACTGGATGATATTGGGGGCCGTCTCCAGAGCCACCATGGCATCCAGGCAGGCCTTGGAGAAGTAGGCGAAGCGCTCGCCGTCGTCCATGTCGCCGTAAATAGCCCCTGTGCGGGTTCCGAAATAATAGTCGTTGTCGATGAAGTAGACGGTGACGCCCCCGGGGGCGGTGGTCAGCTTCATCAGGCCGGCAAACTGCTGCCGCCAGCCCATCTGCACCCGGAACTGGGCGACCTTCTCTACCAAAATGGCGGTATTGGTTTTGATCTTGTTGTAATATGGCAGGAACAGGGCCACTTCATTGCCCTCAATGGCGGCCAGTGCCTTGGGCAGGGCCTCCATCACATCGCCCAGGCCGCCGGATTTGGCATAGGGCGCTGCTTCCGAAGCGCAGATGGCAATTTTCATACAGTATCCCCCCGCTTGATGACGATCGGGTTGTTCCGGGTGCCGATGAGCTTGGCCCCGGGCCGGACGGTGACGTTTTTATCCAGGATGACGTTTTTCAGCTCCGCGCCCTCACCGATGGTGGTATCGTTCATGATGACGCAGTCCTCCACATGGGCCCCCGGCGCCAGAGTGACCTGGCGGAACAGGATGGAATCCTTGGCGGAGCCCTCCAGCATGCAGCCGTCGGCCACCATGCAGTTGTCAATGCTGCTCTCCTCGCCATAGTAGGCAGGCACGCGGTCCCGGACCTTGGTATAGATGGGATGCTTCCGGTCAAAAATGGACTTGTGAACATCGGGCTTCAGCAGCGCCATGGAGTTCTTGAAGTACTCCTCCACACTGTCATTGTACAAGGCCACGCCCTCGAACTCATAGGCGTTGACGCTGACCTTGCCGGAATTCCAGCCGCCCAGGATCAGGTCCCGGTCCATGTGGAAGAAGTTATGGGCAATGCGCTCCCGGACCATGGAGATCAGCCACTTCTTGGTGGTGACGAAGATATCCATAGAGGCCAGATACTCGGGGCCTGCGGCGTAGTCGACCACAATATCGTTGATTTCCTTATTTTCGTCCAGGGTCACGGCCAGGTCCAGAACCTTCTTATTGTTGGCAATGCCGGACTTGACCACCATGGTGATGTCCTTGCCGCTCTGGATGTGCTCGGCCAGCACCCGCTTCAAATCGATATTGGAGATCACGGCAGAGTCTACCAGGAATACATACTCGTCTTCCTCGCTGTATTCCAGGAAGGCCATGGCGTTGTTCAAAGATTCCAGTTTGCCCCGGTAGCTGTGGGTCTCGGAGGTGGAGTAGGGGGTGATGTATTGCAGGCCGCCCTCGCCCAGCTCCAGGCCCCACTCCTCGCCGTCGCCGATGTGGTCCATCAGGGACTGGTAGTTGAACCGGGAGATCATGGCCACGTGGTGTACACCGGCCCAGCTCAGGTTGGTCAGGCCGAAGTCCACCTGGCGGTAACGGCCGCCAAAGGGAATGGAGGCAATGGACCGCTTGGCGGTCAGCTCTCCGATGTTGGCGTCATTGGTGAAGATAATACCCATTGCGTTCATAGCGTCACGCCTCCTTACATCATGTCGCCGGGCCGAAGCACGGCGTTTTCTTCCACCACGGCACCCTTGGAGGTGACGCTGATCAGCATTTCCTCACCGGGGGCGTAAGCACCGCCTACAACGGCATTCTTGCAGACACGGCTGTTTTCGCCCAGAATGGCGTGGCGCACGATGGCACCAGGCTCTACCACAACACCGGGCATGACCACGCTGTCTTCTACCACAGCACCGGCACCGATCTTGCAGCCCACGGAAATCACACTGTGGCGAACCTCGCCCTCTACCTCACAGCCCTCGGCGATGAAGCAGTTGACGGTGGTAGCAGTGGCGGCGATAAAGGAGGAGGGCATGGCACTGTTCCGGGCGTAGATCTTAAACCGCTCGCCCCGGATGTTGAATACCGGCTCCTTGCCCAGCAAATCCATGTTGGCTTCCCACAAAGACTGGATGGTTCCCACGTCTTTCCAGTAGCCGTCAAAGGGATAGGCCATCATCTTGTGGCCCTGGTTTAGCAGGTTGGGGATGATGTTCTTGCCGAAGTCGTTGGAGGACTTGGGGTCGTCCTCGTCTTCCATGAGGGCAGCCTTCAGCACGCTCCAATTGAAGACGTAAATGCCCATGGAGGCATTGGTGGACTTGGGCCGGGCGGGCTTCTCCTCGAACTCATAGATGGACATATCCGGGTTGGTATTCAGGATGCCGAACCGGGAGGCCTCTGCCAGGGGCACATTGCGCACGGCAATGGTGCAGGAGGCATTGTGCTTCTCATGGTACTCCACCATGGCGGCATAGTCCATCTTATAGATATGGTCGCCGGAGAGGATGACCACATAGTCGGGGTCGTACCGGTCGATAAAGTCGATGTTCTGGTAAATGGCGTTGGCCGTGCCCTTGTACCAGCTGCTCTTCTTGTCGTGGCGCTCATAAGGAGGCAGAACCTGGGCGCAGGAATGGGTCTTGTTCAGATTCCAGGGCTGGCCGTTGCCGATGTATTCATTCAGCTCCAAGGGCTGATACTGGGTCAGGATGCCCACGGTATCAATGCCGGAGTTGACGCAGTTGGACAGAGGAAAATCAATAATGCGGTATTTTCCGCCGAAGGGAACGGCGGGCTTCGCGGTCTTTTCCGTCAAGACCTTGAGTCGGCTGCCCTGGCCACCGGCCAGAAGCATGGCGATGCAGCGTTTTTTCTGAAAATACATGGTCACAGCTCCTCATATTGTCATTTGAAAATACAAAGGGAAAGCGGAAGACGATTGGTCAAAAAATCGTATTTTCTTCCACGCATAACATATCATACTTTTTCCGATTCCGAAAGTGACATTTTGCCTAAAATATTCTCAATTCTTTGGGCATCTTTTCTAAAATCTCTCCATGCAATCGGGGGATTCCTGGGAATTTCGACTGAATCCAGCCGTTTTTCCAACCAATCGACATCCAGCCACCGGCCGAATTTCAGCCCGCATTTTACCATTTCGGCGCATTTTTCATAGCCCAGCGCCCGGTGAAAGGCCAAGGATGCTTCGTTTTCTCCCGTGATGATGGCGAAGCTCACCGCATAGCCCATCTGCGACAGCAGTGCCTCCAGCGCAGCATAGAGCTGCCTGCCAATGCCGCGGCCCCGGGCATCGGGACGCAGATAGATGGAGGGTTCCGCACACCAGGCATAGGCCGCCCGCTCAAAGGGGCGGCTGGCATAGGCATAGCCCAAAACGGCCCCCGCCTCCTCCCAGACAAGCCATGGAAAGTCCCGGGTAATGCCTTCGAATCGGGCCAGGAAGGCCTCCGGCGTTGGGACCTCGTACTCAAAGGTAATCGTTGTCCCGCGGACATAGGGTGCATAAATGTCCAAAATGGGAACTACATCCCGCTCTTCTGCAACACGAATCATTTTATTTCCCTTTCGTGTCTCTTTCACTTCACTGCCTGTAAATAGGCCCGATAGGCGGCGTCTATGGAAGCATAAGCTTTCTGGCCTTTCAGCTTTTGATTCATGGTTTTCGTTGTGCCTATGCTTGGAATATCGCCTCCAATTTTATAACAGTTGTCATAGTATATCGCAGTCGCAGTGTTTACATAATATTTTCCGGTACTCTCATCCAGAATGATGACCGGGTAATCCTTGCCATTTTGAAGTTCATTCTGGCCATAGGAGGTCCAGACGAAATAGCCGTCCTTATCTTTCACAGGGTTGCTTCCACGCATGAAAGCCCAGGTTCCCTGCTGCAACAGACTGTCCGAGGGGAGCATATTGTAGATCTTCGACACATAGGAGTTCGGTTTTTTGTATCCGGAATCAAACCGGTAGTAATGCTGCCCTTTGTTCATACTGTCCACTGCGTCCTTTGTATACGAGAAAAAATCCTCATTCCGCAGGTATGGATACTCGCCCGTCCAGTCCAATATGACCTCGTTCTCCTCCGGGAGGTATCGCACGGTGCAGGTTCCGTTTCCTTCAGGATTGCCAATCCAGCGCGCCTTGTCCTTGTCTGAAACATCACCGATGGTGATATCCTGAAAGCCCTGAAAGCCGTCCTGCTTCTGCTGCAGCTGCACAACTTTCTCGATATCGTCGGGATCCTCATATCCCAGCATCGCATTGGACAGAACCACTGCATAAGCGCTGCGCACATTGGCAAGGTCTGCCGCCTCCCGGCTTTTCTCCAGCTGATTGGCAAAAATCGGAATCGCAGCGGCAACCAGCACCGTAATGATGGCCACAACAATCAGCATCTCCAGCAATGTAAAGCCATGGCTCTTTCTTGGCATCATGATCGTTTCTTTCCTTTCAAAAACCAGCTCCGGCAGGCAAGCTCCCGGTGGCCGGTGAACGCATTATATCGGGGTATATTAAGAATATTATAGTTGCATTTTTCGATTATGTCCAGTCCAAAAAAGCGAAAACTCCCGCCGAAAATCCACTGTCAAGGTTGACTTTTGGCTTTCCGAGGGATACAATAAAGGCATATGTGCGTATTGGGCTATGAAATCACGTCACGCTGTCATTGCGAACCGGTGACCGATGTCACCGGTGTGGCAATCCCCCAGTTAGACGGGAAAACCCGGATCTATGAGATGTTTGAAAATCCGGGGGATTCCCACGCCAGTGTGTGCACTGGCTCGGAATGACATGCGCTTGCCTTTCGCACGATTTGAAACCACAAGGAGGGATACCCATGGATGCCGGCGGAAGCGGCAATATACCCGGCCGAAGTAGACGCGCGCCCGCATCCTGGCGGGCAGCGGACTCTGCTTTGCGCCAATATTTTTGAATATTGGAGGTCAACTATGGCAGAACGTTTTGAAATTGTGGAAAAAGCCCTGCTGAAAATGCTGGACGAAAAAAAATACGCCTCTCTGCGGGACATTCTGGTCACCATGAACCCCAGCGACGTGGCCGGACTTTTTGACGGGCTGGAGGAAAAGCAGATCCCCGTCATGTTCCGGCTGCTTCCCAAGGAGCAGGCGGCGGAAACCTTTGTAGAAATGGAGCCCGAGGCCCAGCAGCTGCTGATCCAGGGCTTCTCGGACAATGAGCTGCGGGAAGTTCTGGATGAGCTGTATGTGGACGACGCGGCAGACCTGGTAGAGGAAATGCCTGCCAACGTGGTCCGGCGTATTCTCACCCAGGCAGACCCCGAAATGCGCAGCTCCATCAACCAGATCCTGCGCTACCCCGAAAACTCCGCCGGGGCCCTGATGACCATGGAATATGTGTCCCTGCGGCTGGATATGACCGTGGAGGAATCCATTCTCCGCATCCGCCGCCAGGGCGTGGACAAGGAGACCATTTACACCTGCTATGTACTCTCCGCAGACAGGACCCTGCAGGGCATCGTCACCGTGAAGGACCTGCTGCTGGCAGAGAGCGACGACACGGAGATCAAGGAGATCATGACGGAAAACGTCATCTCCGTTACAACCCAGGACGACCAGGAAGAGGTCGCCAAGATGTTCTCCAAATATAACTTCCTGGCCCTGCCTGTGGTGGACACGGAAAAGCGCATGGTGGGTATCGTCACCTTCGATGACGCCATGGACGTTATGGAAGAAGAGGCCACAGAGGACATGGAAATCATGGCCGCTATGACCCCTTCCGAAAAGAGCTACCTGAAGAGCACCCCCTTCGACCTGTACAAGCACCGCATCCCCTGGCTGATGCTGCTGATGGTCTCTGCCACCTTCACGGGCATGATCATCTCCTCCTTTGAAAGCGCCCTGGCCCTGCTGCCCGCTCTGACCGCCTTCATCCCCATGCTGATGGATACCGGCGGCAACTGCGGCTCCCAGTCCTCCGTCACCGTCATCCGTGCCCTGAGTCTGGACGAGTTGGAGCTGAGCGACGTATTCACCGTGCTGTGGAAGGAAGTCCGCACGGCCGTGCTCTGCGGCATTTCCCTGGCAGCAGTTTGCTTCCTGAAGGTGCTGCTGGTTGACCGGCTGCTGATGCACAACGAAAGCATCAGCCTGAGCGTAGACCTGGTCATCTGCCTGGCTCTGGGTGTCACCGTAGTCATGGCCAAGATGGTGGGCTGCACCCTGCCCCTGCTTGCCAAGCGCCTGGGCTTCGACCCGGCGGTCATGGCCTCGCCCTTCATCACCACCATTGTGGACGCGCTGTCCCTGCTGGTGTACTTCCTGTTCGCAAAGACCATCCTGGGTCTGTAGATCCCATCCTGCCGCAGGATAACGCCGAAGCGGACGGTGAAAAGCAATCGCACATGATAAATCCCGCCCGGGCTTTTGCCCGGGCGGGAAATTTGTTTACATATCGAAGGGCTCCATGCTGAGAACGGGGTGGCCCTTTTCGGCCAGGAAGTTCATCAGCTCTTCCGGATCCTCGGTGCAGACGGTCTCATCGGCGATCATGTCGGTGAAGTTATCCACGCCGTACATCTCCTTGGCAGTGGCATCCAGGCGCTCGCGGACCTGATCCTTCAGCTCCTTGGGCATCCAGACGATACGGCCGGGGCCGCCTTCGGCTGCGATAAACTTCTTGGAGGAGATGAACTGCTTGCCGTGGCCCATGAAGCCGGGGGTCTGAACGCCGCCGCCGGTCATGGAGGCCATCTCGGAGAAGGTCATGCCCAGGGGGGTCATGCCGGCGTGTTCACGGCAGGTGATGACAACACCCATGGAGACAGGCTCCACGCCGCAGATACACTCGAAGCAGCCGCAGGAGGTCATGGGATCCTGGAACAGGGAGTACAGGGTCACGTGCTCCAGAGCGCCGTGAGAGTACTTGGCAACAGCCTCATCCACGTCCTCGTAACGGCCCAGGTGCTCGTCGATGCAGTGCTCCTTGGGAACGATCTGGCAAGGACCGGTGGGATCCAGCTCATTGGTGGCCTTGGCATCCAGCCAGGACACGGCACCGCACAGGCCCAGACGCTCGGGGGTAACGATACATACGTGGCTGGGGGAGAAGGCCTGGCACATGATGCAGGTGTAGTATACGGGCACGGACTCGTCAGTCATGGACTTCAGACGGTCGTCACGCTTGTTGAACACGGCGTTGGCGGCAGCGCGCAGCTCCTTGTTCTTCTCGGCGTCCACAACGATGGTGACCTGGCACTTGTCCACAACGGCCTCGAACTCGCTCTTGACCTTGGCGTACAGCACCTCGCCGATGTGACGGAACTTGAAGCCCGCCTCAAAGTCGGCCTTGCTGATACGGATACGGATCATGTCACGCTGACCGGTGTGCATCACGCCCTCGATGCAGTTCAGATAGGAGTGGAACTTCCGCTCCATAACGGACTCGAAGTCGGGCTGCATGGCCTTGCCGGCCACGTCCACGGTGTAGGACATGGAGATCTTGGAGCCCACGGGGATCTCGTCGATTTCCGGTCCGATGACGGTGATCTTGTGGTCCTCGATTTCGGCGGCTTCCTTGGTGTGCACCAGCTCGAAGCAGTCCACACGGGAGCCGTCAACCTCCACCTGCATATCGGGACGGCGGATGATCTCGCCCTCGAAAGCGGAAGCGAAGGAAACGGGGATGTCGATATTGGTGATCTTGATCTTGATGTCCCGGGCCTCCAGAGAGGTGGCGTTGAACTTCTCAACATCGGGCTGCACGATCAGGCTCTTGGGAACACGGAAGATGTTCTCCTGCTCGTTGGTGATAACGGGGAAGCCCAGAGCAATGGCGCCGGCGCCGCAGGCAACGATCACATCGTCCAGAGGAGCGAAGGCGTTGACGAAAGCGGGCACACGCTCCATGGTGTACTTCATCAGGCCGGCAGCGTCGCCGGGCTGGATGTTGCCGAAGATCAGAGCGGCACGGACGGCCACGGAGACAACATGGATGACGGAGGTGACATCCTTGCCCAGGGGGATGACGCGGACGTTGTCGCCGGTCTTGTACTCCTTCTCCTGGAGCTGATCGATGATGCCGCCCACCAGAGTGACCAGCATGCCCTGGCTCTGATAGCTCTTGACCAGAGCAACGGCCTCGTCAGCGGTAGGAGCGGTGCCCAGGATAACGGGAACACCGGGGATGTCGCCGGTAACCAGGGGAACACCCAGAGAACGGACAACGGCATCGGGCAGATGGCCGTAGCAGGGAGCCTCGTAGGGAGCGTCATTGCCGATGTACTTCAGAACCTCGATGAATTCTGCGCACAGAGCGGTGGCAACGCCGGACATGAAGGCATCGTTCAGGCGGTTGTTGCGGGTCATCAGGCCCTTGACAACGCCCAGGGCTTCCTTCAGCTGACCCAGGGTCTCGACCTTGACGCCAGTGACGCCGTAGTAGCAGGGCAGGGAATATGCGGTGCCGGGGAAGGACACGGCCTGGCCCTCACCGTACTGTGCGATGGCATTGTTGACAGCTGCCTCGGTCAGGCCGTAGACAGCGTCGTTGCCGCCGAAAACTCTTTCAAATAAAGTCACGGTATTTCCTCCTAATTTTCTTCACGATCCAGAATCGCTTTGATTTGGCGGATCTCATCAATGGCCTGGGGGCTAAAATCGTAGGGGGATTTGCCCTGACGGTCCGCGTTGATAACATCCGGGTTATAGTGAATGCAGCCCAGCAGATCCTCTGCCGGGATGGTCTCACGGACAAAAGCCTCGTCGCTCTCGTCCCGGACCTTATTGGCCACCACACGAACCTGCTTGACCCCCAGGTCCTTGGCCAGCCGCTTCACATTGCGGTAGGTCTGGACACTGCGGGCACCCGGCTCAATGACCACGATAAACTGGTCCATATTGGAAGCGGTGCCCCGGCCCAGGTGCTCCAGACCGGCCTCCATATCCATAATGACCACATCGTCCTTGCGGAAGGTCAGGGCGGCCAGGATGGATTTGAGCATCACGTGCTCCGGGCATACACAGCCGGAGCCGCCCACATCCACGGTACCCATGACCAGCAGCTTCACGCCGTTGATGTCCTTGGAATACTTCTCGGGGATGTCGGCCACGTAGGGGTTCAGCTTATAGAACCGGTTAGCATCGGTAGCTCCGGTGCGCTCTTCCACCAGGGTACGCATTTTGCTGATGGGGACAATGGAATCCACTTCCTCCTGGCTCAGGCCTAAGGCCAGTCCCAGGTTGGCATCCGGGTCTACGTCGGCGGCAAGGACAGTGCGTCCTTCGTCGGCATAGAGCCGGGCCAGGGTGGAGGCAAGGGTGGTTTTTCCGACGCCGCCCTTGCCGGTGATAGCTAGTTTCATATGTTAGATGCCCAGAGCAGCGCGCTTCTCTTCGATGCGGGCAATCATCATGTCGCCCATCTTGTCGATGTCCTTCTCCACGATGTACTTGGCCTCAACCCACTTGTTGATGCCGTCTTCGCCGCAGAGCAGGTCACAGATCTCGGAGGAACCGGAAACGTAGGGATCCACGCCCAGGTAGGTATCCAGGCCGGTGGAAACAACGTAGTTGCCGATGGAAACGGCCTTCTCAGACATCCATTCGGGAGCGCAGCCCACAACAGGCAGCTGAGAAATGTTCAGGCCGGAGTCCTTGGCCAGCTCAGAGGCCAGGATCAGCATACGGGTGATGTCCACGCAGGAGCCCATGTGCAGAACGGGAGGAATGTCAGCCAGCTCACAAACACGCTTCAGACCTGCGCCGCAGTATTCCTTGGCCTGTACGGGATCCATGAGGCCGGCCTTGGCGGCAGCCTGAGCGGAGCAGCCGGAAACGATGCAGATGATGTCGTTCTCCAGCATCTTCTTCATGAGCTCAATGTGCGCAGTGTCAGGACGGACCTTGGGGTTGTTGCAGCCGACCAGAGCCACAGCACCGCGGAGAACACCGGAGGTGATGCACTCCAGCAGGGGCTTGGTGGTGCCGAACTCGTCAACCTGGGAGTTGGCAACGCCGTCCAGGACCTTCTTGATGGCCTCCAGGGAGTAGCCCACGCGGGTCTTCTGGACCTGGTTGGGGATGTTCACCAGCTCGGGCTTCCGGTTCTTGAAGTTCTCAATGGCCATCTTGACGATTGCCTTGGCGTTGTCACCGGCGTTCTCGGCAGAGAACTGGATGAACTCGGAGTCGGGCATCCGGCAGATGGGAGAGGTGGTGATGAACTTGGTGTGGAAGCACTTGGAGAGGGGTCCCAGTGCGGGGAAGATGCACTGTACGTCTACAACAATGGCTTCGCAGGCGCCGGTGAGAACCACGTTCTCCTGGCTCAGGAAGTTACCGGCCATGGGGATGCCGTGACGCATGGCCACTTCGTTGGCGGTGCAGCACACGCCGGAAATGGTGATGCCCTTGGCGCCAACGCTCTTGGCCAGAGCGATCATCTCAGGATCGTTGGCGTAGTAAACGATCATTTCAGACAGGGAGGGATCGTGGCCGTGAACAACGATGTTGACGTTGTCCTTCTCCATAACGCCGATGTTGGCGGTGGAGTCCACGGGCTTGGGAGTGCCGAACAGAACGTCGGAGAACTCGGTGCCCATCATGGAGCCGCCCCAGCCGTCAGACAGGCCGCAGCGCAGTGCCTGGCGAACCAGAGCCTCCGGCAGGGAGCTGTTGCCCATGTGGGTCATATGCAGAGCGGTGGCAACTTCCCGGTCAATAGCCCGGGGCTCGATGCCGGCCTCATGCCACAGCTGCTGGGTATGCTCGGGAGCACGCTTCAGGAACTTCTGGACGCCGAAGGGCTTGCCGTATTCCATCAGACCGATCTCAGCCATTTCGTGAGCCAGATCGTAGATGTCCTTGCCCTCGGTCTCCACGCCCCATTCCTTGGCGATGCGGATCAGCTTCTCAGGATCCTTGACCTGGTAGTTGCCGCCTTCCTTGGCCTGGTGCAGGGTATGCATGATCTCACGGCCATGGTCGGAGTGGGTGGCAGAGCCACCGGCAGTAAAGCGCAGGAAGTTACGGCCGACAATGCCGTGAACATCGCAGCCGCAGATACCGCGGGGAGCCTTGGGAGTGATGCGGCAGGGGCCCATGGAGCAGATACGGCAGCAGGTACCCTTCTCGCCGAAGCCGCAGTGGGGGGTCTGGTTTTTGACACGCTGCTGCCAGGAATCAGCGCCGACCTTCTTGCCGTTTTCCAGCAGAGAATCGGTGGCCGCTTCCATCTCTTCGACAGTGGTCAGATATGCCCAATCCTTCAATGTGATTTCCTCCTAATTAAGTAATTCTTTCCTGTTGATACACTGGTATTGCCGAACCCATACTGTATCGATAATATTCTACCAATAGAAAACAAGATTGTCAATCGGCGAATCCGCCACATTTCACATGGGATTCCCTATCCCCCCAGGGGGGTTTTTGTTCATTTTCAACGGATGTACCCAAAATCGGGCCCCTTCATGTTCGAAAATCTGTTTTTCCACGTTTTTGAGGAAAATTTAGAAATTGCAAAATTTTTTCTATGTGCTATGATAAGCGTATTCAAGAAAGAGGAGCCTTATGTCTCATGACGGATCATCTGACCGCCCGGTACGGGCTGATTCACGGCGCTTACTGGGCGTCTTATGCGGCTATTGCCGCCTATGTAAACCTGTATCTGCTGGAAATGGGCTTTTCCAGCGGGGCCATTGGCGTTCTCATCGCCCTGGCGGGGCTTTTGTCTGCCCTTTTGCAGCCATTGGCCGCAAGCTACGCAGACCGGGAGACCAGCCCCAATCTGAAGGCCATCAATCTGGCCATAGCCGCCCTTTGGATGCTTTCGGCGCTGGGGCTGCTGGTTTTCCACAAAAATAAGGTTGCCTCCCTTTTATTCTACGGCGGCTGCCTTTCCCTGCTGCAATTGCAGACCCCTCTGGTCAACGGCCTGGGGGTCACCAGCATCAATTGCGGCTGTAAGCTCAACTACGGTGTGTCCAAAAGCGTCAGCTCCGTGACCTACGCTCTGGTATGCCTGGTGCTGGGCCGCATGACGGCAGCCCAGGGCGGGCGGCCGGTACCCTGGGCCATTGTGCTGCTCACCGGGGTGTTCATTCTCTCCCTGGTGCTTTACCCCGCCCAGCGGACACCCCGAAGCGGCAGCGAGGCCAAGGGCGCAGACGGCCTGGCCTTCTTCCGGAAATATCCGCGCTTTACCGGAGTGCTTGCAGGCTGCATTCTGCTCTACATCAGCCACGTCTTTTTGAACAGCTTCACCCTCCAGATCATCCGCACCAAGGGCGGGGACAGCAGCCACATGGGCCTTTCCATGGCCATTGCAGCCCTGTCGGAAATTCCCACCATGCTCCTCTTTACCCACATGCTGCGCAAAAGGAGCAGCAGCTTCTACATCAAGGTCACGGGCTTCTTCTTCCTGCTGAAGGCCGCAGGCTCCTGGCTGGCCCCCAATGTGACGGTATATTACATCTTCCAGGCCACCCAGATTGGCGCCTGGGCGCTGATCGCCATTGCGTCCGTATATTATGTAAACGCAATTATGGAGCCACAGGATGCCGTGAAGGGGCAGGCCTATTTTACCGCCGCCTACACCCTGGCCAACGTCCTTGCCGCCCCCCTGGGCGGCCGCCTCATCGACACCCTGGGCGTGAACGCCATGCTGATGCTCGGCGCCCTTTGTGCCGCCCTGGGGACAGCGGTGAACCTGGTGTTCGCAGAGAAAACAGTGGACAAGGGGATCCTGTAACGGCAATTTCCCGCAATTTTTACATTTTGACTGTTTTTCTTTCCGGGAAAATATGGTAAACTTATAGAGAGTATGGGAAGGAGTGGCCTTTGTGAAGGAATGTGTGATCTTCTGTGCGGCGGGGTTTGACGGTCTGGCGGTACCGCTGACGGAGGAAGACTATCTCATTGCCGCCGACGGCGGCTTGAAGCATATGGAAAGCCTGGGTGTGACGCCCAATGCCATCATCGGGGACTTTGATTCCCTGAACTATATCCCCACAGGGGCAGAGGTCTTCCCGGTGGAAAAGGACGATACGGACTCCATGCTGGCCGTAAAACTGGGGCTGTCCAAAGGCTATGACCGCTTTTTGCTCTACGGCGGCCTGGACGGGGTGCGGCTGGACCACACGGTGGCCAACTATCAGGCCCTGCAATACCTGGCGGACCGGGATGCCCGGGGCATCCTCATCGGGAGGGATTTTTGTGCCACGGTGATCCGAAACGGTGCGCTGCGCTTTCCCGGCGGAAAGCAGGGGGACATCTCCGTGTTCTGCATGGGGCCGGATGCCCAGGGCGTGAATATAGAAGGGCTGTACTATTCCTTAAAGAACGGAACGCTGACCTGCGGCTTTCCCCTGGGGGTCAGCAATCATTTTACGGATTCGGCCGCCCGGGTCAGTGTGGCCCAGGGCAGCCTTCTGATCCTCTGGCGGCGGGCAGCAGGCCTGCCGGAATTCGAAGCGTAAGGAGGCAGCGCCATGGATGAAGAGAAAGCGCTTATCACCCCGGAAACCGGGCTGACCGCCCAGCAGGTCCAGGAGCATCTGGAAGCCGGTCTGGGTGCGGGGCTTCCGGCGGATTCCGGCCGCAGCGAAAAGGAAATCATTCTGCGGCACAGCCTGACATTTTTCAATCTGGTGTTCATTGTACTGGCCGTGCTGCTGATCGTGGGAAAATCCACGGTTATGAACATGGGCTTCCTGGGTGTGGTGGTGATCAATACGGTCATCGGCATTTTCCAGGAAATTCGCGCCAAACGGGCAGTGGACAAGCTGTCCCTGGTGGCCCGGCGGCCTGTGAAGGTCGTGCGGGACGGGCAGGTCCAGGAGGTGCCCCCGGAGAACATCGTCCGGGACGACCTGGCGGAGTTCGGTCAGGGTGACCAGATCTGCGGTGACGGCATTCTCCAATCCGGCACACTGTACGTAGACGAATCCCTGCTCACCGGCGAAGAGGACAGCGTAGAAAAGCAGCCCGGAGATCTGGTCCATTCCGGCAGCGTGGTTCTGGCAGGCCGGGGCCGGGTGCTGCTGACGGCAGTGGGCGAAAACTGCGGTGCGGCAGCCCTGGCCCGGGAGGCCAAGTACAACCCCAAAAACAAAAAATCCGAGATGATGCGGTCCCTGGACCGGCTGATCGTCTTTCTGGGCATTGTCCTGGTGCCCGTGGGCATTATCCTGTTCCGGCAGGAATATGTGGTTTTGCAGCTGCCTCTGCGGGAGAGCACTGAGGGCACCGTTGCGGCCCTCATTGGCATGATCCCCGAGGGACTGTACCTGCTGACCAGCGTGGCCCTGGCGGTCTCCGCCCAGAAGCTCAGCAAGAGCCGGGTGCTGGTGCAGGATATGAACAGCATCGAGGCTCTGGCCCGGGTGGATATGCTCTGCGTGGACAAGACCGGCACCATCACCGAGCCGGACATGGAGGTGGAGAACGTTCTGCCCCTGTCGGACCTGCTGCCGGAGCAGCTGGAGGACATCCTGACTGCTATGTACGGCACCGGCGAGCCGGACAACGCCACGGCCAAAGCCATGCAAGAGCTGTTCTCCGGGGAAAGCGACCTGAAATGCACCAACCGGGTGCCCTTCTCCTCGGAATACAAGTGGAGCGGCTGCGAATTTGAAAACAGCGGCAGCTATGTATTCGGCGCACCGGAATTTCTGCTGGGGGACCGGGAAGACAAATGGAATATCTGCGACTGGGCAGCCAAGGGCTACCGGGTGCTGCTGCTGGCCCAATACGGCGGCCCTCTGGCCCCCGGAAAGCTGGACCCCGAAAAACTGGAGCCCCTTGCCCTGGCCCTGCTCACAGGCAAGCTGCGGCCCAACGCCAAGGAGACCTTCGCCTACTTTGCCCAGCAGGGAGTCACCGTCAAGGTGATCTCCGGCGACAATCCCGCCACGGTGAGCATGATCGCCCAGCAGGCAGAAATTCCCAACAGTGAAAAGTACGTGGACGCCTCCACCCTGGAAACCCCGGAGCAGCTGCGGAAGGCCGCCGACGAATACACCGTATTCGGCCGGGTAACGCCTCAGCAGAAGAAGGCACTGATCGAGGCCTTGCAAAAGAAAAAACACACCGTAGCCATGACCGGCGACGGCGTGAATGATCTGCTTGCCATGAAGCAGGCGGACTGTGCCATAGCCATGGCCAGCGGGGCCGAGGCGGCCAGTCAGCTGGCAAGTCTGGTGCTGCTGGACTCGGATTTCTCCGCCATGCCCAGCGTGGTCAACGAGGGTCGCCGGGTCATCAACAATATCCAGCGGGCAGCTTCCCTGTTCCTGGTGAAAAACATATTCTCCCTGTTCTTATCCATTATCAGCCTGTTTACGGTAATGCCCTATCCCCTGGAGCCCATCCATCTGTCCGTCATCTCCGCCATGACCATTGGCGTGCCCTCCTTTATCCTGACCTTTGAGCCCCGGTATGACCGGGTCAAGGGCCGGTTCCTGCCAGAGGTACTGCGGCGGGCCTTCCCGGGGGGCCTGACCAATGTGTTCGTGGTGCTGCTGTGTCAGCTGTTCATGGTTGTCTTTGCCCTGCCCCAGGACGAGGTGTCCACCATCTGCGCGGCGATCCTGTCCTTCGTGGGTCTGCTGGTGCTGTATCAGATCTGCAAGCCCTTCAACTGGTTCCGGAAGCTGCTGTGGTGGGCCATGGCGGCCGGCATCGTCCTGTGCTTTACGCTGCTGGGGGATATTCTGGATCTGCGGACCTGGACGGACGAAGTGCGGCTGGTCATGTTTACCCTGCTGGTAATGACCCCCACGGTGTTCCTCGCCATCCAGCGCATTTTCGACTGGTGCGAGCAGACCCGCCGCCGCTTCGCCGCCTGGTGCAGGGGTGTGTGGGCCAAACGGCCGTTCCGGAAGAAGGAAAAAGCGTAAAAGAATATGCATTGGGGCTGTTAGAAAAGTATGTCGCTGCGAACCAGTGACCGACGTCACTGGT
>ERZ773115.1615-NODE-1615-length-20081-cov-5.034855_pt1 | contig 20081 bp, 13 predicted proteins | sample MGYA00511116_ERZ773115 | MGnify/ENA primary metagenome ERZ773115 (study PRJEB29015, sample SAMEA2737869) | human gut metagenome | biome: human gut; feature: human-associated habitat; material: faeces | place: China | collected 2012 ... | reverse complement strand
TCCTCATCGGCTGCGGTGCCGCCATCTTCGGAAGCCAGGACGAATCCACGGAAACCCTGCCCCTCAGTGCGGAGGTGGAAGCCTATGAGCCGGTCATCCGCAAATATGCCAAGCAGTATGGCATCCCGGATTATGTTCTGCTGATTCAAGCCGTTATGATGCAGGAATCCGGCGGCAGAGGAAATGACCCTATGCAGGCTTCCGAATGTGGGTACAACACCCAATACCCCAGAACCCCCGGAGGCATTACAGACCCGGAATATTCTATTTCAGTAGGCATCCAGAATCTTGCGGACTGTTTGCAGACAGCCGGAGCCGAAAGTCCCATTGACCTTGACCATATTCAGCTAGCCCTCCAAGGTTATAACTTTGGCAGCGGCTACATCACCTGGGCCTTGCAGAAATACGGCGAGTATTCCCGTACAAACGCCATTGAGTTCTCCTTAAAAATGGCAGAACAGATGGGCTGGAACAGCTATGGGGACAAGCAATACGTCCCCCATGTGCTGCGGTACTACCCAATCGGCAAGGTATTCTACACCCCGGAGGATGGGGATGCCATTGTGGATGTGGCCCTGTCCCAGGTGGGAAACGTGGGCGGCGAACCCTATTGGAGCTGGTACGGCTTCACCAATCATGTGGAGTGGTGCGCTTGCTTCGTCAGCTGGTGCGCCGACCAATGCGGCTACCTGGACAGCGGCACCTACCCCAAATTCTCCGGCTGCGTCTTCGGGATGCAATGGTTCCAGCAGCGTGGCCTCTGGCTGGACGGCTCTGCAGAACCCACGCCGGGAATGCTTATTTTCTTCGACTGGGCCACCCAGGACGGTGTGCCGGACCATGTGGGAATTGTGGAAAAGGTGGAGAATGGGATTGTCTATACCGTAGAGGGCAATTCCAGGGATATGTGTAGACAGAAGCAGTATTCTCTGGGGAGTGGTGTGATTCTGGGGTATGGGATGGCGGCGAACGGTACTTAAAACTGTATGTAGCAGTTTTAAGTGAAAAGTCAAGCCTTGTTTTCTCCCAACATCATGGTATAATGGTCAGCAGTGTGCGCAGAAAGGGAGATTTACCATGGCTGTTACTGCTTCAATCCATACTTTACAGGATTACCTTGACCAAGCTGCACCGGTACTGCTTGAAATCCCTGGGCTGTCCCAACTGATACGAGCAAACGGGAACAGCTATGATGTATTAGCAGGGAAGTACCCGGACGCAGCATTTACGCTGATGGTCATGAACAATCTGTTCCACCACGATTGTGAGTTCTCCGAAATTCACCAGCAGGCTTTTTCTGCCATCATTGACGGGGGCGATATTCCATCTGTGCGCAGACGTTACGACCTTTACATGGATGCTTATTGGCAGAAACACGCATGGGATGACTGACTTATGGAACAGCCTAAAAAGTCTCCCCGTTCATACAAAGGACTGAAACAGAAACAAAAAGCAAAGATTTCCGACTATATGTATCTGGAGACCCAGCGTTTCTTTCAAGCGAATGGAAAAATGCCGGGTATAGATGAAGATTACAGAATAATTGCGCTAGAGGTATCTAAGCATATTCCTGGTTTGCGTGTACCCATTGAGGAAATCTACAGCGTCTATGTGCGTAAATGTCCGCACATTGTTGAGCGTCTGACTGCTTCCGGTCTGTCGGAGCATATTCGAACCCACGGGGAGATCAAGGAATTGCAACGTATCCGGGCAGAAAGAAAAGTCAGGACAAAACGCATACTGAAACGCCCCCACAAGGAGCCAGATTCCCCGCTCATAGAGCAGGATGACACGTTCTTCTTTATCGCTGGGTACACATCCGGTGGCGCACCCTATGGCGTTACCTGGGAACAAATGGAATTGGAACCGTGGGAGAAAATAGAGTGATGGCTTCCCATCGTTCTGCATTATCCACATAATTGAAAAGGCTTGCAGCAGTACAGGTATCACATTCAGCCTGTCTGCCGCAAGTCTTTTTCATCGTTATTTGCCGAAAATCCGACAGACTGATCTGCCCGTTGCCGTATCGATACATACACGTTCCCTCCAAGTGCAAGGTTTTTGCCTGCTATTTGCTGTTTCCCTTACACTTATTATAGCACAGATTGGCGGAAATGTCTTGTGTTGCAATGCTTTTTGGGTTGGTCAGTAGACATTAAATATCATACAAAAGATGGCTCTAGTTCTTTTTCCTTCTCATTTATATCTCCCTGTAAGGTAGCAAGTGTTGCCCTTATGTTCTTAATTCCGCCATCCTCTACATAATATTCGGCTTTAATTTTTTCTTTCCCCCCCAGTACCTTTTTTAACCATCCGTACCCTGATAATTCATCTGTAACTTCCTTAAAAGAGAGATCATTTTTCACTAAACGCCACATAGTTTGGGGGCTAAATGAAAATCCACGTCCCTTAATCGCAGTATAGATACCTGGCACTAAAACCGCAAAAATAGGCCACAGCACTTGGATAATACCTGGCAAATTAGACAGTAACAGCTCTTTTATTCTGGACTTCTGGCCTGCATCAATTCTACTAAGCCACCCCAGCACTCCACATCTCCACAGTGCTAATGGAATACATGCCCCAACAACAACATAGCATAAAAATATGATTACAAACGCATATCTTCCGTATTTTTTATCAATAGCATCAAGTCTCTGGTCCAAACGTGTTATATCTTCAAGGTTACGGCACAGCTGTTCATGTTGATGCTTGTATAAACTTGATTGTTGTTGTTTCTTTAATTCTTCTGTTTGACTTCTATTCTCATCTAACTGCTTTTTCAGCGCAACATTTTCTCCTTGTACTTTCCCTTTTTCTATTTTCTCAGCAGATAAGTCTTGCTCTGATTGGGCGATACGTTTTTCTATAATTTCACGCTGCACATTATTCTGGTGTTGCAGTTCCTCACTCTTTTGGAATATTAGTGAATCAATATCGCAACTTCCTTCTGCAACATCTGTGATATCCTGTGTTGTAAACATATCGCTTGCTACAACTAGAGAAATACAGTCCATAGTACTACTCTTGGATTTTCTACTCGCTAACTCATGAATTTTCGAAACAAATGAATTGTATTTTTCGAGCGTAACCATCCCTGTAGTAGCTAACGCAACCACCACACAATATAGTCCATTATTACAGTCTTTTCTTTTTGTCAGCCACAACAAATTCGATAATTGTGTCTCGGAAATACACTCTTGCACTTCATCTGCGTTTTGATGGGAATATCTGCACAGCTTGTTATCTTCCGTAAGTACCCATATACCAGATTTACCGGCAGAACTCCGAAACGTCTGCTTCTCTTTCCTAAGTGCAATACAATGTTTAATCAGTGAGAGATCATGTTTAGCCGAATCCTTTCCATACCCATCTCTATCAATAGCAGCTATCAACGCATTCACTTCTTCCGAGTTCTGTATATAATCATCATCGAAAAAAGAGCATTTCCAATTTTCTCTGAGAGATTCCGCAACAACCGAGGTCGTTGTAAGCTCTTGTAGATGTGAAAGAGATGTCGAGCCACACTGAATGGCTGACAAATATCCGCAACTCCGAATATTTCGGTTCCTTAATATCCGCGTTCCTGATTGATATGGCTCATATGCCGTAACGAACTTCTTGATGGATTTTTTTACTTCGTCAATTGATGACTGAAGAACGATAAATTCTGTTCCCAAATTATCTAGTGCAGTCCACAATTCTTTTGCCATATCATTTTCGATTGGAGTCTGTAATCCAAGCAATCGGACGATAAAATTCGTATCAAGAATCACAGTCGCAATATTCATTTTTGCCACGTCATCAACTGTTGTAGGGGTAAAACCTAATAGAGACGCTTGAACGGCTCCATTATACAGCCTTTTATAAAGCAAAGAATCACGAGTATGTTCTCTTTCGCACAGTAATAGATAATCGAGGAAATCAATAATTGTTTCACTATCAGTTTCTTGTATCACATCCTCACGATTTGCCGTCTTATTCATAAATTCAGCAAGATCAGTGCTTCTGGAAAAGATTAAATTACATATCTCCTCCTGAATTTTTTCAATCTCTGGCTGTCTGCCCTTCTGCCGTAAGTATGAGCAAAATCCCTCAAAAAAATTCTGCAGTTCGTAGTCGTTATTAACAACTTCATTTGACAAATCATCAATATTGTCAACAACTACAGAGTCTCGAACCTTGTAATCCGATATTGTACCATCTTTTTTTAAAGACGATAATAACTTATTAAGCATTGCTGAATTAATATTCACTGGGAAAAGACTATTGATTTTATTGCGCAATTCGTTGAACATATATTTATGTCTTTCCCCTTCTTTTGCTAATTCAACAATTGCAGTTTTTACCAAGGGTTTGAGACCATCATATATATTCTGTTTTTGGTCAAATGCAACAGATGCAGCACAGTACGCACTAATTCTAATATTGGTAATCGTGTCCATAAACGTCACCTATCTCTTTTAGAATATTCTAATTATACATGGTTGCCCTGCAATAATCAACGGTGATAAGTTATATTTTGTGTTCTTACGCCTCACTTTCTTGCAGCACAGAACCGATACTCCGTCCAAAGCTCTAATCCCATAGGCATTGCGCATAGTGCCAGATAGCCAATGGCCGTCACCACGCCAATTCCGTTTAGTGGCCGCCAGATAATTCTGGGGTTGTACCACATTTTGCTGGCTCCCAGGATCACGCCCATGGCGGTCATGGTAATGCAGCTGAACAGCGCAAGTACAAAAGCCCTGTCCCGGTTGTCGAAGCGGTAGATGGAGAAAGCTGTCCGTCCTCGGAGAAGGCTTCCACGGGAACGCATGGAGTCAGCTTCCAAGGCAATGGCTGAGATCATCCAGGTAATCAGCATGGAAAAGATTCGCAGGCAGTTAATAAATCTGCGGAAAATATTGCCCTGATTGCTCCCCCGGCCAATGCCCTTTTGAGCCAGGTTGATACGCCTTGCCTCCTGACCGATTCTGGGAATAAGGCGCAGTAGGATGGTTAAGAACAAGGACAGCAACGGACTGACCTTTCCGAACAGATATACCACCTTATCCGAGGACACCACCTGGAACATGGCTTCCAGCCACATACAAACTGTGGCAAAACGCAGACCAATCACCAGGCCGTACACCAGGCTTTCCAGGGTCATGTTGTTGTCCACAAAGTTTTTTCCCAGGACTGTGACACCGAAATGGTGGTAGGAACTGTAGTACAGGGCAAAGGCCACCACCAGAGGCAGCAGACAGAGGTTAAAAATGACGGCCCGCGTTCCCCGGCGCTTGACACTGTAGGCAAAGGCGCAGAGATAGGCGATTGCCAGGAACACAGGGTGCCGAAAGGTGGCAGAGCCATAGAGTACGGCGGCAAAGAAGATGAAATTCACCGCCGGATGGCAGGCTTCAAACCCCATCTTCGTCCTCCGTCATGCCATATTGCAGCTTCACCCGGTCAAGTTTTTCCAGCAGCGCCGGGCCGAACAGCACCATGGTCAAAGCCGTGCAGATGCCCTGGCTGATATTGACCGGGAAGCCGGAAATAAACAGAGGCCAGGCCGTCTGAGCGTTGATAATGGGCAGGGTCAAAAACACCGTGCAGGTATCCAGCAGCGGACCCACGAACAGGACACAGGCCAGAAAGCCAAAGATAGCCATTACCCAGCGCTTTTGTGGCAGTCGGCCTTTTGCGAACAGGAATCCCGCCAGCATACCGCCCGCGCCGTAGGCGAACATTTGCCAGGGCGTATAGGCTCCCTGACCGTAAAAGAAGTTGCTGGCAAACGCGGAGACAGCCCCCACCAGAAAGCCCGCCTCCGGTCCGAAGGCAATGCCGGACAGCATGATAATGGCGAAGATGGCCTTGAAATTGGGGATGGGGATCACCACACGGGCCGCCACCGCCAAGGCGGACAGCACCGCAATGACCACCAGCTCCCGGGCCTGGGGCTTGCGGCTTTCAAAGGCCAGGAGAAACGGAATGATGATTTCGATAATCACCAGCGTGCTGGTAAGATAGTAGGCTCTGCCAGTCAGCCGAAGCCCAAAAAACAGGGTTGCCGGAATCACCAGCAGGAAAATCAGGAGCGTGGCAATGTGAGATTTTTTCATTTTGCTGCCTCCTTGTTTTCTTTGTAGAGACGAATCACGTCTTCCGCCGTAACGGCTCCCTCAAACACATGGCGGCTCATGCGGTGGGCAGCGGTGGTATAGAAGCTGTTGGCTCCAAAGAACCGTCTGGGGGTATCCGTGGTCAGGACCTGTCCGTCGAAGAACATACTGACAATGTCCGCGTATCGGGCGCAGAACTCCACATCGTGAGAAACCATAACAATGGTAATGCCCTGTTTCTTCAAATCCGCCAAGATTTCTGCAAAGGTTTCCTTGAAGAAGCTGTCGATACCTTTGGTAGGCTCGTCCAACAGCAGAAGCCTGGGATTTGTCAGCAGTACTTTTGCCAGGGCCGCCCGCTGCTGCTCGCCGCCGGACAGGTCGTAGGGGTGGCTGTCCAGAAGCTCCGTCACCTGGCAAAGGGCCGCGATCCGTTCAATATCCTGCTTATCCTTGGTCATTTCCGCTAGGTCTTCCCGGACGGTCTTTTTCACAAACAGGCTCTTGGGATCCTGGGGCAGCATGGCAAGGCAGCCATGGAACAGCTCTGAAGACTTGTACTTTTCCACCGGCTTGCCAAACAGCGTCACCTTGCCCCGGTAGGGTCTGCAAACGCCGGAGATAGCCTTTAGGGTCGTAGACTTCCCCGCACCGTTGCCGCCCAGGATGGCATAGAGGCTTCCTGCGGGTACTTCCGCACTGACGCCTCGCAGAATATCCGGGGAATCCTTTTCATATCGGAACCAGAGTTCTTTTAGGGTAAGGGCCGGATTTTCAATTTCTTCCGGCAAGGCGGGAGCGGGGATGGCCTTGATGCTCGGCTCCTTTGGAAATTCCTTACTCAGCCAACTGCGCCCTTGGCGAACGGTCAACGGGCTTTCCCCGGTGCCCCCTGCCCCATAATAAACCCGCACCGGGGTGGGCATGGCAGCGAACATGGGGTTATTCCCAGCAAACAGCAGCTGCCCCACCTTTCCGGGGGCATCATCCGCAATGACTTTGCCCTTGTCCATGACCACTGCCCTGTCTGCGTAAGGGAAAATATCCTCCAGACGATGCTCGGTGATGATGACGGTAGTGCCCAGCTCCATGTTGATTTTCCGAACGGTATTCAAAAAGTCACTGGCAGCGATGGGGTCCAGCTGGCTGGTTGGCTCGTCCAGGATCAGCACCTCCGGCTGCATGGCCATGATAGACGCTAAGTTTAATAGTTGCTTCTGGCCGCCGGAAAGGGTTGCCACATCCCGATGGAACCAATCCTGAATGCCAAAGTAGCAGGCCATTTCCGCTACCCGGCCCCGCATTTCCTTCTGGTCGCAGCCCAGGCTTTCCAGCCCGAAGGCCAGCTCGTGCCAGACCTTATCCGTGACGATCTGGTCATCCGGATTCTGCATGACGAAGCCGATTTTGCCGGACTGGTCCCGGTCAGAAACCTGCTTCAAAGGAACACCATGGAAAAGAACCTCCCCGGTTCGTTTGCCGTTGGGGGTCAGGACGGTTTTCAGCTGCCGCAGAAGGGTACTCTTGCCGCTGCCGGACTTGCCGCAGAGGACTAGAAACTCCCCTTGCTCAATGGAAAGACTGACGTTTTCCAGACTGTGCTTTCCCTTGGCAGCGGCATAGGAAAAGGTCAGATCATTGATCTCGAAATGTGCCATTGAATGGCCTCCTTTATGTGTAATGCGGTGGGCAGTAAGAGGAACATTCCATAGGCCAGAAGCCCCAGGAGATTCCACCCGCCAATGGGTGCAATGGACAGAATAGGTGTAAAGGCCGCGCTTTTGTCTCCGATAAATACAGCAATGCCCAAAAGGGCCGCCATCGCCGCCAGCAGGCCAAAATCCAGGCCGGTCATGCGGTAGATCATAAAGCTGGTGCGTTTGGCGGTGCCGTAGCCTCGGGAACGCATAGAATCCGCCGTAACCACGCTGCCCTCCAAGGCCCAGGAGGTCAGTGCCCCCAGAATGGACATGCCGTCCTCCAGCTTTTCGCGGGTGGTGTCTCCCTCGGCGGCACCCTTGCCAATAGATTTCCTAGCCCCGGCAATCTGGGCGGCTTTCCGCAAAAAGTTGGGAATCAGCCGCAGTACCATCACCAGAAGCAGTGACAGGGCGGGAATCACATTTCCAAACAGCGCTGTAAACTTGTCGCTGGTGAGAACAGCATTGTAGCACCCGAACCACAGCAGCATTTCCAGGAAAATCCCGCCAATGGCCAGGCCGTAGAGCAGGGCTTCCAGGGTGTAGGGCCTGCCAAAATACCGAAACAGCACCCGCTGGCCATACTGGTTGAACAGAGGATTGGCAAAGGTCAAAATCAGGAAAATGGGCAGCATGGCCAGAATATTTTGGATTCCCTTTCGTCCGTAGAGCAGCAGATAATAGGTTATACCGCTTAGAATGCCCATCGCCAGATAGGCCGGGTGCTGGATGACCACGGCGCAGCCGATGGCCCCGACAAAAAACGTAAAATTCACCGCCGGATGGCAGTTTGAAAACGCGTCGTTACCCATTGTCGTCGCCCATCCAGACTTCACCCACGTCTGCTCCCAGGCCGTTGCAGGTGTAGCACCAGACGATATCATCCCCATTCTTTAAGGTGTAGGCCGAACAGCCGTAGTTTGGGAACCACTCGTTGACCTTGTACATCCAGCCAGATTCCGGGCCCACGTCAAACTCATACAGATGGTTGATGCCCTCGATATAGTAGCTTTCGTACAGAGGCGTGTAGCTGTATTCAATTTGCAGGTTCGTGGCATCGCAGACCTTTTTCAGGACTTCAAATACCGTGTCTCCCTGGGCAAAGCTCACCGTGGTCTTGGGGAGAATGGTGCCGTTCTTGGGCACGAAGGGGGCCTTTTCCTCGTTCAGGTTATCGGTATTGTCCAGGATGGTATCGCAGACGATGGTAATGGTACAAGTGTCCGTTTGCCCTTCTTCTATCAGGGTATTGTCTTTGAGCTTTGTAATTTTGTACTGGCTGCCCAGGCCGCTGCCGGTGTTGGTTTTCAGCAGAAACGCCGCGGTCACACCGGCAATGGCAATGACCGCAATGATGAGAACCATAATTAGGTTCGCTGTTTTCTTCTTTTTCATAGTCCGCCTCATTTTCTGAAAAGCCGGACATCCGTGCTGGGGGCAGCGTCGGACGGTCCGGCTTTCGTTGGGTTAATTTTGTTCTGTGGCCAAATAGCCGTTGGGATAGCAGAAGATATGGGCACCGATATTGCCCCATACTCTGTCTGTTGTCCGCACCCTGCCGTAGAACATGACCTCCTTCGGCAGTACATAGGGGCCGTAGAGGGCGCGGTCAATGGCTTCGTACTGGGCCTGTCCCGGCTTGGCCTCTTTTAGAAGCTTCCGGGGCACGAACTGGCTTTCATCGTTGATGAGGTTCGTCAGGGAGTTTCCAAACAGGCCGGTGGTAATTCGGTTGAGAACGACCTCCGCGATGGCCTGCTGCCCATCTTCGCATTCGCCTCTGGCTTCCACATAGATCAGCCTTGCCAAAAGCGTGGTTTCCTCGTCGGTCAGCTTCAGACCCTCATACCGGGGCTCCACATACTCCCGAACCGGCTCCTCGTAGATAAAGGAATTTTCCGGCATGGCTGCGGGGTCCAGGATGAAGGCTCCGTCGTAGCCCCAGCAGATTTCGTCTGTGGTAAAGCCGTTTTCAAACTTGTCCGCCAGATACCAACTGCTCCGGTTGGAATTGGAGGGGTCGTATACCATGATTTTCCCGTCCGAATTGAAGCCCTTCAGCAGGATAAAATGCTGGGACTTGGTAAACAGGGACTTGCCGTTCATCAGCTGGATGACGATTTTTCCTTCCCACAGGGCTTCCTTGACGAAATTGTAGTTTTCCGCTTCCGTCATGGGCAGCTTCAATGCGCTTGCCATATAGCGAATACGGTCTACATTGTTTTCGGCTTTTGCGCCGAACCATCCCGCCAGTTCATCGGGGTAATACTGGTGGCCCGTCAGGTAAGTAGCAGCTACCGCCATGCAGCAGACGCTGCAGCCGTTGTCCTTGATCGTGCCGGAGCCGTACATGATGTCGCCATACTCCTCCAGCGTGTAATCCGGGAAAAAGCGTTCATCCTCCGGTTCGGCTGGAATTTCCTCTGTTTCCTCCGGAATCACTTCCTCCGGCTCCGGTTCCTGGGCTTCTTCTGGTACAGGTTCTGTGGGTAGGTATTCCGTTTCCGCAGGATATTCCTGGGTTTCTTCTGTGGCCTCGGTGGGTTCTTCCTCCGGGGCCGTTGTTTCTTCTAGCTGTGTCTCCTCCGTTGCCTCGTCGGCCCAGGTCCTCAAAGAAATGGGCTGAACAAGCAGAGCTGCTGCCAGCAGTAGGCACAGAATATTTCTTTCGAACAAATGCAGCGCTCCTTGCTTGCCGGGGACGGTTGCCCGCCCCCGGCGGTAAAATATCAGTCCTTCTTCTTGTTGAGCTTGGGAACGAGGACGATACCGATGACCACACCCCATCCGGCACCGCCAAAGATGCAGACCGCAATGATCCACCAGGGAATATTGGTCTGGGCCGCCTGGGCAGGTTCGGTGGCAGCGGGAACGGTGGGTTCCACAGTTACCACATCGCCGCCCATGTCGATGATGTCGGTCATGTCGTAGAGGTTCGTCTTGCCGGAGAGGAAGCGGTAGTAGGCGGTCAGTGCGTAGTACGCCTGCTCGGTGCCCATGCCGTCGATCTCGCCGTCCATGATGTGCTTGAAGCCGCCGCCATTTACATAGTACCGCAGCAGTGCGTCAACGACGGAGCTTCCGTTCTTGACGAACCGGGAGTCGGTGTCCCCATCGATGCCCAGAGCGGACAGAGCGGTGAGGACCTGTGCGGTGGATTCACTGGTGGCAATGTACTTGCCGTCGCCGTAAGTGGTGCTGAATCCGCCGTCATCGTCCTGCATCTCGGAAAGCCTTGCAATGGCCTTGTCGATGGCCTGCTTCACAGTCGGGTCCTTCTTGTAGTAGGGGGCAAGAGCCGTCAGGGCCATGCCGGTCATGTCGGAGTCGGCACGGTCCCCGGAGATGGCCCAGCCGCCGTCGGAGGTCTGCACACTCAAAATCTCGTCAATGAGGGCCTGCCGTGTGGTGGTGCCGCCGGAGGGCACGGGGTAGTTGCCGGAATCCAGTGCCAGCAGTGCCCAGATAGGACCGTTGTTGCCCTGGTACTTGACGAACTCCAGGTCACTGAGGCCAGCCAGCAGGTTGTAGCCGCCAACGTTGGTCACATCCTTGCCGATAGCCGTCAGGGCCAGGATCATTCGGGAATTGTCCGTGGACTTGGCCTTGTGGAGCCGTCCGGTGTCGGGGTCAATGCTTTGCTGCACATACTCCACAGCCTTCTGGTAGTAATCCTCCACGCCGGGGACTGTCCGTCCGGACCGGGCCAGGCCGATGACCATCCATTCGCCGCCAATGGAACCGATGCCAGGAGTGCCCAGCTTCTCCATGTAGTCGCCGGTGGAAATGTAGGGGTCACTTACCTTGCCCATGGCTTTCAGCATCGCCAGCTTGGTTTCCGCGGTGGTCAATACATCGTAGTTGTCCACCAGCGGCTTTTGCAGGTCGGTCAATGCGTCATAGGCTTTCCGGGCTGCCTGAATGTCCTTTTCGGAATCCAGGGTGACATTGGTCAGCTTCTTGATAAGGTCAATGACCTTCTGGGCCTTTTCCTTGTCCTCGGGGGTAGCCGTCAGCTGGGCGTATGCCTTTTCCGCGTCCGTCAGCTTCTTGGTGTTGGTGACCAGACGCTTCTGAGCATCGGTCAGGCCGTCGAAGGCTTTCCGGGCCGCCTCGATGCTGGCCTTGCTCTTTTCGGTGACAGGCTCCTCAATCTTGTCGATGAGCTTGACCACTTCGTCCGCCTTCAGCTGATTCCATTTCTGGGTCGCCTCCTGCAGAGTATTGAATTTCTTCACCAGTGCTTTCTGTTCCGCCGTCAGGGCGTTGTAGGCATTCCAGGCATTGCTGATGGCCGGGCCGCTGTTTGCGGTGACGGTGCCGATTTTGCTGATCAGGTTGTCCACATCCGTTGCCCCCGCCTGCATCAGCCGCTTGTACTCGGCCTCCGCCTTGGTCAGGGTAGCGAGATTGTTGGTACCAACCTTGCTCTTTTCCGTAGCAGTCAGCGCATCATAAGCACTCCGGGCCGCGTCGATTCTCTGCTTGCAAGCGTCCGTGTAGGTCACGGTGCCGATCTTGTTGATCAGGTCGATGACTTTCTGGGCGGTGCCGGTGTCCTCTGCGGGCTTGTTGTAATTGTCTCCACCTTCTTCATAGGTATAATCGTCCGTGTAGTGCAGAACAATTTTGTCTCCATTCTGTACAAACCTTGCTGCAACGCCACGGTCAGGGTGCGTTCCATTGACAGTGTACATCCACCCGGAGTTCTTGCCGTTGTCGAACTCACCCAGATCGTTGACAGCCTTGATGTAAACCGTTCCGTAGGCATTATCGCTGCCTGCGTTGAAGGTGATGCCATGCTTCTGGCCCACACGCTGGAGGACATCCCAGACGGTTTCGGAGGTATCCGCCTCCACACCGCTAACATTTACCCAACTGGTCAAACCGCCTCTCGCTAAACCATGGAGCGTACTGGTTGTACCGTGTTTGGAATCGCCCAAAATAGAAACAGAAACCATAATCTTCGTCGATTTGGGAGCAACTGTAACAGTAATATAGGCTTTTGCTGCGCCATAGCTTAATGTAATGGTCTGCTTATCTGCATTATTTTTGTCATAGCCTTCTACTGTTACATCCTTCAAATCAACTTTACTTGTTGAACCATCTGACCATTTTGCCGTCAGTTTAATACCAGTCAGATTCAATTCATCGCCAACCGTATACTGGGTCTTGTAAGTGCCGCTGACGTTCAGTTCTGTACAGACGGGCTTTACTTCGCCGCCGATTTTACTTGCAAGAGCATCCGCATTGACACCAAGAGGATCATCTGTACGGTTTAAGCCCGCTTTCCACGTGTTCCACTCGATATCGGGTAGACCGGTGGTCGTTTTTCCAGTATTAAATGCGATGGTGCCGTTCATTAGCTTGGGATTTTCATAGCCGGTATCGATATATTTTACATATCCGATACCCAAATCAGCACCGGAATAGAAGTTACCTGCAACATTATCATACTTATTCAAGCTATTGTAATAGCCGATAATGCCACCGATGTATTCACTACCGCTAATGGTGCCTGTAAAGGTATTTCCCGTTATAGAATGCGTTGCATTATTACGCGTCTGCGCCACGTACTGGTCACCACCAGTGATGCCGCCAACGCAACGGTTGCCATTCACTGTTCCATCAACTTTGCACCCAATAACACTGGGTCGTCCGCCGTTCGGTGCGCTGTTGTCGTTGGAATAACCACCGCCGATAATTCCGCCTGCAAAAGAACCGCTGGATATTACTGTACCATGGAATTCGGAATTTCTGATAATGCACTTGCCCATGGCGTTGTCCATGGTGCCAATCAGGCCACCGACATAGTTCTTTCCTTTTACTGTCGCGTTGCTTGTACAATTCTCAATCGTACCGTTGATCCTGTCCGCAAAGGTGCCAATTTTACTTTCCTTTCCAGTATAACCAATGGTTACGCCATCTTCTGCAACACAATTGCGAATAGTCACCGTAAATCCAGCACTGGCACTGGCGTAAGTGTTTCCACCAAAGACAGACCGCACAAGGCCCGAGTTTAGTGTCTGCGTTCCACTCTTCAACCGGACATTTTCGATTGTAACCGCATTTCCGCTCAAATCCGGTCCAGTATAATTGTTTACCAAACCGGCACCCGCAATCTGAGTTCCATAGATATTCAGATTGCGAACTGTGGCACCATTCACATAGCCCAATAGGGGAAGGCTGCCGCTTGGGACGGTCAAAAGGTGATTCTTTCCATCAATTATGCCAGAAAATGCATTTAGGTTCAGGCCCTTTTGAATATCCATTGAGCCATCCTTTGTACAACCAATTGGTGTCCAATTGTCAGGAAGCGTTATGTCATTGGCAAATGCAAAATATGCCCCTGCATAGGAGGCCCCTTCTTCATTAACACGTTTCTGCAGTAGGCGCAAATCCTCTTGAGTTTTCAGCAAGTACGGGCTGGTTTCTATACCTTTGCCTTCGAAATCCGAAGCGTTTAAGGAGTGAAATACCAGTTTACAGGTATCGCTCACCGTCTCTGCATAATTTTCCTCATTTTTATCGTCTGTGGCCCTAACTACACAGTAAATATAATATGTACCTTCCTCAAAGGACTTATTAAGTCTATATCCATAACATCCATTGGAACTTTTGTAAAATACAGATGGTATTTCTCTTCCACCCAATGTTGAATTCTGTGTATTATAAAACCACGAAAAACTATATGTGGATCCCCTCTCGGCTGCTTTAAGTCTTGTGTAAATCGGGTCACACTGCTCTCCAGCGTAATACTCTGTCTTATATGTTCCCTCCTCAAATTCCGCATGGTTTTTTAGGACAATAGTTCCGGGTTGATATTGAATAATAGGTTGATTGACATAATTTAGCCTTACTTCAACGTGAATGAGGTCACTATATGTACTATATTCTCCACCATCACTTGTCTTATTTGTAATTTTGCAACAGTACCATAGTCTATCTTCGGCCTCATTCGTTATGAGTTTTATCGTAGCATTTGTTTGTCCATCAAGTTTTGCTGATTCCCACACCTCATCAGGTTTAGAATAGCTATGCATCAAATACCACTGGTAAGATACTGTTCCTCCGTTCTGATTTGGCTTAACCTTTACAAATAATTCGATATTTTCCCCTTTATCACAAACCACATCCCTAGACTGGCTTTCAATAATCGGAATATACCCTTCGCTGGAGGTTTTCCATTTCACAGAAAGCTGCAATTCACGCTTGCTGCTAATACCGCCGTCGTTGTACTCCACTCGAATCGGGATAATTGCAGTATCAGAGTCCTTCGCCGTGTAGTCAGCCAGTTTTACATCTGTCCACGCAAAGTTAGATGTTCCGCTATTTGCCGGTTCTGTACTGTTGCCCACATAGACCTTCGTAGGATTCACCCAACCGGTCTTAATCTTAATTGTAGAACCGCTTACCTCTGTTTCAAAACGATTCTCCTGAACATGAAATGCGGGATTCAGGGTTGCGGTATTTCCCTCGCCGTCCTGTACCACTAAATCATTGATGCCTACAGTACGGCTTACTGTAAAGGTGTACACATTGCAATCTGCTTCCTTCAGGTTAGTTTCACCATCCGTAAGAGGACCAACCAGGAGCTTCACAACATGAGTTGTTCCAACAGGCACCTTCGCCAAATCAAAGGTGTACTTCGTTGCCTTTACTGTGTCTGTGCTTGTAAACTGCTGCGGTGCTACCACCTTGCCGAGTGTGCTGATAACAGGCGCATCATCCAGCAAAAACTGGAAATATACTCCTGCCTCCACCGCTGCCGCAGTCGGAGTCAGGGTGAACGTTCTGGAGTTTGCGGTACTTGCTATATCTACTGTATACTCCGTCGTTGCAGGATCAAACTCAGCTGCTGTCCAGTCCGTCTGTTTAGGTCCCTTTACAGTAAAGGTAGCCCCTGCCAGCCAGGTGGAATTTAACATCAAAGCTGCAGGTGCTTCTGCGTCATATTCTTCTATGGTATTAGAATCATCATTTATACACAGTTCAATGGTAATTTCTATTTGTTGCGCAATTGTTTCTATCCCCATGTCATCAGCATGGACAAGGCAAATCAAAATTGTTGCTGTTGATGTATTTATGTCACAGGTATCCCATAAATCTATCTGCTCATCCAAGATACCATTATATGCAGTTATATTATAGTCGTCTATACAAAGTATATCTTCTTCAGGAAATTCAGCATATATTCGCATTATCCTGCTACTACAAGTTATATTATATTGATTTATATTATCAGAGTATTCTGGAAAAATATCAATTGATTTATCATAGGCATCATATAGCCTCAAAGAACGAATATGGTCGTTTTTTATAATTTCGCGTGTCTCTTCTTGATTCGCAACATCTTCATTTTTTCCCAGAGAAGAGGAAGTCAGTCCTTCGTTTTCGAATATTTCACTATATTCCGCAGAAGGAGGGCTAGCTGGTAACGTTTTTTCCGCCGGCTCAATTCCTGCAGTTGGCACATCTTCGATATTTTCCGTCACTCCCGCTTCGTTTACAATATCAGTAACACTAGATAATTCACCCTCGATTGTATCCACCTCAGTAGCATTGACCGAAAGGACTGGAAAAAGCGGAAATACCAGTGCAACAACCAGTAAAAGACTAATGCCTCTCCTAATTCCCATAAATAGCACCCCCGTTAGGCAAAAATAAACAAGGGACCCCACCACTTCTGGCGGGGCCCCTCGTCGATTACATCAGTAAAATATATCTAATTTTGTTAGATTAGATATAAGGCTCAGTTGTTTCAAAAGGAGTTTCCGCAACCCATCTAGAAACAACCAATTCATAGGAAATTGTGATGACATCTCCAGTCTGAATGGTGTACTGGTTCATGTACTTATCAGAAACATCCACAGTCTGATTATTGTTAGTAACAGTGTAAATGAAGTCATTGCCGACATAAACATATTTATAGCCTACAATTTCTCCATCGTCATTGTATGCAAAGCCCTCAAAGCCATAGCCAGGGCGCTTAGTGCTCCATTGTGCATTAATTCCGCTGGTGGCTCCGTTAGCTGCACCACTAATGTACTGAGTTCCTTTGACAGTGAGTCTCCACAGCGCCATTGCGGTATTGCCATTCATGTCTGTGAAACTTGACCAACCATCAGGATCACCATACTGCTGCAATACAGCTGCATAGACGGTCGTGCCAGCGTTCACCGTAATGGTATCTACCGCATTTCCACTTGCCTTAACTACAATCGTTGCCGTGTTAGATGTTCCGTCCGCGAATGCGGTCACGCTCAAGCAAGCAATCATTGCCAGCACGAGCACCAGGGACAGGATACGTTTTGCCATTTTCATAGTTTTTTCGCTCCTTTGTAAAATATTTATGTCACAGCCTTTCGACTGTTGACACCATGTTTTGTGAACACCTCTGTCGTGTCCGCAACGATCCCCGCTTCCATTGGGGCCCACCATACAAACGGGCATCATCCCCAACCCACTTCGTCACGCTCCGGCCCAAAGGCCATCCCCGCACAATCCCACAGATCGGTGTCGCAGCACAACATCGATATTCACTTTCTATATGTCTCCGGGTCACGTCCCCGTTGACACCCATTCTTCCTCGCCAGGAACTCCAACTTCTGTTCCCGCCTCGGCTTATGGCATCCCTTCGGCAGCGGCAGCTTGGCCTCGGTCAACGCAATGGACCAGCACACAAACCGCCCCGCAATATACCGCCCACCCTCAACCTCATAGGAATAGGGGGAGTGGCCCAGCGCCTCGGCGCAGGTACGAAGGTACTCCAGTATCTCATCGTCGCTCATCATATCCCCGTGGGCTTCTCCCCACCGGGCATCCCGCTCTAAGCGGGCCTGTTTTTCGGCCTGAGCGACAGCGGCCTTTTCTTGATTCACAGCCCGGATGGCTTCCCGCTTTTGTGCCTGACGCTCGTCGAATACACGGGACTGCTCTTTCATGGTTTTGCGGTAGATGCGTCTGCCCTTATCGCTGACCTTATGTGTTGGGTAGGGCAGCCCAGCAACATCTACCGCTCTGGACCATCCGCCGAACCGTTCCCCAATCATAGCACCCCCGAATACCTCTCTGGGGTAGGGCGTATGCCCAATCTCCTGGGCGCACTGCTGGAGATAGGCAATCAGCTGTTCGTCTGTGTCGTCCCGGTGGGCCGCTACAAACTCGGCGTCCTTGCGCCGCATGGCGGCGTTGGTCATTGTCTCCAGCTGCTGCTGTTTCCACCGTTGTGGATCAAAACGATAAGGCTTGTCTTTGTTACTCACACCGTGTCCCTCCATTATCAGGCGCAATGCCTCTACATTGGTGGGATCTCACGGTTTCTTTCGCGTCCAAAGATCAGTCCATGGTTTTGTAGGTCTCCTGGCTCTGTGCAGCACTGCCGCCTTCTCACTTTTCAGCAATGGCATTTTGGCAGTACCCTTGGCACATTACAGTAGCGCGTCTGCGCCGGACTTCCACCGGCTTCCCTTGTTCAGCCTGCTCTCCACAGGCCACAAAACCGATATGCAGTTTTCAGGCAAAAGAAAAAGCCACACAGGCAGACTTCTGCCAGTGTGACCGTATGTTTTCACATCCTGCCTTCCTTCACCCCATCTCAGGGATGCGCTCCGGGTTCTCACATGGTCGGTATTCTGGCTCGCGCATTTTGGTGGATTCCTCCGCCAGCACCCGCACCCAGCCTTCTCAGGTTTCCCCAATGACCGGATCGCTCCGTTAAGGGTACGGACATTTGCGCATACAGCTACGGGTATAGCACCGGGATCTCACCGGATTCCCTCATCTCCACATCTGCAAACCGCAGATGCGTGACACCATGCAGCAATTGAGTTGTTAAAGTACGTTCTTTTGTGCCATACTATGTATGACGGCCAGAAGCCTGGGTCGTGGGGGACGGTTTCGTTAAGGAAAACCCTTAACGAAAGCCAGAAAGTCCACATACGTACCCATTCGTACAAGGTTATTATATCATAAGCCATATCTTTGTCAATTGAATTTGTCTCAGAACGTTAATTTTTGTACGGAATCGCAATTCAATGGACAACACAGGAACGGAAAAGCGCTAGATTTTATGCAATTCGGCAAATGGGAACCCTTTTGTTGGATGCAACTGCCGTCAAAATCATGGTCACAGGAGGAATGCCTATGCCCAGACGAGGGGAAAATATCTATAAGCGCAAGGATGGGCGCTGGGAGGGCCGGTATATCGTGGACCGAAAGCCGGACGGTGGGGCCCTCTACCGCTCGGTTTACGGAACAACCTATGCCGACGTTCGCCAAAAGCTGGCTGTCTGCCGGGAAGAAAACCGCAAACAGCAGCTGCGCGGCTGCACTCTGACGGTAAAAGAGCTTTTGACCCATTGGCAAGCGGAGAACAGCCACATCAAGCCCACCAGCCAGGAACGATACCGGGCGTTGATCCAGCAGCACATTGAACCTGAACTGGGTGCGCAACGGGTATGCGATCTTTCAGAAGAAAAGCTCAACAGCTTTGTAGACAGGAAGCTCAAATCCGGGCGGCTGGACGGCAAGGGCGGGTTGGCCCCCAAGACGGTCAATGATATTTGCGTCATCGTCCGTTCCGCCTTGAAACTGGCACGGCGAAAGTTCCGATACAACGGCGAAGAAGAAATCCGCGCTCCGGCGGTTAAGCAGAGGCGGATTGAAACCTTTAGCGGGTGGGAATGCTGCCGTATTTCCGCGGAGATTTTGCGAAAGCCCAGCACCGAGAACCTGGCCTATCTGCTGTGCCTGGAAACGGGAATCCGGCTGGGCGAAGTGTGCGCGCTACAATGGTCAGACATTGATTTTTCCGGCGGAACCGTGCACATACAGCGAACGGCCTACCGTATCAACTACGGAGGCCGCACGGAGTTGGTGATTCAAACGCCGAAAAGCGAATGCTCGGAACGGGTGATTCCCTTGACGGCGAAAATGCTTTCTCTGCTTCGCCCGCTGAAAACCAGCGGCTACCTGCTCACGGGCAGCGACAGGCCAATGGAGCCGAGAACGCTGCAATACCGGTTCCGGCGCTTCCTGGAGCGGCTGGAAATCCCGGTGCGGAATTTCCACATCCTGCGCCACTCCTGCGCCACACGGTGCATCGAATACGGCATGGATATCAAATCCCTCTCCGAAATCCTGGGCCACGCCGATGTACAAACCACCATGCGGATGTATGTCCATCCCTCCATGGAATCCAAACGCAGTGCCCTTGAATTGGCAAGCACCCTATCCGGTATCGCCTAAAAAGCCCATTCGCCGTCAGAAATCT
>ERZ773115.1612-NODE-1612-length-20093-cov-8.390209_pt1 | contig 20093 bp, 18 predicted proteins | sample MGYA00511116_ERZ773115 | MGnify/ENA primary metagenome ERZ773115 (study PRJEB29015, sample SAMEA2737869) | human gut metagenome | biome: human gut; feature: human-associated habitat; material: faeces | place: China | collected 2012 ... | reverse complement strand
GGTATGCTGCCGCTATGGGTCAAATGAAAATGTCCTTGACTTGGGGAGCACTTTAGAAAGGGCCGGAAAGTACCGGACAGAGCCAGACAGGAATTTTCCTGTCTGGCCCTGTGTTTTTTGCCGTACTTACCGCATCTGCTGGCTGATGACCCCGCCGATGGTGTCTGCCGCGTCCTGCTTCATTTGGGCTGTGGCGTGGGTGTAGGTGTTCAGGGTAAACCCTGCCGAGTAGTGGCCCAGCGCGCCGGACAGCGTTTTCACGTCCACCCCGCTTTTCAGGGACAGCGTGGCGAAGGTATGTCTGAGGTCATGGAACCGAATGTGTTCCGCGCCGATAGATTTCAGAATTTTATCATGGGTTCGACGGAAAGCGTCCGGGTCATACATAGTCCCGGTCTTGGGCGATGGAAACAGATACGGATTGCGAGAGTGCTTTTTGTGTTCGGCAATCAGCAGGTCGACCGCTTGCTGCGGAAGGGCCAGCGTCCGCACAGAGTTGCGAGTTTTCGGCGGACTGACCACCAGTTCCCCGTTAATTCGATTTACCTGTTTCGTGACAGCAAGCGTCCGGTTTTCGATGTCTAAGTCCGTCCATTGGAGGGCCAGCAGTTCACCTCTCCGCAGGCCGGTGGTCAGTTCCAGATAGAAAGCGGCGAGAAGGCCCCGGCGCTCCGCTTCTGCAAGGTACATCCCGATTTTCTCCTGCGGCAGAATTCTCATTTCACGTTTCTCAAGCTGCGGTAGCTTGCAGCCCTGGGCGGGATTGCTGAGGATGAGCCGCTCCGCCACCGCCTGCTCCAAGCAGTTGTGCAGCAGCGTGTGAACGCCGCGAACCACTCTGGGGCTAAGGCTTTTGTCCTTGAGTTCAGGAAAATTCTTGCGTTGGATTCGCCCGCTCTTTTGGAGGTTGTTGTAAAACCGCTGGATCTGAATGGTGGTCAGCTTGTCCGGCGGGACGCTGCCAATTCCCGGTATGATGTGGTTCTCGATGTAGTTGGTGTAGTAGGATTTTGTGTTGGGACGAATGCGAGGTTCAGCATAGACCTCGTACCACGTCCGCACCCATGAACTGACCGTGTAAGTCCCAGCCTTGGATACGTCCAGCCGCTGGCTTTCGCTGATCGCGGTCTTGAGTTTCTCCTTCACTTCTGCCTGCGTTTTACCCAATACGTTCTTGATGATGCGCTTTCCGGTTTCCTGATCATAGCCTGCGGTGTAGCGGCCCTCCCAGCGTCCGTCCTTTCGTTTTCGGATGTTCCCTTCCCCATTTGCTCGTCTTTTCGGCATAAAATCAACCCCTTTCGGCAACGAACAATACCGTAACCAAGAGGGAAAAGCTATCCAAAGACGGAACAGTTATCAGAAAGTTATCAATTGCCCCTCGGAGCCTCGCCGCCTTATCTTTGTCTATGGCGACGCAATTTTTGCGCTGCCGGAGGCGTTCTTCTTTGGTTACAGCGGTACGATTTTCGAACGGCCAAGAAGCCTTTCCATTGACTACAGCGGCGCAAAATATGTACGCTTTCCTCCGAAAATCGCCGCTATGCAGAAGTCACTTTTTTGAGTGGTTGAAAACAGCAATTTCCTCAACCGCCTGCGGAAGGGTCACCTTGAAAAGTCTGCTACCGCAGGGGGCTTATGCCCCTCACGTTCACCAATGACTGCGAAAACGCCTCGCAAGGTGCACCTTAGACTGCGGTTTCAAAACCTCGGAAAGCCCCGCACTGCGGGGCTTTGTGGCTGAGAGGGGCCCAATTACGGGCACCTCTCTTTATCTTGTTATATTTTCGAACGGGGATATCTCCCCACAAAACACCTTCAAAACCGGTATCAACGCCCCTTGAGGGAGCGATGATATAATATCCTCATGCGGACAGAGAATTTCCTGCTTCTATCTTTGTAGCCAAGTCTACTGCGCACAGACTGGAACCTCTGCCCTGTGGGATGTCACTTATGAGCCGGATGTCGAAGCGATGGATCGCTTTCTTCTAATCTCGCAACAGGTTGTGACCTTCAGCAGCACGAGGAATGTCCGTAATTTGAACACGAGAGGAGCCTATACTATGTACATCGTTGGCATCGACATTGCCAAGAGAAAGCACGAAGCAGCCGTGATCGACGGAGATGGTGCAGTCATCATCAAGCCGTTTTCCTTCACCAACAACTGCTCCGGGTACAATCGGCTGCTGGCCATGCTCACCAAGGCCAAGCTGCCGCTTGACGAGGTTTCCTTTGCAATGGAGGCCACCGGACACTACTGGCTCGCTCTTTTTACCAGACTTCAGAAGGAGGGCTTCCGTGTTCAGGTCATCAACCCGGTGCAGACCAACTCCATCCGCAGTTTCTATATCCGTCAGGCCAAAACAGATCCGCGGGACGCCCTGCTCATCGCAGAGGTGATTCGTTTCGGACACTTCTCCGAGTCTACCCTGCATCCCGAAAACATTTATGAGCTGCGGGAGCTGTGCCGTGGACGGCACGCCATCGTTTCCATGCAGGCAGATGTTAAGCGAAAGGTCGTTGCCCTGCTGGATCAGGTCTTTCCTGAATATGAAACTGCTTTTACCAATCTGTTTGGCGATACTTCCATGACGATTTTACAAACCTGTCCTACACCAAAGGAATTATCTGAAATGCGTCTTGAGGAGCTTTGCCATCTCATCGAAGTTTCCAGCCACAAGCGCTTCCGCATGGCGAAAGCGCAGGAGCTTCAGGCGCTTGCGCGCAATTCCTTTGGCTTCGCCATGGCCGGCGACGTTTTCAGCACGATGATCCGGCTCTACGCAAAGCACCTCGATTTTTTGAAACAGCAGGTTCGAGAAATGGACCGCAAGATCGCGGAGATCATGGACACCCTGGATACGCCGATCACTACCATCACCGGCATCGGCCCGACCTTTGGCGCGTACATCCTCAGCGAGATCGGAGACATCAGCCGTTTTTCCTCCGCGGCAAAGCTTGCCGCCTACGCGGGGATCGATCCAACCATGCGGCAGTCTGGCGAATACAACGGCGTCAGAAACCGTATGTCCAAACGAGGCTCGCCTTATTTGCGGCACGCCATTTGGCTGGCGGCTTCATCGGCGGTGCTCCACGATCCGGCGCTAAAGCTTTATTTTCAGAAAAAACGGGATGAAGGGAAGCCCTACATGGCGTCCGTGGGCCACGCCTGCAGGAAGATGGTTTCCATCATTTATGCTGTTATGAGAGACAACAAGGAATATGTGCCGTGTATCCCAAACGAAATTTCTGCTTGACAAATACATAGCCGGTCTGTGCTTTTATCGAACGGCCTTCCTCATCCAAAAATCCGGCTTAAAAAGTTCGGCTTTTCGTCCAAACCCATTCCCACGAATATCGCCAAAAAGTTACCGTCACAACGCTGCTCCAAATCGCTTTTCATCGCGTTTTTCAACTTCTCTCACAAACGCCCCACGTTTGCTTTCACGGGCGAAAGTGTGTACACACTCGGCTTTGCTCAAAGGATCGCACACAGCGGCTCACACGGCGAAACAGGGGCCTTCCTTCCCTCGGCCACAGCGTGGCTTTGCGCTGCCAGTGAAATCCATTTTATTCCGCCATGCTTTTATATACATACATTTCCCGGTTCTCTGTGAACCCCCACTATCAGCAACAGCTCTATCTCAGACCATCTTTCATCGCGTTTTTCAGCCTCTCGCACAAATGGCCCATGTTCGCTTTCACGAGTGAAAGTGGGTACACACTCGGCTTTCGGAGAAAAATCGCACACAAGGGCACACACGGCGAAACAGGTGGTGTTTTGGGTGGGGGGTGGTATCACTACCCTCGGAGCGTTCCGCACGTTTCGGAAACCCTGCGTGGCCAGGGGGTAGAACGGCAAACTTTGCCGCTTTTGGGCCTTGGTCGGGGGTGCTCTCGAAGAACACAGAAAGCCTTCGGAACAGCGATGCGCTTATGCGTGTCGCTGTCCCGAAGGCGTCGCGGCCCCGCTGGGCTGCGTGATCTTTTTCATTTCTGACGAAATTGTGGCCTGTATGACCTGTTCCAGAAACTTTTTTCGGTTTTCCAGACGTTCCAGCTTGTGCTGTTCCTGTGCAAGTTGCGTCTCAGCTCGTTCCTTTTCGGTGTTAGTGTTCGCCAGAAAAACCACTGGGGACTATTTCAGCCGGACGCCAATATCAGCTCGGAGTTGGTCAAGGGGTTTAGGTTTTGCCATTGTGCTTGACCTCCTTTTTTGATTTTGGGGATAAAAAAAGACCGTCAACTTTTCGCACAGTGCGACCAGTCAACAGTCTGATTTTCGATGTTCATTTTTTGTGTTCAGTTCGACAAAACAGAAGCTGTCATTTTGTTGTAGTTACTTCAGTTGCAAAAATCTTGCTGCAAAAGCTCCGAGTGCCTTTACTTTACGCAGCATGGCTGATAAACTAGGAGTGACCGTAGATTACTTTTTGTACCAGGTCTCCACACAAGCGGAAGTCAAGGCCATCTCTGTTCAGCTGACCGACAAAGATTCAGAGTATGTCGCATTTATCGGCCGTCTTATTTCGACCTGCAATGATTACTACGAACCAGACAAAGAACTGGATAAAGAATAAATCGCACATAGGGATGAGCAAAACTCGCGTTTTGCTCAACCCTAATCGCACAAACTAAGGAGGTGGGTATTGCCATGACACAATTATCAACACGGAGAGTAGTAATTGTTTTTGTTCTTGTAATGTGCATATCTTTAACTACGAATGTTTTTCTTCTCCAAAAAATTCACAAACAAGGTGAACCTGTTGTAACACCGCCTACTTTCTACCAACTCATTGATTCAATCAATGAAAACTTCTCTTATACGGGATACAATGAAATTCTGAATCATTCAAATCTATTCATGGCCCTTCCCCAGCAGGCAAATGATGATACCCTCCCAAAGCGTTCCAAAGTATTTGTATACAAAGGAATTGATAAGAATGTTGTAATCATGTTAGGGATTAGTTATAGCGAAGTTGCCACAGACTTATCAGAAGAATGGTATGCCAGTTATGATTATTCACCTCAAATACTAAATAGCGCGGATGATCTATTCGGATACAACCGAAATCTCCCTTCCGCATTAGTGTGTACAAACTCTTTTAGACTTTCAGGTTTTAACTATACAATTACATGTTTCTCTGACAACCAGTCAGATATGTTGGCACAAAATGAACTGACTGCATTCAGCAACGCCTTACTTGCTTTTTTAAGCGAAAAACGCTAGATAGGAGTAAATTATGAAACGTATTGCCAGTTTGTTCTGCACAGTTTTAATATTGCTTTCTATTTGTACTATCCCTGCATCCGCTCATGAAGAATGCTCGTTTTCTAAAAACCATGTTCCTTATAAGGTTACTTTTTCCAACAGCATTGATGAGCACGATGCCGCTATTGCAGCAAAGCACGCTTTCTTGGCAAGCAATATCCAGCCCAAAGCTATCCTTTCCTACAAGTACATGGAAGACGGCTCTGCTGAATGGGCAGTGTCTCTTTAGGACACCTTTTTGCGGCAGGTGGTGGACGGCACAAGGCCGTGGTTATGATACCTAAACTTTAGAATTTCCATGTGATTCTGACTTCCTGCTCGCCGGTATCCGGATTAGTTTCTCCAATCTCAATTTTTTCGATTAGAGCCACCGCCAGTTCTCTGGGTAGGGTATTCAGCTGCAGTAGCTCCCGGGCTTTTTCCATCAGGTCTTCCTGTTCCTTTGGCTGCTCCCGCTCGGCCAGTTCATCGCCGATTTGGGCCAGCCGCAGTTCCAGTCGGCTTTTCTCCGCCAGAAAGTCCCGGTTCAGCTCCACGAATTGGCCCTCGCTCAGAACGCCGGAGATCTTATCAAGATACAGGTTCTTCAGTGCAAGGCTCCGCTTTTCCAGCTGGGAGCTCAATGCCTTTTGTTCCTGCAGCAGAGCGTCCTTCCGGGTATCCTGCGGTGGCGGAATGTCCAGATCTTCCAGTGTGTAGTAGGTCTGAACATAGTGCCGCAGCCGCTCCAGCACCAAATCGATCAGTCGATCCAACCGGATGGAATGGCGGGTGCACAGCTTCTCCACACCGCTGTCGGCGTATAGCTTGCACCGCAAGTAATAGACCTGCTTATGCCCCTTTTTGCCGTTGGAGCTCTTACTCATGGTGCTGCCACAGTCTATGCACTTCACCAAACCGGCCAGAGGATGAACCATTCCTGTTCCATCTTCTCTGGTGCGCAGCGCCATCAGCTTTTGCACCGTGTAGAAGGTCTCGGCATCAATGATGGCCTCGTGAGTTCCTTCGACTCTGAACCACTGTTCCCGAGGCATGGTGCTGAGAGTCTTGGACTTATAACTCACCTTTTTCGTCCGCCCCTGCACCATGTTGCCGATGTACATCTCGTTATGTAGGATCCGCCATACCGTTGTCTTGTTCCAAAGGCCGTAGTCGTTCTTAACGGGATGGTTACAGTCCCATCCCCGCTCCATCTTGTAACGGGTGGGGTTGATGACGCCCCTGCTATTGAGCATAAAAGCAATGCTTTGCTTGCCGTGGCCCTCCAGCGCCCATTGAAAAATCTGCCGTACCACCTCTGCCGCTTCCGGCTCTATGATGAGGTGGTTTTTATTTTTGGGATCTTTCTGGTAGCCGTAGACAGGAAATCCGCCGATGTACTGACCCTGCCGCCGCTTCATATCAAAGACCATGCGGATGTTTTCGGACAGGTCCTCCAAATACCACTCATTGATGAGACCGTTGATCTGCCGGGCCTTCTTGTTGCCTTTGATCTCAGTGTCGGCGTTGTCGGCCACCGCAATAAAACGGATGCCCCAAACGGGAAACAGGCCGTGGATGTACTTCTCTACCAGCTCCATATCTCGGGTAAAACGAGACTGGCTCTTGCAGAGGATGATCTGGAACTTCTTTTCCTTGGCCGCTTCAATCATGCGGTTGAAGTCGGGCCGCAGGCTGTCGGCGCCGGAGTAGTCCTCATCGCAGTAGATATGGTAGATATCCCAGCCGCGCTCCACGGCGTAGTTGATCAGCAGAGACTTCTGATTCTGGATGCTCTCGGATTCGGGCTGCTGCTTATCTTCGTCCTCCTTACTCAATCGTGTATAAATCGCGCAAAGGATAGTTACACCTCCTTCAAGGCATAACTGCTCACCAAAATCGTAACACGGGAGCAGCTACCCGGCAAGAAATTATTTGAAATCCCTACGCCGCTAAAACGCAGCGTAGGGATCATTTACGAAGTTCTTTTGTGAGCCATGCGGTTATGGCTTGTTGGATGATAATGTCAGATGCTTCTAAATTGCTGTCTTGTCGTTGTTCGGTGAGTATGAATATAGGCTCCTTCATAGCAAAACACCTCCGGGACATTTTTATGAGTTCATAGTGGCGGATATGAAAAAACAGATGCCGGTGCATCTGTTCATTTTATGAGTGGGCTTGTTACCTAGCTTTAATATGTTCGTTGCCTTTGCATCCTATATATGGTATATTATATACATTGATTTACTAAATTTTGGGGTATTTGAATGTTCTCTAATTGCTAAAAAAGAGAGGTGCCTGTATGTCTATCTTCCAAAAAATTGCTAGCGTATTTGCAGATAAAGCTATAGCCCCTAAGTTAGAAAATGCAGCTATAGCCTTTGTCGACAATACTTTTGTCGACAAAAATCTAGAAGAAGGCATTATAGCTGATCTTTTAGAAACCTATGGAAATGAGCCTTTTTATAATGATTTTGATGGGTATATCACTCGAAACAATGTTATTAACAATCTAATAAAATCTGTTAGAGGAAATAGTTCGCTACAGCCCAATTTTAGAACAGGTTTTATTCGGGAGAATGAAGCTCGTTTTTTATCACAATATCCGAAATATAAACATAGACCCGTTCATCATTCTCAAATATGCTGCATTTTTGAGAAAATCTTTGATGCTGTATCCCTGAGGATTAATACACTCAATCCTCACTCAGACATAGGAAAACTACAAAATACCATTGCTCAATTTGAGAACGAAAGTGAATTTCGTGATAATCGGAATTATGCACTTTCGTTGGAAAGCGCCAAAAAAATAGATTACATATATCAACACTTATCTTCTCAACAGAGTGTTGCGGATACTACCAAACAGGAACTTATTGACTGTACTAAAGAAGTCGCCACCTTTACAGAAGAAATCAAGAAAATTGAAACAGAATACCAGCAAAACGATCGTATGGATGATGCATTATCGAGATACTACGAATTGCTTCAATCTATTACTACCAAATTGCGCAACCAACCAGAAAATCAAATCGATGCTCTTATTTGCTCTTTGTATTGTAATATTGCACTTTGTCAGTCAAATTTAGGAGATGCAGAAAAGGCATTCAAAAGTCTGAATACTATTTCTGCACCGGTCGCTGCAGATAGCAAAACATATCATTTTGTCTATGCATCCATTATTATTCAACATACCCTTTCCTCTCAATATGATGTTGCCGAACAACATTTGGATCGAGCGTTAGAAATCGACGATGCATATCATCGTGCATTTTTGCTTAGACAATACCTTTATGCTCTTACTTCCAAAGTAGACTGTGCTGACAACATTAACAGATTAAATGAACACTTTTCTTCCTTGATAGAAGAAAGCAAGGATCAGGGGCTGATTGCTGATTTTTATATGCAGCGCGGATTGATCTATCAGGTTGGCGGAGATCCGGTTTCTTCTGAAAAAGATTTCGAGAGTGCATTCGCATATGTAAGCAATTCTGCTGTTGCCAAATTTAATCTGTTAGCCGCAAAATATGGTCAAGCTGTGATAAAACTCCCTCGAGACAAACGTGTTCTATTTCCGCAAATTGATGTCAAAAAAATGCTCCATGTTAAAACGGAGTTAGAAAAATGCTTTGAGACAGAAATATTTGAAAAACAATCTCTTGTTCAGGTAAAAAAAGCGGCTCTTTCTTTGTATATTTCCGCATGTACACTGTTAGGTTCACAGCACAATCTGTCACCGGTGGACAAATACCTTCCATTCGCTCGCGATTATGAAACAAAAAGAGCACTTATACTGGGGTATCGCGGCGAATTAGCTGCGGACACGATCTCTCTGCTTGAAGATCAAGATCGAAAGTATTTTCAAATTAGAAATCTATTAGATTGCGAAAAGTTTTCAGAATGCAAAGAGGAGCTTGAAAAGTTATTAAACGCCGGAAAAGAAAGTATATCTTCGCCGCTACTACTTGTCTTGTTGCAAGTATGCTTAATCCTCAAAAAGCCTGAAGATTATTGGAAATATAAAGATGTTGCACTTTCGGCCGATGTGAATGATATACCATTTAATGCGTTTGACGCATGCGCATACGAATTAAGCGGAAACATTGCCCAGGCCAAGGTACTATTTGATAATGTTGCTACTACATCAAAAGATTATTCCACCCTAGAAAACACGATTCGTTTTTACAAACGAAACGAATTTTTGACTGAGTGCGAAACCCTATATCTGAGAGTTCAACAGCTTTATGAAGAAAATGCTATCGTAATTGATGATCTGGATCTTTTTTATCAAGGAGCTATAAGCTTTTTCGTTGGAAATCAACGGTTAATAGCTGAAGATTTTTTCAACAGAATAGAAAAGTCGTCTCTTTCTGAAGCGTGTTACTATCACATCAAAGCATCTCTATCTTGTGCCACTAATGATGTTCCTCAACTCTTGGAGAGTCTAAATTACCTTTACGAAACATCACATTCCTTCCAAGATGGTTTTAACAAAGCTCTCTGTCATCGATGGCTTCTAAATTATGATGAGTCATTAAGTGAATGCCTTGTACTGTTGAATAACAATCCTACCGAAGACGAAAAAGTAAAAATTTTCTGGCTCATAAGCGATCTTTACCTTCTAAAAAAGGAACCGGATGAAAGCTACGATTGGGCAAAAAAGGCCCACGATTTAAAATCAAATAATCCTGATGACCAAAGTCACTCTGCATTTTTTGGACGGTCTTTTCGTAGCGGACATCACGAAGGTTTTGCAGCAGTATTGGAATACAAGCATACACACCCTATTGTTGTCGATTGGATACAGGAGTTTAATATCAGCGAAACCAAAAATCCTTTGGAATCTATCAGCCAACAATTAGAAAAACATTTTCCGGATCAAAAAAATCGCCAAGAGCAAGAGCGACAAATTGCCTCACAATACAAGCAGGGCATTATACCTATCAACGTTCTACTTAAATACTATAACGATGATTGGTGGAGACTTTTTCAATTTGCAGCAGAAAACAAACTTATTGTTTCGCATGGGAATATAAAACGACTTAAACTTGAGCAAGAACTCATAGGCGATCATCTAGTAGTAGATGCTCAAACGCTGATTATTTTGGCGCATTATGATTGTTTAGCTGCGCTGCAAAGTATTAAACACGTACATATCACATTTAGTTCTGTGTCCACATTACAATACCAACATCTTTCTTGGAATTATCCGCAAATGCAATCACTGATGGATTGGATTCAGTCATCGAATAACATAGTTTATGAGGCCGACGGATTCATTCCAGAAGATGAAATGTTAGAGTTCTTTTCGAAAGATTTTATCGCCGGATGCAATGTGGCCCGAAAGGAAAAGATTCCGTTCCTGTACTCAGATGTATTGGCTGTTACATTCCAAATGATTTCCAAAGACAACCCGCTTGTTGATATCGATTTCATCAGTATTCCGGCATTGTGTAATTGTCTGGAAGAAAATCAAAAAAGCCAAAAGAACCAGATGCTTTACCGGCTTCTAAAGGGTTGCACATTTATTAGCTTTAATGCTGACACCATACTTGAACAGATTATAACTCATGAGTTTAATGTATCCGCAGATTTCCTAAGTCCATTTTTAATCTGCAAGTCGGATTATGATATGGAAAGCTTTGCTATTGTATATTTACAAGCAATCCATAGGCTAAACGACGTTCATGAAGATGCCGCTATTTCGCTTGCTAAAATTATACTCGATGATACTTTCCGCGTGTGGCGCAGAGGAACATATTATCGAGAAACTGCGAAGAATTATGATGATTCACAAGCGCTCGAGAAAGCGACCAGGATACTTCATTATGTACGTACAGTTTTGGCGGGAATTAAGGAAATCTTTCCGAATGATGCAGAAAAATGGCAGCAATATACTGAGCTGAAAAGTATTGTCCTAAGAGAAGTAAAAGAAAAAACGTAAGGCAAAAACAATTTTTATTACAGGATTAAATAAGCCCAGTAAGGCAAGGACATCGGCGGTAGATGTCCTTGCCTTATTGTTTACTGAATTCCTATAGTGTAATGCACAATATTTATATTCAAAGGCAATTTAACTCTCTATTAAAATTTTCCGTTGATTAAAGGGGTTAACTCGTGATATTATATCTATAATCAAGGAGGGGTAAGCATGAAATATCAAGAACTCTATAATGAATATTCTGTGCTCCTATACTCTCAAACGAAGTTGAAGCAACGCTTAAAATCTATTCCTAGAGGATATATCACAACCAAAAAGATTGCTGGTAAAGAGTATCACTATTTGCAGTATACCTCTTTTGGTAAAAAAAGAAGTGAGTATCTCCGCGAATCCGAAGTGGCATCAGTTCGCAGAAAACTATTTGATAGAGAAGCACTAATTAAAGCGATCGAGGAGAATAGTGCCAATCTCGATAGGTTGGAAAAAGCAGTCAAGATTTTAGACGAGCAGCTCAGTCGTACGTTTTCCTTTTTACGGCAGTGTGCTGACATGGATGCACTACCAGTTTCTAAACGAGAGAAAGCGCTCTCTTTTGCTAAAGCGATGACTTCTTTGGAGGGCCTCCCTGCCAAAGAACGCACTGAGGAAAACCTTCAGCTATGGGCCAAAGGTGAGAAGTCCTTTGCTGACTTTTATCTTCCTGCGTTGCAGGATTATCGTGTGATGGAGGTATCTCGATGAAGAACAACTGGCACAAAGATCCGTACCTCTATGACGATGTCCCAGTTCTAAAAAATATCCCGGGAGTCAAAACCAGCGAGGAGCTGAAACGCATCGAGGGCGATCTGACACGGATGACCATGGGGATCGTCTATGCTCAGGAATATCCCAAATTCAACACCGATACGCTGTGCCAGATCCACCGCACAATTTTCGGCGGCATCTATGAATGGGCCGGCGAATTCCGCACCATCAACATCATGAAGCGCGAAGACGTCCTGGGTGGTGATACGGTCCGTTATGCTCAGCCGGAGAACATCAAAAAGCAGTTGGATATGTCATCTAAGGAGATTTCGAAACTCAAATATTCGGAAGATCCCAAGACGCTGCTGTTCAAAATCGTCCGCATCACTGCGGCGATTTGGCAGACGCATCCCTTCCGTGAGGGTAACACCCGCGCCGTGATTGCTTTCTCTGTTTTGCTCGCCGCAAAGATGGGCATTGAGCTGGACTACGACTTGTTCGCCGAACACGCAGCCTATGTGCGAAATGCCCTGGTTTGGTGTACACAGGGGATGTACTCCAAATACGAGTATCTGGAAAACATCTACTATGATGCCGCCGGCCTGCTGGATGATGAACCGGAAGCTGAGTTGGCAAAGGCCAAGGACTATTCTGTTCTCGGTGATTACCATGTTTCCAATTATCAGGAGCAGCCCCATGTCTACGCTGACAGCAATGACACCGAACAGCCGGAATAAACTATAACAAACAGGAGAGCCTTTGCACTTAAGTGATGCAAGGCTCTCCTTAATGTTTGGAAAAATAATTTTAAGAAAAGTTATATCGGGTGTCCAAAATCCACCTCCTCCATCGTATTAGTGTAGATGAGAGGAGGATATTTATGATTACGGAAGAAATGCTGCGCAAAGCAGCTGCAAGATCATGTGATATCTATGTAGCGCACCTCGAAGAAGGCTACGATCCTCAAAACCAGCATGAGTTTTCACCGGAATTTGAAAAACATATTCAAGACCTCATAGATGGAAAGATGCCAGGGCGTTTGAATGCACTCCGCCGCTTTATCAAGAGACTGCTGCACCATCTGCGCGTACCAAAACGGCAATAGAAAGCCTTTATTGCCGTTTTGGTACGTGATTCTCCCTCTTCAGGGCGAAAATCAAGCCTCGGCAATTCCGCCTTCTTGTAATGAAAACTGTATAACTTTCATTACAAAACAGGCTTCAACCACGAACATTAAGATTCTGTTGAGCGAGACAACTTGAAAAGAACAGGGTGCTTCGCTCCTCCATATCAAACATCATTACCGCAAGGTGAACACACAGACCGCCGGCACCGCAGGCGCAGAACATATCCTCGATTTGATGATCCTCGGACAGGGTGATCTCTGCGCCGATGCGCTCTCCATCAAGATCGCTGAATTCCCCGTTGAATTCGTAAGTAGTACTCGGTTCCACTTCAAAGGGCCGGATGCTCTCACAATACTCTTTTACATAGGTCAAATCTTCCGCAGAAAGCTGAGTCAAACATTCTTTGATCGTCATATTCCATTCCCCCAGTTAAATTTTTTTGAGCAATTCCGCATTGCCCACTTTGGTGTCATATTCAAGATGGGCGTACAGGTCTGCTGTGGTTTCCAAGGTGCTGTGTCCCAGCCATTGCTGTACTTCGATCAATGGAACGCGATTTTGAATCAGAACCGAGGCGCAGGTATGTCTCAAATCGTGCAGACGGATCTCCCGCAGGTCATTGTCCCGTAAAAACTGTTTGAAGCACTGGGTGAAATAGTTGGGTGCAACAGGCTTGCCTTCCCGATTCAGACAGACACATGCATCGTTAGGGGCTGGATTTTCCCCGTATCGAACCATCTTCAAATTGTGAAGCAAGGTCCACACTGTCTCCGGTATCGGAAGGGTCCGATAGCTGGATTTTCGTTTCAGGATATCCCGCTCTATGACAGCATCTGTTTCATCAGAATCGCCATAGATGCGGGTATGCTGGATCGTGATGGTCTTGTTTTCAAAATCCACACTTTCCCACTGCAATCCCAGGACTTCGCTCCGGCGCAGCCCATAGAATACAGACAATACAACCGGCACATACATCCAATGCCCACGCAGCTTGTCCAGCAGCTGGTTCACTTCACTGGCAGAGTAATGAGCCGGCAAATACTTTTGTTTCTGTGGCCGGTCTGCGATTTCGGCCACATTGCGGTCTACCAGGTCCAGCCGGACAGCATCTTTCAGTGCCTTATGGATATTGGCATGGTGATGAATGGCGGTGTTGGGCGATACTCCTTGTTCCTGCAAGTAGGCATAGTATTCTTCCAGGTCTATGGCACGCAGACCACGCAAAGGAATATCCCGCTCCCGAAAATACGGGCAAATACTGTTTTCAATTACATATTTATAATTGCGGTAAGTGGTGGGGGAAACCTTACCTTTCATCCTGGCAAGCCACTGCAGCATATAGTCTGCGAAAAGAGGGCCGGAAGGGCCTGGTTTACCATAGATATCCGTATACTGCTGTCTGGTCTGCAGGAGCATCTCCTCAGCGCGCCGCTTGTTGCCCTGGACGGGCAGATGCGTTGCGATCCACTTGGGGGCTCGCTTTCCTGTTTCATCGTGCAGATTCAAAACGATGTACCAGTTCCCTTTCTTCTGCTGTAAATGTCCAGATACCATGATGTCATTCTCCTTTCTTTGCATCCGTTTTATTTCTCTACGCCAGAATTATTTTTTTGACTGACTGCCTGTCGTGCTGTAAAATACCGCCACAACCACACCCTTCGCGGTCGCTTTTTTCGGAACGTTAAACGCGCCGGACTCAAAATCCGTTACGAGCGAAACCGTGAGGGTTCGAATCCCACCACCGATACTGTGGTGACTATGGACAGACTCCCATTTTGATTTGTCAACTCGTTACAATCTGGAGCCGTTGACAAAGTCTCGTTTTGAAAAAACAGCGTTCTAAAAAGTTTGAATTTTGAAGAAAACTCAATGGTTATTCACACAGTTTCCTGCAAATAATCAGGCGATTTTTAGAAGATTGGACTTTGTCAAAACACCCAATCTGTAGCGGGTTGATTTTTTTATTGAGCAGTTACGCCTTACTTCAAATAGCTTGTCCTGTAAAAGTGTCCTATTGGTGCCATGACGGGTGCTGGAACCATAGTATTTTCGTCTCCGCAAAGCCTTGCAAATATTGACTTTTTTCGTGCGGTGTCCTAATGGTGCTGTGCCATGTGTTGGAGAACCAACAGAAGATGAATTTTTCGCTCGAATTGTGACAAACATTGTCACCCTCCCCGCGGGAGCGCAGGTCGAGAATCTTAAAGGTGTCTCTGGTGAAATCACCCAAAGCACCGAATGGGACGTATCTGCCACCGCATCCTTCCCAATCAAAGTAGTTGAAGCAGAGGTAAAGGGGCAGCATAAGACTACGGAAACAATTACGATTTTGGCCTCTGACGAATGGACCATCCGCTATACGGAACCCGGAACGTATAAGGCAACTTGGTACATGATTGGTTACACGTACCCTGTATATGCTAATTGCCGAATGACCACAACGGATTCAAACGACGGGAAAGTAGACTATATGCTGATGGGATATGTGACTTTCCCCACGACAGGCGTCAATGTTCATATCACGAAAAAGTAAAATACCACCACAGCAGAATAGCACTGAATTTCTGTTTATAACATAGTACCATCATTTTGTGCCAACATTTTGAACAGCCACTGTAAAACGGATCTCTCTCGGTTAAGAAGGCCATGAAATATTGTAGATTTCTTCTCGGTGTTAGTGTCGGGAGTTCGCGACCCCGTGGAGGTGCGGACGAAATCTCGGACCAACATAATGGGACAGGAGGTCGTCTATGTATTCCTATGAGGGACGAATAAAAGCCGTCAATATTGGATTGCTCACCCATCACGCAAAAGGCCAGCCTGAGGAAGCGGATGTGCGCCGCCTACGGCGAGTGTCCGCTTCCTCAAGCGACGCGGCCCTGCTGGGCTGCGTGATCCTTGTTCGCATGTTGATTGCTCTGCTGGGAGGCTCTGTTGCAAACTTTCCAGCGCTGTGGTACGATAAATTCAATAAACTGGAATCTGTCATGCACTGAACAAATTATGTTGGCCGAAAACCTGTACTATTTTTCTAAGCAGAAACTTTGTAAGAAATTCGTAAGACTTTCGTCGATTTGTTTGTAAGGCTCCGCCGCTACAATGGAGACAGCTTCAAGGGAGGAACTCGCTATGAACGAATGTATTCTCGTGGTCGATGATGACCGTGAGATCGTAGGGGCTATCGCCATCGTGCTGGAGCGGGAGGGGTATACCGTCCGCAGGGCATACGATGGATTGGAGGCGGTGGAGCAGGCGCTTGATCCGGCGGTACGGCTCATCCTTATCGACGTGATGATGCCGAAGCTTGACGGACTTTCCGCCCTCATGCGCATCCGGGAAAAGCGGAACCTGCCGGTCATCGTTCTCTCTGCCAAAAGTGAGGATACCGACAAGATCCTCGGCCTTTCCATGGGGGCGGATGACTATGTGACCAAGCCCTATAATCCCCAGGAGTTGGCCGCCCGGGTACGGAGCCAGCTGCGCCGCTACACCCTGCTGGGAGATGTTCACGCGGAGAAGCGTGAGGGCGAGATTGTCAACGGACGCCTGTCCTATGACCCAGAGCGCCGTGAACTGAAGGCGGACGGCGAACTGGTAAAGCTCACTGCCACAGAGTTGAAGATTGTGGATCTGCTGATGCGAAATCCCGGACGGGTGTTTCCAGCGGAGGAAATCTATCAGCGGGTCTGGCAGTCTGACAGCTACGCCTGTGAGAATACGGTGATGGTTCACATCCGGCGCATTCGTGAGAAAATCGAGTTGAATCCCAAGGAGCCAGACTATATCAAGGTGGTGTGGGGTATTGGATACAAAATGGAACAACACAACTGAAGCTGTGGAAATCGAGCCTGTAATGCCGCGAAAAAAGAGGACCGGTTTGCGCGCCGCGGCGGCTTTTCTGACGTTTTTCATGGGCGTGAGCCTGACGCTGGGCAGTCTGTGCGGTGCCGTAGGGCGCCGGGCTATTGGAAGTGATTATGCGGAATGGTGGCAGAATGACTGGCAGGAAACACCGGTGTTCCGCAATCGTATCTCCAACGATCTGGAATCCTTTCTGACGATAGGCGTTGGAAGAACGGTGGACTGGTATCATCCGGATTATTCTGTTGAGGATACCGCATCCGGAACAGGTACGATCTGGTTCTTTGCGGATACACCAACGGCAAGCTGTGAAACATCATCCGCTGAAGCGCAGGACACGTCCCCGGATTCCGCGTACAAGCACGATCTAAACACGATTTATGCGATTCGCGCAGCCGATGGCAAAAAATACAGCAATCTGGAAGAAGTGACCGGTTACCGGATGGCGCTGGATGAATACAGCAAGCTGCCGAAGGGCTACAACTTCCTGCTGATCTATGAGGACGGCAAAGTCTCCATTTGGAAAGACGGCAAAAAGCTGTCCGTCTATGACAGCGATAACATTCTGGACGAGGACTCTCTTTGGAATGTCCCCGGCTATACCAATTTCAAGGTCGGCGAGGAAGAGGCAAAGGTTACCATAAAAATGGCTGTGCGGCAAATCCCCATTCTCTACAAGGGCAGCAACAGCTATTCGTACAACTCCCTCTACTGGATATACCGGAGCCTTCAGAACAGCCACGAGGCGTGGAGATCGCTTGCAATTTCCTTCTGCGTGGGGCTCGTGCTGCTTGCAGCATGGTTCGTGCTGAGGAAGGAGCGGTACGCGGCAGATCAAGCCATCGCCAAAGTGACCTTCCATATCTGGACGGAACTGCGCTTCCTTGCGGTGTTCCTGTGCCTGCTTTGTCTGACGGTTCCCATGCTGGCGGCTGCTGACGGCTATCTCTGGTGGTATCCGGATGATGTGTCTTATACGATAATGCAGACCCTCCGCTGCTTCGGTGCGGGGTTGTTCAACCCCGGCGCAGCGCTGGGGCTATTCTGGGCGGTATGGTTCATCCGTAATGACCACCGTTATCATCCCGCCGAAACGCGCAAGAGCCTATACCGTACCGTATCCAGCGCCATGCGGAAAAATGAATTGGCCTATCCCATACAGAAGCGGATCAATCGCCGGATCGCCATTCGTAATTTGGCAACGGTTCTCGCCGTGCTGGGTTCTTTCGCTCTTTTGTACATTTATCTTGAAACCTATGACGAAATCGCGCTCTTGGGTATATGCGCCGTTTGGCTGGTGCTTGACCTGCTCTCCTCGATTTTGTGGGGACGCCGCGAACGGGCGCTCGCCCGTGATTTTGGGCTGCTGGCCGACCATGTGGCCGCGGTCCAAAGCGGCGAGTTGACCACACCGCTGGATCTGCCTGCGGATGCAGACCTGCGTGAGACCGCCGAACGGCTCAACAGTATCCAGTCCGGCCTAAAGGCAGCGGTGGCAGAGCAGACCCGCAGTGAGCGCATGAAGGTGGAGTTGATCTCCAATGTATCCCACGATCTGAAAACGCCGCTGACCTCCATCCTCAGCTATTCTGAACTGTTGATGCAGGAGCCGCTGGAGGGAGCGGCCTCGGATTACGCACAGATCATCCAGCAAAAGGCATTGCGGCTCAAGAGTATGGTGCAGGATGTGTTTGAGATCAGCAAAGCCGCCAGCGACCAGCTCCCCGTGAAGCCGGAGGTGCTGGACTTTGGCAAGCTCCTGCGTCAAACCCTTGCCGACATGGATGGCGAGATTCAAAAATCCGGCCTGACCTTCAAGCTTGACCTGCCGGAGCAGCCGGTTGAGATCACGGCCGACGGTACGCGCCTGTACCGGGTGTTCCAGAATCTCCTTCAGAATGCCCTCAATTACAGCTTGCCTGGGAGCCGCGTCTACCTCTCTCTGAAAACCACCGGTAAAGCGGCAGTCGCCTCCCTCCGCAACACCTCCCGCAATGAGCTGCCGGAAGGTGTGGACTTCACCGCCCGATTTGTGCGGGGCGACGAGAGTCGCACGGATGGCGGCACCGGGTTGGGACTGTCTGTTGCCAAGAGCTTTACCGAGGCCTGCGGCGGCACCTTCCGGGTGGAAACCATGGCGGACCTCTTCACCGCCATCGTGAGCTTTCCCTTATCCATGCATGAACCCAAGCGGTGAAAGATGCAAATATAAGGAGACATGGGTTGAACGACAAAAAGAGGATGGCACTGGCGGAGATGTTTACCCTGCGACCCACACCATGACCCACGAACAGAAAAACCGGGGCGAAAACAACGGAACAGAGAGCACCTGCGGGTGATGGAATCCCGCGGCAAACCCACTTTATTCTCCCCAAATCCCGCGGAAGGCGGCCCTATCGAATCTTCACACGCATGAGGCCACTGGTTCGAGTCCAGTAGTCTCCACCAAAAATCACCGGAATCGCTTGATTCCGGTGATTTTCTTCTATAATCTGCAACTTTTTTGGACGCTTAATTTTCGCCGTTTCTTCAAGACTCACACGCTGACCCACACGGGGAAAGGGCCGGAAAGTACCGGACAGGGCCAGACAGGAATTTTTCTGTCTGGCCCTGTTTTTTTACCGCATCTGCTGGCTGATGACCCCACCGATGGCATCGGCGGCGTCTTGCTTCATCTGGGCCGTGGCGTGGGTGTAGGTGTTCAGGGTGAAACCAGCCGAGTAGTGGCCCAGCGCGCCGGACAGCGTTTTCACGTCCACGCCGCTTTTCAGGGACAGCGTGGCGAAGGTGTGCCTGAGATCATGAAACCGAATGTGTTCCGCGCCGATGGCTTTCAGAATTTTATCGTGGGTTCGGCGGAAAGCGTCCGGGTCATACATGGTTCCGGTCTTGGGGGACGGAAACAGATACAGATTGCGAGAGTGTTTCTGATGTTCGGCGATCAGCAGGTCGACTGCCTGCTGAGGGAGAGCCAGCGTTCGCACGGAGTTGCGAGTTTTCGGCGGACTGACCACCAGTTCCCCGTTGATTCGATTTACCTGCTTGGTGACGGAAAGCGTTTTGCTCTCTACATCCAAGTCCGTCCATTGGAGGGCCAGCAGTTCACCGCGCCGCAGGCCGGTGGTCAGCTCCAGATAGAAAGCGGCCAGCAATCCTCGTTTTTCCGCTT
>ERZ773115.1575-NODE-1575-length-20462-cov-6.252511_pt1 | contig 20462 bp, 16 predicted proteins | sample MGYA00511116_ERZ773115 | MGnify/ENA primary metagenome ERZ773115 (study PRJEB29015, sample SAMEA2737869) | human gut metagenome | biome: human gut; feature: human-associated habitat; material: faeces | place: China | collected 2012 ... | reverse complement strand
TTAGATAATAAAAAATGTGATTTAAGTATAGCATTATTAATTTTTTATAGGGCTGGTGGACTTGGGAGTACCATTGTCGTGGAGGAATGGGAGAAGTATGAGAAAAATTAAAAAACTAAAACGAATATCTATAATGTTGTTATGTGTAGTATTGCTTCATGGAGGATGCGGTTCTCATACAACAGAAGAAATAGAAAAAGTCGATACAACGGAGAATTTTGATCTGATAGGAACGGAGGGCTGGGAGTATCAGGGAGAAAAGAAACAGTATATTTATGGAGAATGGACAGTCACCGGTGTCAGAAAGGGGGATACATGGGATGAGACGGATGAACGAGTGGGTGCTGTGTATGAGCTGTTACCGGAGAGCTGTTCATACAAAAGCAGCACGGAATCGTACTTACTAAAATTAGAAGGGTACTCTGCATCGTTGATTTCAGCCCGGGAGTATGATATAGCCGGAATGCTGCCGCAGGACACGAACTATTGTCTGGAGTTCAGTGAGGTGGAGATGGGAAGAAAGTATGGTGGGATAAAGAGTGCATTTACGGTATTGATTTTAATTGGGGAAAATGAAATCATAGGACGTGAAGATGGAAACTGGTGTCGTCTGGAAAAGACAACAGATTATACTGATATAGCAGAAGGAAAAGACTTTCTGATACCAATTAGCGGTATTTGGAATGGAGAGTGGGAGGTCACAGAGATTCTGAAAGAGGATGGTGATGATGCAGAGCAGTATATAGGAGCAGATTTTTCCACATGGTTTCAAGAGATACTGGAGGAAAAGTTTTGTAACTTTTATATTGTTTCCACAAGGGAGCCGTCCATAAAACAACTGGTAAAGGCAATGGGGCTGGAGAAAGAAACATTTGTAGGTTATTATGAATTTTCAGATGATTTTTACTGGGATAAAATGATTGTAAAAGATGAGATGACAGCAGTACTGGTAAAGGATGGAAACTACCTGTGGGCAAGGCGGACATCCAAGAGGGATCAGCATGGGGTGTATCTGGATGCCTATATGGAGGATTATCTGAATGATGGTGATTTGATGAGAACGGAAGCAGCGAATGAGGAGAAGGTGCATCAGGAACAGGACGCGGAAAACATGGATGGTTGGGAAAACAAGGGGAAAAGACAGCAGTATATATGGGGAGTCTGGCAGATTACAGGTATCAGAGAAGGAGATACCTGGGATGAGACGGATGAACTGGTAGGCGCTGTGTATGAAATGTTGCCGGAAAGCTGTTCCTATAAAAGCAAAACGTGGTCATATACCGTAGAGTTGGGTGGGTATGAAGCCTCTCCAATTGTTCGGTGGTTTGAATATAATATAGGAAATATGCTGCCGACGCCGGCGGGGTATTACCTGTCGTTTGGTGAGGTAAAGCCTGGTGAGGAGTATGCCAGATCACGCAGTGCCTTTTCTCCATGTATATTGACAGATGAAAAAGAGATGTTAGCCTTTTGGGGGAGAAGAGTATACCGCATGGAGAAGGTGGTGGATTATGATGATATCGTAGAAGGAAAAGATTTCTTTAGAGCAGACTATGGGCTTTGGAGCGGGGAATGGGTGGTTACGGAAGTTCTAAAATCAGAGCAACACGACGTAGAAGAATATATCGGAATGAACTTTTCCACAAAAAGTATGGAGGATAATGAGATCTGTGATTTTTACCTTGTGGATACAGGGGAAAAATCAATAGAGAAGCTTGTAGAGGCAATGGGTCTGGAAAATGAATTTTGTGTAGTTTTCTATGAATTTTCAGAGGATTGTTTTTGGGATAAAATGATTTTAAAGGATGAAATGACTGTGGTGCTGGTAAAAGATAATAATTATTTTTGGGCAAAGCGGACGTCTGAAAAAGATCCGGCAGGACTGTATGGCTCATATTTCTGAGTTAAGTTGTGAAGGCAGGAGAGTGTGATGAGAGATGTTTATTTAAAGGACGACGTAGAGCAGGATAGGATGTGTGGGAGAAGGAAACGGAGGTATACATAGCAATAGCGGGCAAGGGCGTCAGGAACAGGATAATATTTACGAGGATTAGTAACAACAAAATGTTGGTAGTCAGCATGGCTGCCACAGTTAACAGGTAACATAAAAAATCGCCTCCAATCGAAAAATATCTGCCGTCGCAAGCGACGGTTCTTATTAATCAATGGGTGCGGAACACCAAATTTTCGATGAAGTTGTCAAGTGTTTTTGGCAAAAAAGTGGAGGATTTTAATAAAAAAGGAATCTGAAAGCCTTGTATTTACTGGCTTAGAGATTCCGAGAGATTATATTATAGATAAGGAGCAATATATGCCTACATTGGACTGGATTGGAAAAGACAAAGTAATTAATCATCATAAAGATGTTCCGTATAAAGTGCTTGAAAGAAAGTATAGTTTTGATGAAAGTGGTATGCATGAAGAGGATATTCACAGCGATAATATGATAATTCATGGGGACAATCTTGCGGCCTTGAAGTCGCTACTTCCGCAGTATGAAGGAAAAATCAAATGTATATACATAGATCCACCTTACAATACCGGAAATGAAGGCTGGATATATAATGACAACGTAAATGATCCTAAGATAAAGAAGTGGCTAGGAGAAGTCGTTGGTAAAGAGGGGGAGGATTTATCAAGGCATGATAAATGGCTATGTATGATGTATCCAAGACTTGTGTTGCTACAAAAATTATTGTCAGATGATGGAGCAATTTTTATAAGTATTGATGGAAATGAATATGCAAATCTCAAAATAATATGTGACGAGATATTTGGAGCAACAAATTATATTGATTCGATTTCATGGTTTAAAAAAGCATCGCCTTCAAATGATGCTCGTTTTTTTAGCAATGATATTGAGTATATCTTGGTATATAGTAAAAATAGCATGTTGTGGAAACCGCACAGGTTACCGCTTACTCAAAAACAATTAAAATATTATTCAAATCCAGATAATGATAATAGAGGAGACTGGAATTCTGCCACATACACTTGTAATAAAACGAGGGAAGAACGCCCTAATTTGTATTATCCAATTGTAAATCCTAAAACAGGGAAAGAAGTTCTTCCAAAGGAAACAGCTGTTTGGAAATATTCAAAATCACAAACAGAAGTATTTCAGGAGGATAATCGCTTGTTTTGGGGTGTTGATGGAACCGCAAAAATGCCACGTATAAAAAAATTTTTATATGAACATGAAGGTGTTGTTAATAGAACTCTTTGGCATTATGACGATGTGAATCACACACAAGGGGCATCTAATCAGCTTAAAAATCTTAATATTACTGGGTTTTCCACTCCCAAACCATTTGAATTAATTGAACGGATTGTTCGAATAACATCGGATTCTAATTCTATCATTCTTGATTCCTTTGCCGGTTCCGGTACAACAGCTCATGCTGTTTTGAATATGAACAAGTCAGACGGAGGCAATAGAAAATTTATTCTTGTAGAAATGGGAGATTATGCAGATACAATTACTGCAGAGCGTGTGAAACGAGTAATAAATGGTTATGGAGAAGGAAAGAACGCAGTAGAAGGAACAGGTGGAAACTTTTCATATTATGAGTTAGGAAATCCATTATTTGTGCAAGATGGAACGATAAATGATGAGGTAGATATAACTGAAGTCAGAAAATATGTCTGGTATACGGAGACAAATGGCACTGAGTATAAAGAAGATACACAGGAAAAGTATTTTATGGGTTCGTATAATGAAACAGCCTATTATTTCTATTATGAAAAAGATAGGGCAACAATACTTGATTACGAGTTTTTAACAAGTGTACATAAGAAAGAACAGGCATATGTAATGTATGCAGATTCTTGTGTATTGTCAGATAGCGATTTACAGAGATGGAATATCACATTTAAGAAAATACCAAGAGATATTGAACATATCTAGAAAGGAATGAGATATGGAATTAAAAAGATATCAGTTACAGGTAATAAAGGATTTAGACAGATTTTTAGAATTGCTGATAGAAAAGCAGAATATAAGTAAAGCCTATAATGCTTTGTGGAATGAAAAAGGAATCAATGTTGGAATAGACGGCATGCCACCATATAATCCTGAACTAGCAGGTGTTCCTCAGGTTTGCTTTAAAGTTCCAACGGGAGGAGGAAAGACATTTCTGGCAGCAAATTCACTCAAACCGATATTTGCTTCTATGCCACACATACATCCTAAGGCAGTAGTATGGCTTGTACCTTCAGATGCTATCTTGTCACAGACATATAAGACATTAACAGATAAGAATCATGCATATAGAAAGAAAATAGATGTTGATTTTGGAAATAAAGTAGAAGTTTACTCAAAGCAACAGCTTCTGAATGGACAGAATTTTAATCCAACAGCAGTAAGTGATAATTTGTCTATCTTTGTATTAAGTTACGATTCATTTAGGACAAGTAAAAAAGACGGAAGAAAAGCATATCAGGAAAATGGTAGTTTATTACCATTTGTAAGATTTAAACAGGATAGCAGTAATTTATTAGAAGATACAGATGAAACAGCTTTGATTCAGGTTATTCGCAAACTGAATCCTGTTGTTATTGTTGACGAGAGCCACCATGCAACGAGCAAGCTTAGTAAGGAAATGTTGCAGAATTTTAATCCGTCATTTGTACTTGACCTAACGGCAACACCGAAGAGGGGGAGCAATATAATCTCATTTGTAGATGCCAGACAGTTAAAAGCGGAAAACATGGTAAAGCTACCTGTAATTGTATACAACAGAAAATCACAGGAAGATGTTTTTATATCTGCTGTATCATTAAGAAGAAAGCTGGAATTGGAAGCGGTTCAGGGACAAAAAAACGGCGGTAAATATATTCGTCCTATTGTACTGTTTCAGGCACAGCCTAAAAACAATGATGACAGTACAACATATGAGAAGATTAAGCATACTTTAATGGAGATGGGAATACCAGAGTCTGAAATTGCAATAAAAACAGCGGATAAGGATGAACTAAAGAATATAGATTTGAGTAGTTCAGACTGTAATATTAGATATATTATAACCGTTAATGCATTGAAAGAAGGGTGGGATTGTCCTTTTGCATATATACTAGCTACAGTTGCAAATAAAACATCAAGTATAGATGTGGAGCAGATATTGGGTAGAATTTTAAGATTGCCTAATACCAAAAAGAATAAAAGCGAAGTCCTAAATCTTTCATATGTAATTACATCATCAAATGCATTTTATGCAACTCTTGATAAGGTAGTAGCTGGACTTAATGCGGCTGGATTTACCAGTAAAGATTATAGAGTAGATGATTGTGAAGCAGTAGTTGATGAACAGCAGACAACACAAGAAGTTAATAGTCAAACAGAGCTGCCATTTGACAATATTCAAGTTAGTAATGATGATAAAGATACAGACGAACTTGACAGATTAAATGTAGAATTAATGAAGATGCAATTGGAAACATTGGAGAGAGAATCCACTGAAACAGGCACAGAAGATAGTTCAGTATCATCTAATGTGATTAATGATATGCTTGAACATGCAAAATCACAGAATGAATTGTATTGGCAGGAATTTCAAGAGACAGAAGAAAACTATGTACCTGTACCACCGGAAGTAGGGGATAAAATGAAACATTATAAATTGAATCAATTATTTGCAGATGAAGCTAGCAGTATGGAAATACCACAATTTATGATTGAGACAGGATGTTCTCTGTTTTCTGAACATGTGCAACAGCCTCTATCCAAGGAAAATTTATATGCAGGATTTTCTTTATTGGATAAAGATACAGTTATAGATTTTGATAGTGTGGATTCTGAAATAGCCCGTATAGATATTGATGATTCTGATGCAATGCCTAAAGCATGGAAATTGCAGGGATTCGACAATCAAAATGTGAAAAAGTGGTTTGATGAACAGCCATCAGATAGAAAAATACGTTTGTGCAAGGATATGATAATAAAGAAATTATCAAAGAATAATGCGGTAAATGATAGAGATTTGGATATATATGTAAACAGAATTATTCAGAACCTGACTGAGGATCAATTGACAGACATGGAACAGACACCAGGCATCTATGCTTTGAAAATTAATAAAAAAGTTAATTCTCTTTTGAATGAATATGCAAAGAAAATGTTTTATGAGTGGGTTGAACAAGACAAAATCTCTTGTCTGCCATCATATAAATTACCGAGAGAGATATCACCAACAAATACTATTGCATCAATTCCAAAATCTTTGTATAGCGAAGAAGAAAACTTTGATACAGAATATGAACGCAAGGTTGTTATGGAATTATCTTCTTTAAACAATGTAAGATGGTGGCATAGAAATATAGCAAGAAAAGGATTTTCAATCAATGGTGCAATAAACGCATATCCAGATTTAATGGTAAAAACAGAAAGTGGCAAGCTGCTTCTGATAGAAACAAAAGGAGACCAACTTGAAAATTCAGAGTCCAAAGAAAAAGCAGAAACTGGGGCAAAATGGGCTGAAATGGCTGGAAGAATGTATAAGTACTATATGGTATTTGAAACAAAAAATCCGGGATATAATGGTGCATACTCATATGAAGAGTTTATGAGGATTGTTAAAGAGTTGTAGTAAATAGAAAGGAAAGTACGTATTGATGCGTAGAGAAAATCCAAGATGGGAGTATAGAAGAGAAACATCAGCATACGATAAGTCTGATTATAGGAGTAAATTTTATAAGGGTAAATGGGAAAAAGCTTGGATAAAAGATAGAATCCAATATGCTTCAGATAAAAAAATAGAATTATATGAATCGATGTGGGAAGGTTATATAGATAAAACAGAACATATGCCCAAAAGTTTGTTTAAATTTTTTCCATTTAATCATAATAGTTTAAAATGTATAGAAAACAATTCTGTTTTCATGAATAACCCTAGTAATTTTAATGATCCATTTGATTGCTTACTTTGTGCAAATGAAAATGAATTTCTCAAATGCTGTTTATTGGATTATCTGAAAGAAACGGACGCTGTTGGACGAGAGATATTATCACAAGATGAATTGAATAAATTGGAATATAGTTTTTGCGGTGATTGGGAACAACATAGTGGAAGTATATATAATACTTTTGATAGTGTTGTTACTCATATCTGTTATGATCCTGAATTAAGAAAAGAACGTAAAGGAAGCGATGAAATTAGTAGGAAACTATATCATGACAGGATAAAATATGAAAATGGACTAAAAGAGCTAAGAAAAAATACGATACAAGTAACTTCGTTTGCTAATATAAATGATTTTAAGTTAACTTCTTATATAGAATTATGGGCACATTATGCACAAAATCATGAAGGTTTTTGTGTTGAGTACGATTTAACACAACCTATTGCAGATTCAAGAGAAAATGCAATGATTTTAGGGGGATTATTGCCTTGCGAATATGGAGCAAAACAGATTATTTTAAGTAAAAGAAAAATATACAAGTATATAAACAAAATCCCGCTTACAGCATATGAACAGATGGAACTTGATAAAAGTTTAATGCTGTCATTTATTACAAAATCTTCATCGTGGAAATATGAAAATGAATGGCGACTTTTGCTGCCTGTTGATATATGTAAAATATATGACAATATGATACCATTCTTCCCGATAAAGGCAATTTATATTGGATGCAGAATGCATAGGGATAATAGAGAGTATTTGTATTGTTTGGCAAAACGTAAAGATATTAAAGTTTATGATATGTCTATGCATGAATACAATTTTGAACTTGAGGGTGAGTATTCGGAAACCAATATAAGTGAATATTTTCAAGCGAAAGAAGAAAAAAAGCAGAGGAATTTAGAAAATAGCCAGTATAAGTTTTGGAAATGGTAAAGATTAAGCATCATGGCTTGGTGAAAATAAACGTTATATAATAAGGAGAAGCGCATGGCACAAAAGAAGTATAATTTTGAAAAGCTTACGCCTAACAGAAAAGCAAATATATCAGTATATGAAGAGGCAATTGAATTTGTATTTGATAATTCAGATGTTACTAATATTGCTATTTCTGGAGCTTATGGTGCTGGTAAAAGTAGTGTTATAGAATCATATGAGAAAAAACACGATGATAAAAATTTTCTGCACATTTCTTTGGCACATTTTGAGCCTACAGAGCATAATGAATTAAAGGATAGTGTGAAAGAAACTACTCTTGAGGGAAAAATATTAAATCAGTTGATACATCAAATTCCGGTAAACAAAATACCACAAACAAATTTCCGAGTAAAAAAAGATGCAGGCAGGAAAAATATAATTGCTATTACAATATTATTATACATATTGTTTAGTAGTATGACATTTATATCATTATCAAGTAAAATCCAAAATTGGGTGGACATATTATGTGATAGAAGATTAAAAAGAGTATTGACTTTCCTGACGAGTGATTATGCTGTTTTTTTTGCAGGTATTACGTTTGCTATTAGTGCATTTATTTGTATATATAATGCTGTTAAAATACAAAAAAATAAAAATTTATTTCATAAAGTTTCAGTACAAGGGAATACTATTGAAATATTTGAAAGTAAAGATGAGTCATACTTTGATAAGTATCTGAATGAAGTGCTTTATCTCTTTGAACAAGTGGAAGCAGATGTAATTGTATTTGAGGATATGGATCGATTTAATTCCAATGTTATTTTTGAACGTTTAAGAGAAGTGAACAATTTAGTTAATGTACATAAATATAATAAGTTTAAAAACAAAAAGCGGCATAAACTGATTAATAAGATTTTTCGCAGGGAAGAAAAACAGTACAAACCATTACGATTCTTTTATTTGTTAAGGGATGATGTTTTCGTTACAAAAGATAGAACAAAATTTTTTGATTATATTATTCCAATTGTGCCAGTGTTGGATGGAACTAATTCATACGATCAATTTATAAGACATTTAAGGCAGGCACATATATATGAAAAATTTGATAATACTTTTTTGCAAAGATTATCGTTATACATAGATGATATGAGAGTGTTGAAAAATGTGTATAATGAACTTCTTGTATATATGCATCGATTAAATAATACAGACCTTAACTGGAATAAAATGTTGGCTATAATTGTGTATAAGAATATATTTCCAAGAGATTTTTGTAATCTTCAGCTTTGTAAAGGATATGTTCATGAGCTCTTTAAACAAAAAGAGAATTTTAGCAAAACGATAATAGTAAAATTGGAAAAGGAAAAAGAGCTTATACAGAGTAAAATAGAATATATAAATAAAGAAAATTTGAATGATGTGCAAGAACTAAACGATGTATATGAAGCAAAATATAATAGATTGCCTGAAAAATATTATGGAGGATTAACCCTAGAAGGGCAAGAAGAAAAGGAACGATTGGAAAAGGAAAAAGATAAAAGAATAGAAGTGGTTGATAATAGAAATAAAGAATTGCTTTCTGAATTAGAAATGGAAATTCAGGATATTGAACAAAGAATTTCTGCTACAAAAACAAAGTTATTGAGTGAATTAATTACAAGGGATAATATTGCTACAATATTTATGATAAAGAGCATAAATCCTATTGGTGAGGAGAATGAATATAATGAAATTAAGGGGAACGATTATTTTGATCTATTAAAGTTTCTTATTAGCAATGGTTATATTGATGAAACATATAATGACTATATGACATATTTTTATGCGGATAGCTTATCTGCCCATGATAAGATTTTCTTGCGGAGGATAACTGATAAGAAAGGAAGGGATTATGAATATTCTCTTAATGATGTTGGGAGAGTCCTGTCTTCTTCAGTTTTAAGAGGTGTTGATTTTTATGAGGAGGAAACATTAAATTTCGATCTTCTGGAAGGGCTTCTTGCAAGCCAAGAAAGTCCTAAATATCAGAAATATTTAGCTGCATTAATAAAACAGATAAAAACTAATAAGGAAATAGAGTTTATATCAAAATTCTACGATAGTGTACAGTTCGATAGAACATTTATTATTAAGCTGAATGAACAGTGGGCAGATTTCTTTAGTTATGCAGTTGTGAACAAAACTTTGCCATCAGAACAGATAAAGAGATTTTCACTGGATTCGCTTTATTTATTGGATGAGGACAAAATACAGAATATTAATGTAGAAGGATGCCTTACGGATTATATATCGGACCAGAGCGATTATTTAAATATTCAAAATCCCGATGTTCAAAAAATTATTTCTCAATTTTGTATTCTTGGTGTAAAGCTAAAGAAAATTGAGATTGATACAGCTAATAGAGAGTTGATTGCAGGGGTGTATGAAAATAGTTTATATGAATTAACATTTGAGAATATCGAATTAATGATTAAATCAATGTATAAAGAATGTGATTCATATGACATAGAACATAGAAATTATACAGTTATTCAGAAGAATACTGCTTCCCCATTAGCTAAGTATATTACAGAAGACATAAATAGATATGCAAATGAGTACTTGGACAACTGTAATGGATTAATTGAAGATTCAGAGGATGATGTTATTAAGTTTATTAATGATGAAAATCTTTTAGGTGATATGCAGGAAAAGTATGTAAGCGCATTAGAAACAGTTATTTCTGATATTTCAGCAATACAGAATAAAGAATTATGGGGGAAAATGCTTGCTAGGGGAATAATTGAAAAGTCAGTTCCTAATATAATATATTATTATACAGTGCATTGTTGTGATAGCCAGCTAATCCAATTTATTAATGAATGTGATTTGGGTATGGACTATTCTCATGTTGAGGATGAGTTTGGAACTGAAATTGCTAGACAATTTTTTGATTTTGTAGCTGTAAGTAATGAAATAAAAACAAGTAAATATCAAGAAATTCTATGCAATATGGGATATGGGTATGATAATTACGATGCATATGATATTGCTGATGATAAGATGAAAGTTTTAATAAAGAATGATATCATAGAAATGGATAAGGAAGGTTTGGAATATATTAGAAATCATTATAAGGATTACATTAAATTATATATAGATGAAAATGTGGAAGAATATCTAAAAATTATTACATCACGTAACTTTAGTTATGAGGAAGCTTTGTATGTGTTGGATAAGAGAATAGACGATGAAAAAAAAATAAAACTTTTAAGTTTAACAACAAAGCCTATATCAGTAGTTGGAAAGGGATATACTAGTTTTCTAGTTGATTATATTCTTGGCAATAATTTTGACGAACATGACGAGAAGGAATTGTACCAACATTTCTCAGAATATGAAGAAGTTATTCAATCATCGATATATAAAGTTGCAGAATCGCGAATAGATAATATTATTAATGACTCTTATATAGTTCTTGACGATAACTTATTGTCAGCGCTATTGACAAAAAGTGGATGTAGCATTGATGATAAAATTCAGCTATGGGCAAAGGCAATTCCAGACTTAACAGAAGAAACATGTAAAAAACATTTTGAAGAAATGGGATTTTCCGAACTTAAAGGTATTTTTACAAAGCGGAATAATTATACGAAGACATATGAAAATAATAGCTATATAAGATACATGCTTGATAAATTGAAGAAAAATACATGGATTTTTGATTATTACTCTAGTAGTGATGGAGATGGATTTATAGTAGTTAAAAATCCAACTAAAGACAGAAAACATTAATTTTATTAGTTGATAAGCAAAGAAGAATGAGATATTTTCTGGATATAAAGCAGCTGATTAGTGAAGACACAGATTCTGATAAAGAGGTTGCACTTAAGACTAAGGAGACTCATGGGCTTGTAATACAATTGATGAAAGCCTATAGGTTCATACAAATCAGGCAGACGATGCCGAGATTAGTTGGATTTGGAGATAATGCTGGTTCTGGATTCCCAACAATTCTTAATGTATGGAAATCGGAAGGCTGGGTTGAACCCCAATTAATTGAGGATGCAAAACTTAATCAAGTGACACTTGTTATGAAGATGGAGAGGAAAACTGATGAAAATGTCGTACAAAATGTCATAGAAATTTCGGAAAACCCCAGTATTTCTATTGATGAATTAAGATTAGCCTTAGATGTAACAGATAGAACAATTGCAAGATATTATCTGAGCTAAAGAATAAAGGTATTATAGAGCGTAAAGGACCTGATAATGGTGGTAAATGGAAAATTCTATAAGTAAAAAGGAAGTGACAGCGATGATTGACATTTATACAGAGAAAAAAGATTCTAAAGACTGGATTATACAAAATGATCTCTATTTTAATCTGAACACCAGCAATGAAGAGATGTCTGAAAAAGAAGTTGAGGTCATAAAGCAGGCTGATGATGCTATTTTGACTCCAGACAAGCATATTCAGACGAAGTATGGGTTAGGAACAATCAGAAATTTATCGTCTGGCTGTAAAACGTTATTAAATATTATGAAACATCCGGAAAAGGTAGTCTGTGTGGAAGAATGTGGACCGAATGTATTAAAGATGATATTTCAGATGGATAATATTAAGATATATATGTCAAGACCAAGTTTTACTGATATTCCAGAAGATGCGAAGCTCAGATTTAATGATAGTGAGATTGTGACTGGAAGTATGGGATATAATGCATGGTGGAGCAGGGAATATGGGAGGAGAGAAAAAGATGGTTTATAAGAAAATTACATTTAAGGCAGCTCCATTTTCATATGAATTATCTTTTGATGACAGGATTACCCTTGTTGGTGGAGATAGTGGAACAGGAAAAACCGTGCTGTATGAGATGCTGGAAGATGTGAGATTGACAGAACAGTATAATGCTATTAAGCTGTTTAATTATAAATCAGAGAATATGAAAGAAAGCCTGATGAAATGCAGAGATTGTTTTATTGTCATTGATAATGCTGATATTCAGATTGATGATGACATCAGACGATTCATTAATTTTGAATTTTCCAATCAATATATGCTTTTTTTAAGGAATTGTGATGGATTGAACGTGTCAGATAAAAGCTTCAAGATATTGAAATTAAAGGACGATAAAATAACACTCGAAGAGGAACTGTGATATGAAGTATTTATGGACAGAAGATACTGGCGCAGGGCTGCATTTCTGGCAGTTGGTAAATGAACTTTTCTTTAATGGAGAGTTAAAAGTGGAAAGCAAAGAAAGTAATCAGGGATTACTAGAAGCAGCATCACAGATATATATTGCAGAAGACGATAAATATTATATTGCATTTGACTATGTGGTTGATAATCAGGATATTCGTAATAAATACAGATTTCTTAAGTCGGTTGCCAGCAAATCGGATAAACATATTGTAATTCTTGATATAATTTGTTTTGAATATTTGATACTTTCTTTTGATAAGCTTATAGAATGGACTGGAACAGGTAAAAAAGACAAGATAAAGATACGTGAGGAGATACTGAAAGTAATACAAAATCACAGTATTAATTTATCAGAAATACAAGGTGAAAAAACTTTACAATATTTAGCAGGTTTCAAGAGATTTTCTACAGAAAAGGTAATGAAGTCCTTAGCTGGAGAATTAACAGAAAATGAAAAGTGGTCAATAAAAGGAGCACTCATGGGGGAATGTTGGTATAAGGATTGCTGTGTTTCAGAGCATTTAAATAGTCTTAGATGTGGTAAGCCGGAGGTTGAGAGTGGTAATGAGAAGATGCGGATGCTAATGCAGTCCGAGGAAGTACGAAATATTTTAAATATGATAGAGGAGTAATCATTGAAACAAAAAATTGTGTTAATATATTAGTATTTGAACTCGTTAGAAGACAAGCGAAGAAAATAAGCGAAGAAATCAGGCAATGCCCTGACGAATAACCCCAGGAGGAAGAGAGCAAATGAATGAGAGAACATTAGCCAGATGCAAGAATCTGATTAAAAACAAGGAAACCATGAAGAGTGCATTTGCATGGGAGGATGGGCTGACTCATCTTGCCTGTGCGGGTATCTTTATCAATAAGGAGCAGACTGCCAATGAAGAGATGCTGCTTCAATGCAAGGATATCCTGAAAAGAAACACGGGTATTTTTTCTAATTTCAAAAGTACGGCGAAGCCTATGATTGTGGCAATGCTTGCGGCAAATGAGAATCCGCAGCTGCTTATGGAGCGTGGGTTGAAGGTGCATGATCTGCTGAAGGAAGAATTTATGAGTTCCGTATATCTGCCGATAGCGGCAATGATCATTGCACAGTATGCAGACGAGGCAAGATACGCAGAGCTGGCACAGAGAACCAGGAGAATCTATAAGCAGATGAGGGCAGACCATCCTTTCCTGACCTCAGGGGAGGACAGTACTTTCTGTGCTTTGATGGCATTGCTGGATAAGCCGGATGAAGTGCTGCTTGGAGATGCAGAAGAGTGTTATAAAATTCTCAAGAACAATTTCTTTTCTTCTAATGCGGTGCAGTCCTTGAGCCATGTGCTGGCAATGTGTGATGGTGAACCGGAGATCAAATGTCAGAAAACCATGGAATTATTCCAGAAGCTGAAGGAAGCAGGGCATAAATATGGAACAAGCTATGAATTGCCAACATTGGGTGTCCTTGCCATGGCTGATGGTAATCAGGATGAGATCGTAGCAGAGATGGCAGAGATTGACCAGTGGTTATCTGAGCAGAAGGGCTTTGGCTTCTTTAGCAGTATATCTGCAAAACAGCGTCTGATGTATGCAGGGATGATTGCACAGCAGGATTATATCAATGATAAAATGATGCAGAGTGCTGCGGTAAACGGTGTCATATCACTGATTGTAGCGCAGCAGGCGGCAATGTGCGCAGCGATTACAGCCAGTGCAGCAGCTACAGCTAATAATAACAATAGTTAGTGAAGGTTTTTAAATAATCGGCAAAAGCAGCTCGTATTGCCATAGCCTGTACAGGCAGCTATCGGTTCTGTCCCGATGGCAATGGGCTTAGCCTGTGGACAGATTGTGCTTTCTGTGGCTGTATTGGCGATACTGATTACAGCACCGCTGGGGGCAATCGGCATGGATGCAAGTTATCAGAAGCTGTTGGAAAAAGAATAGATTATTAATCAAAGAATAACATGGCAGTAACGACAAAGGAGTGGTTCTCTACTTTATATTCGAGACTGCCGTGATATTTTTGTACGATTTTTCTGACATTTTTCAGTCCCCAGCCATGATGGCGTTTATCAGCCTTGGAGGTTCTGGTGGAGATATTGTCGGGGCAGGGATTTGTCACCTGTATCAGCATGAACTGATGAATGCGGCGTATCATAAGGTGGAGTGTGCTGTCAGGCTGCGGGTATGGTAAGATAGCTGTAGAAACAGTCCGTAAACAAATTCAAGTACGCACAATATTCTTACTTAGTATGAAAAACCATACCAGAAGTTTTTTATATAATAACTTTTATCTTTCTGTTTGGTGCCGATATTTTGTTGGTGCGACACCTGTTTTTTTGCGAAATATGTTTGAAAAATAATGTTCATCAGAAAAACTGAGGCGATAAGCAATTTCCTTGATTGACAGGTTAGTGTTTGCAATAATGATTTTCGCCCGGTTTATTTTACTGGTCAGCAGATAATCGTATGGCGTGATATGAAAGTTGTTTTTGAAAATTCTGATTGTCTGTGATTCACTTCTAAGAATCAACCTTGAAAGTGTTTTTATACTGATATTTTCTTCTATATGCAAGTCAATATAATTTTTTAGAATGACAGCATCTTCACTTATGCTGTCATTTTTGCTTATTGCATTTGATATAAACATCATAAGTTCGGTAAAAACAGCAGCACAGTGCATATTTATTTCGAATATTGTAAATGTCTTGTTTTGACAAATCTCAAGTATTCTTTCAAAGTACGGAAGTGTATTGACATCATGAAATACTATCCTGTCATTCAGTCCGAATATCTCAGCAGACTGAGTCAGAAAAATCCCTTCAGCGTTAAACCATATTTTCCGCCACGGATTAATACTGTCAGAGTAATATCGTATATTCTGGTTGCATGGAAGAATATAGCTGTCGCCTGCCTGAGCAACATATTTCCTGCCGTTTATAATGATATGTCCTTTTCCTGATATAACATATTCCATTGTGAATGTAGGAGAATTGATACGATTAATTTCATAGCTCGGATTTTCATAGGTAATTCCCGTAAGTGTTATCGTAAATGGCACCTTTTTTGAATGTGGAGGGAGCGAAACTATAAATTCATTGTCCATGCGTGTTTTCCTCACTTGTTATATGGTATTTCTTATTTTTTTGACTTTATTATAGCTGTATAATGTAAATAAATCAAGATATTGGAAGGAGCAATGAAAATGAAAATGCACAGACAAGAACACCCTAATCCTCAATGGGAAAGGGCAGACTGGAAAAACCTAAATGGAAAATGGGAATTTGATTTTGATTTTGGCAGAAGCGCAAGAGAAAGAAAGCTGTATGAGCAGGGCGCGCTTTCTAAGGAAATCAATGTCCCGTTTTGCCCTGAAAGTATGCTGTCGGGAATAGGATATACAGATTTTATGGCAGCGGTATGCTATAGGAAAGTATTTGAATTAAGCAAAGAGGAAGCAAAGAAGAATATTGTTCTGCATTTTGGCGCAGTCGATTATGAGAGCTTTGTGTATATCAATGGTCAGCTTGTAAAAACACATATCGGTGGCTATTCCTCTTTCGAGGTCGATATAACCAAGTATGTAAAGGTCGGCGAGAATACAATTTTTGTAATAGCAGAAGACGATGTAAGAAGCAGACAACAGCCGTCTGGTAAGCAAAGCGGGCAATATTATTCCGAAGGATGTGCTTATACACGCACAACCGGCATATGGCAAACAGTATGGCTTGAATTTCTGCCTGATACATATATAAGAAATGCAAAGTATTATTCGGATATTCATAACGAAACGCTTACTATTATAGGCAATGTAAGAGGCAGCGGCGAAGTTTGCGCAAAAGCTTTCTTTGAAGGTAATCCAATGGGTATAGCACGTGTAAAAGCAAGTAATTCTGTTTTTTCAATGCAGATAAAACTGTCAGAGCTTCATTTATGGGAACCGGGTAAGGGTGGATTGTATGATCTTGAATTGATTTTTGGCGAGGATAACATAAAAAGTTATTTTGGTATGAGGAGTGTTCATATCGACGGTACGAGGTTTTTGTTAAATAACAAACCTGTATTTCAAAGATTCGTTCTAGACCAGGGATACTATCCTGACGGTATATATACAGCTAAATCAGATGATGAGCTAAAAAGAGATATAGTTCTTTCGATGGAGCTCGGATTTAATGGTGCAAGGCTACATCAAAAAATATTTGAGAAAAGGTTTTTATATCATTGTGATAAAGCCGGATACATGGTATGGTGCGAGCACGCCAACTGGGGTATGAATTATACAGACATAATTGCAGCAGAAAATTTTATTGGCGAATGGCTTGAAATTCTTGAAAGAGATTTTAACCACCCGTCAATCATTGGTTGGTGTCCGTTTAACGAAACATGGGGATATGAAGAAAAGAAATTAAAAAACACTCTTATAGAGAATGTATATAAGCTTACAAAGCAATTCGATCCAACAAGATTATGTATTGATACAAGTGGGTTCTTCCATACTGTAACGGATATTTTTGACGTTCATGATTACGAGCAGGATGTTGATAGATTCAAGGAGAATTGTTCAAAAATTACTGAAAGCATAGAAAATGACCAAATTGAAGAAATGGATAACTGGAAAGCTGTATTTATCAGCGAGTATGGCGGTATACAGTGGAGTGATAATGTTTCGAATGGCTGGGGTTACGGAAACGCACCAAAATCAAAAGAAGACTTTTTAAAGAGATATAAGGGATTGGCAAATGCTATTCTTGACAATCCTCGCATAACCGGATTCTGTTATACACAACTATATGATGTTGAGCAGGAACAAAATGGGCTTTATACTTATGAAAGAGAAGCGAAGTTTGATGCCGATAGTATCCGCACGATAAACGCAAGGAAAGCAGCTATTGAACAATAGGAGCAATAAAACCACAGCTTAATCTTTGTTGACTTTTCCCGATAAGATTATTATACGATAGATCTGGTCTGCTAATATACGCTCCGGATAATGACCGGTCCGTTCCCTGAAACGCTCTGCCGCTTCTTTCAACACGGTACTTTCATTGTATGCATCATAGGATACCTTTTCTATTCTGCCAAGACCATTATCATCAATGCTAAGGTCAAACTTTGCCCCGAATTCTACTGGTGACTTTGTTTTTCCTCTGACGATTGGTCTGATCCATGGCTGTGCAATACTGACAATGCGGTTGTCTACACTATGGGTCTTGTTCTGGTACATGTATTGCTGTTGCTCATACAGTTTATAGATTGTCAGCAGGAGAGTGCTCTCTTTCGATGTCGGTGCATAACCGTCCTGCATGAAATTTTCGAGGTATCCGATATCTCGTCTGATTCCCTTGCTTCATTCAGCAGGGAAAAATCCTGTGGATATCGGATATTATATGGGGCACAGGTGGCATCAAGCATATATTCATTCGCTTCCATGATAACATCCATTTTCAGACGTTTACGGAACAGGACTAAGGTACTTGCATCAATTGGCGGTTCTTCCTGATAACCTGGAAGCCCAATGAAATACTGGTAATACGGATTTTCTGTCAGTTGTTCAACGAGTTCCCTGTCAGAATACTGATATTTCGTTTGTATGATCAATGAGCCAAGGGCAAGACGTAATGGCTTGGCTACCCGGCCATTCTTGCCTTTGAACAGGCGGGAATATTTCTTTTCAAAGACTCCCCATGGAATAGCATCTGCCATTTTTACCCATCTGTTTTCAGGGTTCATGTGAAGTCCTATTGGCTGATTGAAATCCAGAAAGTTACTTTGTGTATTATCAGTATATTTGTACATTATTTTCCGCTCCATAAATGGTATTTTTCTATTGAAAACTGCACGAAAAAAATTTAAGATCTGTTAAAACCGTGCACCTTATTATACCATCTTTGAGCAGAAAACACAGTAAAATCGCAATTGTCGGGTATAATGGTGGAAAAGGCATTGCACCGCGCCAGATTTGCAGTGGATGATTATAAATTGAAATACCAGATCGACACGCCGTTGACAACAGAATTTGAAGCGCAGGGCGTGGATCTGTCAGGGGGAGAGGGGCAGAAGGTTGCAATTGCGCGTTCCTTTTATCGCAATAAGGCGGTGATGATTATGGATGAGCCTTCCAGCGCTTTGGACCCTATGGCAGAATATCAGTTGAATCAGGCGATTCACCAGATTGCAGAGGACAAGACCGTGCTCTTTATCTCTCATAGACTTTCGACTACCAGAGATGCAGACTGCATTTATATGATGGAGAATGGAAGGATCATAGAACATGGAACTCATGAGGAATTGTTAAATTCAGTTGGAAAATACAGCAAAATGTGGAATGTGCAGGCAGGAAGATATATTTAGAGCTCCCTGCTTTTTATGATTTAGGGCAGTTCTGCATAATCTTCCGGTAAAAAGCGGTGATAAATGATATGACAGCCCTCATCCTTGAAGCAGTAGTAATAACGGTCAGTCGAATCAACGAAGTGAATGGCGGTATCAAATTCGCCGTCAGTGATATCCTCAATGATGCAATCACAGGGCTGCTTGTGGAATAGTTCTATAATCTGCGTCATGGTAGTGCCATGGTTGGACATCAGGGCAACTAATTGCAGGATGAAGTCATCAGGATCTTTATGCAGATGTACATATTCGGATGCCTGTTCTGATAACTGGAAGCAGAAGCGCTCCATGCGATGACTGACGTTGACTGCACCATAGTGTTCCTGCATAAAGGCAGGAAAATCAGCCAGCAGAGACTGCATTTCATCAGCATTGGAGGCATTCTTGAATATGTGTCTGAGGGAGCTTAGCGGAAAGTAGAAACGTATACTTTCTTTACGGTAGCCAAGCTTAGCCTGTTCTTCCAGAATCAGGTCGGCGAGGATTTCTTCTAATAATTTATATTTTGTGTTTAGTGAAGTCATGAGGTGGAATCTCCTTTAGGGGAATAAATAATTTTAGGTATTTGCGAAACAAGGATAGTGAATGGCACGAAGTGTGCAGATTTAACAATGCAACACAGACCCGCTCTCGCTACACTGCAGCTCGTAGCGGTACATAAGGTGCTAAAATAGCTGCGCTATTTGACCACCTAAGTACCGACGGCTGCACAGTGTCTGTTTATGCATTTGTTAAATCTGTACACTTCTGTATTCATAATATTGTGTTTTACAAATGTCTAAATAACTTAGGCACTTGCGAAACATAAATGGAGTAAGTGATGAATTGTGCGTTTCGCAATGGACTAAACGATAGATTTTAAGGTAATTATACTATGAAATTGGGTGGTTGTTAATATGGAGTAACAGTTTAGCCAGTTTATACAATTTGGCTGCTTATGAGTGGTATGGCTGAATTGTTATAATATGGAAAGCTTTAGCCGATATATACTATAGTATTATTAGGTACAGTGAATCAATGTCATTTAGTTAGTGATAAAGTAGGAAACTTTCACGGAAATAAAGCATTAG
>ERZ773115.1573-NODE-1573-length-20486-cov-22.261368_pt1 | contig 20486 bp, 19 predicted proteins | sample MGYA00511116_ERZ773115 | MGnify/ENA primary metagenome ERZ773115 (study PRJEB29015, sample SAMEA2737869) | human gut metagenome | biome: human gut; feature: human-associated habitat; material: faeces | place: China | collected 2012 ... | reverse complement strand
TCATGTCACATCTTCTTATCCAAGATGCGACAAAAGCACCTGAATTGTTCGCCAAGTCAGCCCATGTATATGTAAACTATGCAGAAGCTGAAATAGAAAAGCATTTCAATTTCATCCGTAAATTCAAAGCAGATGATTTAGCTGACTATCGTTTGTAAACTTCATTCCATTCTATAAAACGACGTTCTATTCTTCACGGAGTAGAACGTCGTTTATAGTATAAGATTTACTTTTAAACACATACTGATGCAAAATCAAAAACGCCCGTTTCACAACGAGCGTTTTCCTTATAAACAAAGCCTCAGCCGACCTTATTTACTAACAAACTTATTATTAACGTATTTATAAACTGCCTCTTCATATCCTTCCTACAACTATATCAATCCCTCTATCCAGACAAACTAATAATCCGTCTACCTTTCTACTACCCGATCTTGATTCTCAAACTTTTTCTTTTTCCAAAAGTAAAATTAAAGCTTTATCATCATTGGAACAAGAGTTATCGACCAATCTCCTTATTTCATCTATTAACACCCGTTTTTGTTCCTTATCACACTATTTCGAACTTTTCTTTCCACCTACTGTTATGAGAGAAACTTATTAAAAACCTTGACTTATGAAAGAATTAGAATTAACCAGTAACGCCGCTTTGACGGATGCGGTATATGAAACCGCCCTGAACGGCTCATTTCTTGAAGTTAAACTTGTAGCAGGTTCCGTGGGCGATGACGAACCTAGAGGAATGCAACCGGAATATGAATGTTATCACATCAGCTATCCGGACAAAAAAGACACAATTTTGTTCGAGCAACCTTTGGATGCTGCCGATGACAAAGTAACCGTATATGATTTGGGAAAGAAAATCAAATCCATAGAAGGCTGTTGCCACAAGACACTGACAAAAGGCGAAAGCCGCACAGCCACAGCACGTAAAGTAGTTGCTCATGGTCCCATGTGGATTTATGTGGCTATTGCTGTCGGGATGGATAAAGCAGGCACCGAATCACCTTTTATGATCGTCCAAGGAGCAGGCACTTACGGTTCTGAAGATACGACCGAGAACGAAATGATAGGTTATGCTAACGGACGTATTCATGAAATGACAGCTTTGCTTGTCCGCCGTGCGCGTTTGGAAAAACTGCATCTGGCAAGCATACGCGCAGGCTACAAATATTTATTCGTAGAACCGGGAAGAATAGGAAAGGCTAAAGTCAAAGAAGGATAAGCCCCCTTGTCTTCACTGATAACCATCATTTTAAAAGCCTGTTGCCTTCTTTCAACAACAGGCTTTTATCTATTATAAATTATTCTAACGCATCTACCGGCAAATCAGACTCTTTACGATACCCCGATGAAGTAAATACAGCTATCAGCTCCCCCTGTCCGTCTGTTATCTTTACTTCAACAAAAGGAATACGATGATGATTAAATACTTCAACAGCCTCAGCATACACGTAACCCAACTTAGCAGGACGGAGAAAAGTAATATTGGCATTCACAGAAAGTGTAAGTTTCTTACGGCTGTTCGCTACAGCTGCAAAAGCCAGATCGGCCAATGTAAACAAGGCGCCGCCTTGACATACTCCTCCACCATTCAGATGCCGGTCGGTCACCTCCATACACGCACGGGCATACCCCGGCTTTATCTCAAGAAGTTCCACTCCCGCACAAGTAGCAAAACGATCCGCTTTCAAAAATTCTTTTAATGTTGCCATATCACAATTTATATGAATAAGAAAGTCTTAATGAATAATCACCATGGTAGCCCCGAAACCATATTCACGGAACGAAGCATCCTGACTTTCATAGTTTTTATATTTATATTTTAACTCCTGCAGGATAGCTTTGCGTAACACACCATCCCCCTTACCATGAATAAAGACAATCTTCTGTCCCTTCTTGTTCTTGCATTCTTCCAAAGTCTTACGAAAAACGTCCAATTGATAATTCAATATCTCGCTGTTGCTCATACCGGCAGTCGTATCCAGTAACTCATGAGCATGGAGATCAACCTCCATGATATCGTTCTTCACCTTTTTCTGCTGGGGCTGCTTCGCTACCTGCGGTTCCGGCACTTTTTTTTGCAATAATGCATCTTTTATATCATCTGCCGAAACAAACACCTGTTTTACCGGAACATCATTTTTCACTATATCGTAAATAAGTGACGGCTCCTCAAAGAAAATACTCTCACGGAAAGTATGCAATTTATAAAACTTCACTGTATCTATGCGCAATTCCACAGACACGGCAGGCTTGAACAGAAAACTCTTGTTATCCTTAAAAGCGATAAGCTGCACGGCCACCCGTTCCAATTCATTCAAAACGCTTTTCTCGAACTCCTCGATATAAAACTTCGTATTCGGTTCCACCATGCCATGGCTGCGCACCCGCCAGTTACTACCTTCGGCTGTAAGATAAGTAAAGTATAAGGTGAAATTGCTGTCGTTGATAAGATATGCATCAAATGCCGTTGCAGAAATAGCTTTGAGATCCTGTGGCACAAAAGCCAGCATCACATTCAGAATATCCCCTCCCTTTCGCTCGGCCGGGCGATAAGTGACAGGACGTTCATCCTCCTCTTCATCCGGACGCACCTTGACTGACGCTCCTTTTGCCTTTGCACCGGCAACCTCCTGTTTAGGAGCCGGAGCAACAGGTTTACGCTTCATATTATAATCATCCGTGTCAATCACCACACACTCCTTTATGGGCATCGGAATATCGAAGCCATCGGCATCTTCTACCAAAACCATATCTTTTCCTTGAAATCCGGTCACAACACCGCCCCCTACCTCACTAAGGAAACGGACTTTATCTCCTATTTTCATACTCTTTTCTTTTTTAGTTAGCGCAAATATCGGTACTTTTGCGCAGAAAAAGAAATAGATTCAGATGGAAGATACCAAACATATCAAAATAAGTGAGTTCAACTACCCGCTACCCGATGAACGGATCGCCAAATTCCCCCTTGCCACGCGCGACCAGTCCAAACTGCTAGTTTACCGCCACGGCGAAGTGAGCGAAGACATCTTTACGTCTTTGCCACACTATCTGGAATCCGGAGAACTGATGATATTCAATAATACCAAAGTGATTCAAGCCCGTCTGCATTTCCGTAAAGAAACCGGAGCATTAATAGAAGTATTCTGCCTGGAACCTGTCCAGCCCAATGACTATGTGTTAAACTTCCAGCAAACACGCCAATGCAGCTGGTTATGCATGATAGGTAATCTGAAAAAATGGAAAGAAGGTACGTTGAGCCGCATAGTAAATGTAAAAGGCAAACAAATAGTCCTGTCCGCCACCCGTGGAGAGTGCAAGGGAACCAGCCATTGGATTGATTTCTCATGGGATGATGACACAATCACCTTTGCCGACCTGCTGGAAGTGGCAGGTGAACTGCCCATCCCTCCCTATCTGAACCGTGAGACACAAGAAAGCGACAAGGAAACTTATCAGACGGTTTACTCCAAAATAAAAGGTTCTGTCGCCGCTCCCACCGCAGGACTTCATTTTACGGAAAGAGTACTGGCAGCGCTGGACGAACGGGGAATTGACCGTGAGGAACTGACTTTACACGTAGGTGCAGGAACTTTCAAGCCCGTAAAAAGTGAAGAGATAGAAGGACATGAAATGCATACGGAATACATTTCTGTAAGCAAGCATACCATTGAAAAACTAATCGCCCATAATGGAAAAGCCATTGCGGTAGGAACCACTTCGGTACGTACCCTGGAAAGTCTTTATTATATCGGCGTCCTTATCAGCCACAATCCCGATGCCACTCAGGACGAATTGCATGTACAGCAATGGATGCCCTACGAAGATAAGAATGACCTGACTCCGGTGGAAGCACTGCAACAGATTCTGGATTATCTGAACCGACACGAAATGGAAGCGTTGCATAGCAGTACTCAGATTATCATCGCGCCGGGATATACATACAAAATAGTCAAGAAAATGGTTACCAATTTCCATCAGCCGCAAAGTACATTGCTGCTATTGGTTTCCGCCTTTGTGAAAGGAAACTGGCGAAGGATTTATGATTATGCACTGGGCCATGATTTCAGGTTTCTGAGCTACGGAGACAGTTCGCTGCTGATACCCTAAGACTTCATCACGGATATAAAGCCTTTTTTCCGTATCACCAAACGTTTTCTACTATATGGCTAAGGCTTTTCTTCCTGCTTGTTTTATCTCCGCAAGCCTTTGGAGTTATCTCCCAAGGCTTGGGAGTTAACTCCAAAGCTTATGGAGATAACTCCAAAGGCTATGGAGATAGAATACATCCGTATAAAAAGGCTTAATTTGGAGAAAGAAAAAACTTATGCAATAGGCTGTGATATGATAGACATTCATTTATTCCGCCGGTAGGTTCTTACTTAAAAAAATCCAAAGAAAGATATAAACGGGAAAATAAGAACCAGCTTCCACTAAATTTCTACCGCCCCCTTTATTTACTATACACAAGAACAGGCAACCTACTTTGTCATTATGGCAAGCTTTTTATATCCGTGTGCGTTTACCTTTACATCAAGTCTATAGATAAAAAAACAACTTTATGTCACTAAACATATCTCCAAACCCATAGTATTCCAATCATTTTGCTATCTTTGTGACAAAACACTTACATACTATGACTATCACTCTATCTACTGATTTACCTGCCTATCCTACATTCACGGAAGGCATCCGCCGTGCTCCCGACCGGGGCTACCGCTTGACACCCGCCCAAACGGAAACGGCATTGAGGAATGCATTGCGATACATTCCGGTGGAACTGCATGAGCAACTTGCTCCCGAATTGATGGATGAACTGCTCACCCGGGGTAAAATCTACGGTTACCGCTTCCGGCCCGAAGGTGACTTGAAAGCAAAGCCCATTGACGAATATAAAGGAAACTGTATCGAAGGAAAAGCGTTTCAAGTAATGATAGACAACAACCTTTCATTTGATATCGCCCTCTATCCTTACGAACTGGTGACTTACGGCGAAACCGGACAAGTTTGTCAAAACTGGATGCAATACCGGCTTATCAAGCAGTATCTGGAGGTAATGACGAATGAACAAACCCTGGTCGTAGAAAGCGGCCACCCGTTGGGATTATTCAAATCACATCCCGAAGCTCCCCGTGTTATTATCACCAATTCCATGATGGTAGGCATGTTCGACAACCAGAAAGACTGGGAAATAGCCGCACAGATGGGAGTAGCCAATTATGGACAGATGACCGCCGGAGGCTGGATGTACATCGGTCCGCAAGGTATTGTACACGGCACGTTCAACACCCTATTAAATGCCGGCCGCATGAAATTAGGAGTGCCGCAGGACGGCAACCTGAACGGCCATCTTTTCGTATCCTCCGGATTGGGCGGAATGAGCGGAGCCCAACCCAAAGCAGCCGAGATAGCCGGAGCAGTGGCCATTATAGCCGAGGTGGATTATTCACGCATAGAAACCCGCCACCGCCAAGGGTGGGTACAGCATATCACATCCGATTTGTCTGAAGCTTACCGGCTGGCTGCCGATGCCATAGACCGACGAATCCCCTGTTCCATAGCCTACCATGGCAATGTAGTCAATCTGTTGGAGTATGCATTGCATCACAACATCCACATCGAACTTCTCAGTGACCAGACTTCCTGCCATGCCGTTTACGAAGGCGGCTATTGTCCTGCAGGCATTTCCTTCGAAGAACGTACCCGTATGCTGAAAGAAGACAGAGAAACTTTCGATGAAATGGTGAACGAAACTTTGCGCCGCCATTTCCATGTTATCAAGGAACTGGTGGCACGGGGCACTTATTTCTTCGATTATGGCAATTCTTTCATGAAAGCGATTTATGACGCCGGAGTGAAAGAAATCTCACGCAATGGAACAGACGAGAAGGATGGATTCATCTGGCCGTCTTATGTAGAGGATATCATGGGGCCTCAACTTTTCGATTATGGTTACGGTCCCTTCCGCTGGGTATGCCTGAGCGGGAAAAAGGAAGATTTGATAAAGACCGACCATGTCGCTATGGAGTGTATCCCTAAAGATCGCCGCGGCCAGGATATGGACAACTGGATATGGATTCGCGACGCCGAAAAGAATAACCTGGTGGTAGGGACCCAAGCACGCATTCTGTATCAAGACGCGCTGGGCCGTATGAATATCGCACTGCGTTTCAATGAAATGGTACGCCGGGGCGAGGTAGGTCCTATCATGTTGGGACGTGACCACCATGATGTAAGCGGTACCGACTCTCCTTTCCGGGAAACCTCCAATATCAAGGACGGCAGCAATGTAATGGCAGATATGGCTGTGCAATGCTTTGCCGGAAATTGTGCCCGGGGCATGAGCCTTGTCGCTTTGCACAATGGAGGCGGTGTAGGTATAGGTAAAGCCATCAATGGCGGATTCGGAATGGTATGCGACGGCAGTGAACGGGTAGACCGTATTCTCCGCTCATCCATGTTATGGGATGTAATGGGAGGAGTGGCACGCCGCTCGTGGGCACGCAACCCGCATGCCATGGAAACTTCGGCGGAATTCAACGAGAGCCATGCCGATGGTTATCACATCACCCTGCCGCATATAGCGGAAGATGACCTTATTAATAAGGTATTGAAAAATAAAGGAATCAACTAACCAAAAACCGGAACACCATGGATGCAACTGTTTCATTCATCCGCATCCATGGATGTTCCCTATAAACCAAATTCTAAAGAGTATGAGCTGGACAAAAATTATGGAATGCGTCCCCAACTTCAGCGAGGGACGTGACTTACAGAAAATAGACGAGATTGTATCTCCGTTTCGTGCCAAGGCAGGCGTAAAATTATTGGATTATAGTAACGATGAAGACCACAACCGGCTGGTAGTTACCGTTGTTGGAGAGCCGGACGCCTTGAAAGAAGCCGTGATAGAAGCTATCGGTATAGCAGTAGAACTGATTGACCTGAACCATCACCAAGGACAGCACCCCCGTATGGGAGCTGTAGATGTAGTTCCATTCATTCCCATCAAAGGATGTACCATGGAAGATGCTATAGCGGTGTCCAAAGAAGTGGGGCAACGGGTGGCCTCTCAATATAATCTCCCTGTATTCTTGTATGAAAAATCAGCTAGTGCACCACATCGTGAAAATCTCGCTGCCATCCGTAAAGGAGAATTCGAGGGAATGAAGGAAAAGATTCACCAACCCGAATGGCATCCCGATTTTGGTCCTGCGGAACGTCACCCCACTGCCGGAACTGTAGCCATCGGAGCCCGTATGCCCTTAGTGGCCTACAATATAAATCTCAATACTCCCAGCCTGGAAATAGCGCATGACATTGCCAAGAAAATCCGTTTTATCGGTGGCGGACTGCGCTATTGCAAGGCCATGGGCGTAGAACTGAAGGACCGGGGTATCACCCAGGTATCCATGAATCTTACCGACTATAGCAAAACCGCTATCTACCGGGCATTCGAAATGGTACGTTTTGAAGCCAAACGCTACGGAGTAAGCATCATCGGCAGCGAAATCGTAGGACTTGTTCCTATGGAGGCCTTGATAGACACTGCCTCTTACTACCTGGGATTGGAAAACTTCTCCATGCAACAAGTGCTGGAAGCGCAGATTATGGAATAATATAGAATAGAACGCAAATGACACAAATGACGCAAATAGCAAGTCAAGAAGATGTAGATAAAATATTAAAAGCATTTTATCTAGTGTACAACACATTAGGATATGGATTCTTGGAAAGGGTTTATCAAAATGCCCTCTACTTTGAATTGATAGAGCAAGGTTTTAAATGTGAAGTGCAAAAGCAAATCAATGTATTTTATAAAAATCATAAAGTGGGTGAATATTATGCCGACATGGTGATCAACAACTCCATCATATTAGAACTGAAAGCGGCTGATGCTTTACGTCCCGAGCATGAATTTCAACTGATAAACTATCTGAAAGCCACAGACATAGAGATAGGCTATCTATTAAACTTCGGAAAGCATCCTGAATTTAAAAGAAAAATATTCAGTCACCATTGATATTTGTGTCATTTGCGTCATTTGCGTTCCATTAAAACTAACAACTATGAGCAACAACTTGATTATCATCAATGCCCACATCGTTACTCCGCAAGGCAGAACCGCCCGGAAAGGAGAAGCCATGAACGAACTTCTCAACATTCCTTGCGGAACGGTAAGAGTAACCGACGGCATTATTACCTATGTTGGCGAAAACCGTATAAGCCATGAAAAGCCCGGCTATAAAGTGCTTGACGCCAGAGGGAATGTATTGTTGCCGGGATTCGTTGACTCTCATACCCATTTGGTTTTCGGAGGATTTCGCCCCGACGAATTCATCTGGCGGCTCAACGGCGACAGTTATATGAGCATCATGGAACGTGGCGGAGGCATTATCAATACTGTACGTGCCACCCGGGAAGCCTCCTTTGAAGAACTGAAACATAAAGCCGAATGGTTTCTGGATACCATGAGCCGGATGGGGGTCACCACAGTGGAAGGAAAAAGCGGATATGGTCTGGATCGTGATACAGAACTGAAACAACTCAGTGTCATGCAAGCTATCAATGAATGTCCCGACCGGAAAGTAGATATCGCCACCACTTTTTTAGGTGCTCACGCCTTACCCGAAGAATACAAAGGGCGAAGTGACGCATATATTGATTTTCTGATTAACGAAATGTTGCCCATGATCCATCAGAAACAATTGGCCGAAAATTGCGATATTTTCTGTGAAAAAGGAGTATTCACTGTGGAACAGTCTCGAAAGCTATTGAAAGCTGCGCAAGCTCTAGGCTTCGGCGCCAAGCTACACGCTGATGAAATTGTCAGCTTTGGAGGAGCAGAACTGGCAGGAGAATTGAAGGCCCTCAGCGCCGACCATCTGTTGCAAGCATCCGATGAAGGCATAAAAGCCCTGGCACAAAATAATGTAGTAGGCACTCTGTTGCCACTAACTGCCTTTACACTAAAAGAGCCCTACGCCCGTGGCAGGAAAATGATAGACAGCGGCTGTGCCGTAGCCCTTGCCACCGATCTAAATCCAGGCAGCTGTTTCTCCGGATCCATCCCGCTGACTTTTGCTCTGGCCTGCATCTATATGAAACTGACCGTTGCCGAAGCTATCACAGCCATCACACTGAACGGTGCGGCAGCCCTCGGACGCGCCGACCGCATCGGAAGCATAGAAGCCGGAAAACAGGGAGACTTTGTTTTACTGGGAACCGACAACCCCCATATATTACCTTATTATACAGGTATGAACGCAGTGAAGCTGACCATCAAAGGGGGACGTATTCTACATTCAAATTAACCAATTAAATACTAATAGCCATGTTAACAGAACTTACCATCAAAGAATTTATCAATAAAGTACTCAGTAATGATCCTGTCCCCGGTGGCGGCAGTGTCTCGGCACTCAATGGAGCCCTTGCCACCTCACTGGCAGCTATGGTAGCCAATCTTACCATAGGCCGCAAGAAATATGTAGAAGTGAACGAAATAATGGAAGATCTTTCTGTGCGTTTCGAAGAGCTCACCCGCCAGCTGATAACCGATGTAGACCGTGATTCGGAAGCATACGACCGTGTTTTCTCTGCATTCAAACTTCCGAAAGAAACGGATGAAGAAAAGGCTATCCGCAGTGAAGCCATACAGAAGGAAACCAAATATGCCGCCCAAGTGCCTATGGAGGTGGCACGTACCGTCCATTCCATTCTGCCCATGATTGATGTGGTAGCCAGAAAAGGGAACAGCAACGCTGTAACCGATGCCTGTGTATCCATGATGTGTGCCCGGACTGCCATTCTGGGAGCCTTGCTGAATGTACGTATCAACCTCACTTCTATCAAAGACGAAAAATTCGTCAAAGAGATGAGTGAAGAAGCCGATATGATAGAACAGACGACCATTGCCGAAGAACAGAAAATACTGGACTATGTGAAAACCATTTTTTAATCCCAACCTCCGCGGTTAAAAAAAGAATCAGACCATGAAGAATGTATATCAAATAGGTTCGGGTGACCTCACTTTTGACATCATCGAACGTATTATCAATGAAAATCTGAAATTGGAACTGGCTCCTGAAGCCAAAGACCGGATTCAGAAATGCCGGGATTACCTGGACAAAAAGATCAAGGAATCCGATGTCCCTCTCTATGGCATCACGACAGGATTCGGCAGCCTGTGCAACCGTAATATTTCTTCCGATGAACTGAGTACTTTGCAAGAGAACCTGGTGAAAAGCCATGCCTGCAGTGTAGGCGCAGAAATGCCCCATGTCATTGTGAAGCTGATGTTTTTATTAAAAGCTCATGCTCTTTCTTTGGGACACAGTGGCGTACAAGTCATTACTGTACAGCGCATTATCGACTTTTTCAATAACGATGTAATGCCCATTGTCTACGACCGCGGTTCATTGGGAGCCTCAGGAGATCTTGCCCCGCTCGCCAATCTCTTCCTTCCGTTGATCGGCGTAGGCGACGTGTATTATAAAGGCAAACGCTGCGAAGCTATCAGCGTGCTTGATGAGTTTGGTTGGGAACCAGTCAAATTGAAAAGCAAAGAAGGACTGGCCTTGCTCAATGGTACCCAGTTTATGAGTGCCAACGGAGTGTATGCCATACTCAAAGCCTTCCGTCTTTCCAAGAAAGCCGACCTCATTGCCGCCATCTCCCTGGAAGCCTTTGACGGCCGCATCGATCCGTTCATGGACTGTATCCAACAAATGCGTCCGCATAAAGGCCAGATAGAAACCGGAGCCGCATTCCGAAGAATACTGGAAGGCAGTGAAATCATCGCACAGCCCAAACAACACGTACAAGACCCCTATTCGTTCCGTTGCATCCCACAAGTTCATGGTGCTACCAAAGATGCCATCAACCACGTAGCTTCAGTACTGTTGACCGAGATAAATTCAGTTACCGATAACCCCACTATCTTCCCCGATGAAGACCTTATCATTTCAGGTGGCAACTTCCACGGACAGCCCCTGGCACTGGTATATGATTATCTTGCCATTGCTATGGCCGAACTGGGAAACATATCCGAACGGCGTGTGGCACAACTCATTATGGGACTTCGCGGATTGCCCGAATTTCTGGTTGCCAATCCGGGACTTAATTCCGGTTTCATGATTCCCCAATATGCGGCTGCCAGCATGGTAAGCCAGAATAAAATGTACTGTTATGCCGCCAGCAGCGACTCCATAGTATCCAGCAACGGACAGGAAGACCATGTAAGTATGGGAGCCAACGCCGCCACCAAGCTCTACAAAGTGATGGACAACCTGGAACATATACTTGCCATCGAATTGATGAACGCCGCACAAGGACTGGATTTCCGCCGCCCGCTCCGCAGTTCACCGTTTATTGAAAAGTTTCTCGCCACCTACCGCAACGAGGTACCTTTTATAAAAGAAGATATTGTGATGTATAAGGAAATACATAAAACAGTAGCTTTTTTAAAACGGCATCAAGTAAATTATTAAACGGCATTTCGGACTCGGATTATAAAGGTCTCACATCCCTTTTTACTATTAAAGACTATAAGATCCATATAATCCGAGCCCGAATTCATATCTTTGCAGTAACAAAAAAATAGCGAAGATGAATTACGATAATAAAGAAGAAATGTTTCCTATAGTAGATGAACAAGGAAACATAACAGGAGCTGCAACCCGTGGAGAATGTCATAATGGAAGTAAATTGCTACATCCGGTAGTCCACTTACATGTATTCAACAGTAAAGGCGAACTCTATTTGCAAAAGCGTCCTGACTGGAAAGATATCCAACCAGGCAAATGGGACACAGCCGTAGGCGGACACATAGATTTAGGTGAAAATGTGGAAACAGCCTTGAAACGTGAAGTAAAAGAAGAACTGGGCATCACCGACTTTACTCCCGAATTACTGACTAGCTATGTATTCGAATCCACCCGGGAAAAAGAATTGGTATTCTCACATAAAACCACTTATGACGGTCCCATTATTCCCAGCGAGGAACTGGATGGCGGCCGTTTTTGGTCACTAGAAGAGATCAGAAACAATATTGGGAAAGAAATATTTACACCTAATTTTGAGAATGAATTTCAGAAGCTGGGCTTCTGAAATAGTTTTTTAATGAAAAGTGGCAAATTCTTGATGCAGGTCAAGAATTTGCCACTTTTGCATACATTTTATCTTTATCAGAGTACAATCTAGAACAAAACAGTATAATTTTGTGTTGTAAAACATAAAAAGAAAGGATAACGAGATTATGAAAAAGGTAAAAAGTATTTTTAAGAAAGCCCTTGCTATGATGGGTGAAAACGAAGTAAAAGCTTGGGGTATAGGGATTAAGTAAGAAAACAACCCTATTTTTTAATCAAAGAAAGGATAACATTATGAAGAAGTTGAAGGAGATCATCAAAGCAGGTCTCAAAGATATGGGAAATGACGCCCTCCGTGCTTGGGGGTACGATACAAAGTAAAAGATACAAAGGATTAGTTTTTAACGTTTTAAAAAAAGGGTAACAGGATGAAAAGAGTAAAAAGTTTTTTCAAAGGATATATGAGGGCTATTGAAATTAATGCCGCATTAATGTATGGTTATAGACCTAAATAAAAACCGTACTTTTTGATTGAGGGAATTGAATTACCATTATAATAAAAAAGCAGTCTTGACTTTTCAAGACTGCTTTTTTATTATAAATACAGTAGAAGTGAAATCAATTTATCCGACAAGCAATACACTAATATTAAAAATATATTGTATTTCTGCAAAAAGAATATACCTCTTTGAAATCAAAGAGTTAGAAAATTCACCTCATTTTAGGATAATGAGGTGGCAACCGGCCTAATTACCGTGATCTGCATCACTTTGCAGGTTTGGGTAACTTTTAAGGATGTAAATATGGCAGGCAATAAGATGATAGACACGACCTTTCTCTACAATCTCGCTTTTTACTCCCGGCAATTCATTTGCCATCTGGAAGAAAACATCCATATCTCCATTGGCATCCTTGTAGAGTTTCCTGTAAATGGAAAGCACACCACCATCCACGCAATTCTTGCTACATTCCGAAAAGAAGGCTGCTCGTTGTTCCGATGAGAGTCGGGCTATACTTTCTCAAAACCTTTGAACCAATCTGACAAATCCATACAATCAAGGTAATTGACTGAACAGCTTTACCAATCCTTCTTTGTTGAAGCAGTAAAACATTTCTATTTGTTCAGGGGTATCATTCTCCAGCAATAGCAACAATTCTTTAGCAAATTCCAAGTAACCTGTGCCATTTGCCGTAACAATGCGTTTGTCCGACACAGCTTGCTCATTCATATAACCTGCCTTATTGGTATAGTTGCCTCCTCCCCATAATTGTAGCTGTTCCAAACCATTTCCCGTATGTTTTATCTCATTTAAGAAACCATGTTTGGCAAGGAAAGAAGCAGCATTGCAGATAGCTCCTACGATAATCCCTTTCTTTATGGCACGGCGAACGATTGGCACGACTTTATCTGCTTCCAGTTCGTCGAGCCAGCCGAAACCACCAATTAGTACCAATGCGGCATAATCATTGGGCATCGTTTCAAAAGAATAGTCGGGTAAAGTATGGAAACCACTGCATGAGCGTACAACATCCAATGTAGGAGCTACGACTTTGTTCGTGTATTTGGGATTTTCTTTTATACTACGTTCGTCACACGCAATAGCCGAAGCCAGAAACACGGCTTCATGGTCGGCATAGTTATTTAACAATAGATATAATACCTCGTTCTTCATATTTATTTTCTTCTGATGGTTTGACATTTACGTTTTGTCATCTCTTCGGCAAAGGCTTGTTCACCTTGTTCCTTAATATAGCTAATGCAAGCGGAACGGTCAGAATTAAACAGAAATGCAAATACTTTGCTTATCCAATTGGAAAACAACTTGCATTCCCTGACATCATGGGAGCATTCAGCACAAGTATTAAACTTGTTTTCTTGGCAACATGAGCGGATTTTACACCAAGTTGCCTTTTTATTTGGTTTACATCCGGGACATTTCTCTGCCAAGAACTTACGGCAAGCTCCACAATAAAGACCGCAAGCGGCTATGTTTTTATTATCAGGTACAATCGTTCTCATAAATATCAGATGTTGGAGTGAGAAAATTCGCCATTTATCCAAAAGGTGGCTTCCGTACCAATGAAATGTAGAAGTACATAATTGGGATCACTTGGTCCATCGGGAAAATGATGAATGAACCAATCCTGCCATATGTCCTTGCGGATAGTATCGTCCGTAATAATTTCTACCGTACCACGCAGGGCAACGCCATCCCCGTAATAGTCATAGCAAAGCCCCGCCTTGTTGTTCGCCTTAAAATCATTCACTTTCATGGAGCCGACACTTGTCACCATCCAGACTTCATTAAAACTTTTAGCATGTATCTTGGACATCTGCACAGGTCGCGGATAACCGTTGGCATCAATGGATGCAATGGTCACATTTTCACATTGGGCAAGCAAGTGGGTTGCCTTTTCCATTAGTGTCCGTTCATCTTTTTCTTTCCACCGTTTCAGGTAGGGAAAGTGTTGAAGCATTTGTTCCTTTGCTTGTACGGGACTCAACTTACATTCGGTCTGCACATTCCATTGGTCTAAGAATTGCAGGCAGAACTCAATCATTTGGCTCATTGTAAAATCTTGGGTAAACTCACCTTTTTTGTAACAATACACGCAATAATCCTCACTATTGCTCCCATCGGCATTTGTCCCTCTGTTTTCATCAGTTAGGGGCATACCACAACTTTGACAAAACTGTTGTTCCATATATGTATTCTATTCGATGCCTATCAGTCCCTTTATAGGCGGTTATAAAATGCGAGAGCGTGGAACTGCAATGCTACCGCGTCTAAATTGGAGGTCGTAGACAACCTTTGGCACAGATATGATAATAACAGCCCACGCTATAGCGTGAGAACCACTATACTATTTCTTGTACCAAGTCCGAGATTTCCTACGTTTCCAACCTACAAGATGAACATAACGCTTCTCTTTTCTCGTATGTCTTGGAAATAATTGCCTTTATCCGACTACAAAAGTCGGATATTTTTCTGATAATCTTTTATTTTCTAATGCTTTTATTTACTTTTAGAATAGAATTTAGGGTACATCCTATATTTTCAGTCCTTTATCCTCTTTAGTAGATGCAGTTTCCAAACCGTTTCTCCATTCATTCGCTTTCTACCTAAACCATTGCACAAGTGGAACATCGTTCACACCTATTTAAAAATACCCTTTCCGAGAATCTCAATGTGTTCCGGCAGAAGTCAATCAACGGCAATAGCTTTTCCACATAAGGGAAGTTCCATAAATTTTGTTATGTTTTTCAAGATAATCAAGGAAAGCAAAGTAAGTTGATATTAGTTTCACACGGAAAACAACGTCTGTATCCCAAAGAATTAGTACCTTTGGAACGAGATAACTCTTCGCACTTGCAATATACTTTTTACGTATTGCGTATTTTAAATAATCCATTGCGTGTATTTATCGGCAAGCGGGATAGTAAAAACATAAAATTGAAATGGCAACAGACGGAGTAAAAATAATTGATGGAGATTTAGCATACGACACCTATGAACATATAATGGAGTTGTATGATAGTGGAGCAAGTGGTGAAATAATTAAGAAATAAATTCCATTCATAAAAGAAGATTATGGAGATGAAACGGATTTTTATCACGAAATTTTTGTTACAGCTTACGCCTTGGCATTTGGGGAAATCGGAGAACTGACTGATGAAATTTTAAAATGAAGTAAAACGAGTTATTGAACTTAAAGCAGGTGTAAATCTTTGGACAAAAGATGTAGACGAAAAGGAAGGCAAAGAAAGACAAAAAGTCCTTGACCGATTTTTAAAAATAATATCTGCACCAAACTCAAAAGTTAGAAATAGAAATAATCAATTTTAGTTGCTGCAATCTGCCGATTTTATGAGGTTTTTCCAACGATATTTCCTATTTTTGCAACAATTTACTATTAACCTATAAATTTCAATTAAACAGAACCATGATTAAAAACCTATCTACCTTCTTCGTCGGTATAGCGTTATCATGCCTCGCCGGCTGTACCCCAATCCCCAAAGAAACAACTGCAACAAAAGAGTATGCGCCTCTTGAAGTTCCAGTTCCCGAACGTCCTGCGGGACAACAGGATGTAATCGAACTAACAACTCCTAAACTTGACACTGTGCGTGTAGGTTTCATCGGTTTGGGCATGCGTGGTCCCAGTGCGGTAGAACGTTGGACGCACATACCGGGAACTAAAATTGTCGCTCTTTGCGACTTATTGCCTGAAAATGCGGAAAAAGCACAAAAAATTGTAACTAACGCCGGTATGGAAGCCCCTGCCCTCTATTCCGGCAGCGAAGATGCATGGAAACAACTGTGCGAGCGAAACGATATCGACTTGGTATACATTGCAACAGACTGGAAACACCATACTGAAATGGGTATCTATGCCATGGAACATGGAAAACATGCAGCCATCGAGGTACCTGCCGCCATGTCGCTGGATGAAATCTGGGCACTTATCAATACTTCCGAAAAGACCCGTAAACACTGTATGCAACTTGAAAACTGTGTTTACGACTTCTTCGAACTGACGACATTGAATATGGCACAAAAAGGTCTTTTCGGCGAAGTGCTCCATGTAGAAGGTTCATACATCCATAATCTGGAAGAATTCTGGCCTTATTACTGGAACAACTGGCGTTTGGATTACAACCGGGAGTTCCGTGGAGACGTTTATGCCACACACGGCCTAGGCCCTGCCTGCCAATTGCTCAACATTCATCGCGGTGACCGCATGAAGACACTGGTAGCCATGGACACCAAAGCTGTAACCGGTCCCGAACTGGTAAAACAATATCAGAAAGAAGAAGCACCCGATTTCCAAAACGGCGACCATACCATGACTTTTATCCGTACAGAAAACGGAAAAACCATCCACATACAGCATGATGTAATGAATCCACGTCCCTATAGCCGTATGTATCAGCTGACCGGTACCAAAGGTTTTGCCAACAAATATCCCATCGAGCAATATTGTTTCCGCCCGGATCAGATTGACAGCACCAGCATACCCGATCACGAAAACCTGAGTATGCACTCGGCTGTTCCCGAAAAAGTAAAAGAAGCTTTGATGAGCCAATACAAACATCCTATCCACCAAGAATTAGAAGAAACAGCAAAGAAAATAGGTGGACATGGAGGGATGGACTTCATTATGGATTATCGCCTGGTATATTGCTTGCGCAACGGACTTCCTTTGGACATGGACGTTTATGATTTAGCAGAATGGTGCTGTATGGCCGACTTGACCCGTCTTTCTATAGAAAACGGAAATGCACCTGTTGCCGTACCCGACTTTACCCGTGGCAATTGGAACAAAGTGGATGGTTATCATCATGCTTTCGCTCAATAAAAAACTGAAACAAATACAGACTTCAATAAAAAGAGAGGTATATTCTGCATCAGGCAGAAATACCTCCCTTTCTTATAATACACAAAATCACATGAACATTATTGTGTATAAAAAAACTCACATTTTATACTTTTGTCAGTTCACCCGTCACCGAATCAATTATAAATCCCCTCACTATAATATCTTCAGGTATTAATGGATGCTCCATAATAGCCCGTACAGTTCCTTTCACCGATTTCTCCGTATCCTCAAAACCATCCAGCCATGCTCCAAAATCTACGCCACAGAAACGAATCATATCAATGGTTTCCTGCTTGATGCCACGTGCTTTCATGTGTTCTATCATCTCATTACTATTCATGTGACAGGCTCCACAATCAGAATGAGCAACAACCATAACTTCCTTTACACCTAACTCATAAATAGCCACCATCAGACTACGGATTACACTACCAAACGGATGCGAGATAACCCCACCTGCATTCTTGATAATTTTTACATCACCGTTCCTGATACCCAAAGCAGCAGGTAACAATTCCGTCAACCGGGTATCCATACAAGAAAGAATAGCTATTTTTTTATCAGGATATTTGTTGGTAATATATTTCTCATATCCCTTGCTCTCAACAAATTTCTTGTTGAACTCTAAAATATCATCTATCATTGCCATAAGTTTTTTTAGGATTCACTACAAACTTACACAAAAATAAAATACGATGACACTTTTAAGATAAATATTTATCGGATGCCAACTTTTCTACCATCCATCAAGGCAAAGATGAACCATACAAGAAAAAGCAAAGAGAACAATGCATTTCCATACGAAAGAACCAACCCCGTAAATGCTAAAATTGTCATTGGTCTTTTTTCCTTCTCCCCAGTTCGGCACGGATACGGCTTAACGACTGTGGGGTAATCCATAAATAAGAAGCGATATGCTTCAGAGGTACATACTGCAACAGTTCCGGTTTCTCTTCCAACAAAGTAAGATAACGCTCCTTGGCCCGGGGGCTTCCTCCCGTTATCATCCAACTTTCAAGCCCTAAAAACTGCTGCTCGAACAGTCGTCTTCCAAAATTAGCCAGTTCAACAGATCCGGCATATAATACTTCGAGTTTTGCCTTCGAAATACCATAAAGTTCACTGTCACACATCGCTTCGATGGAAACCAACGAAACTGTATTTTCCACATATCCCCATGACGAGAAGATGGCCTCTCCTTCAGAAGCAAACCAGACGGAAACATCTACCCCGTCATTAAGGTAATGCCACCGCCAGATTCCTTTACTTACAATATAGAAGTTTGAGTTCCGCCCACCTTCCTGTACAAGAAAATCCCCTTTATGAAAAGTGAACTTCTCCATATTATCCAACAACTGCAAGCTCAAAGCTATCGGCAAACTATATTTTTCACAAAACTTCTGTATGAATGCATCCATATATCCACCCGATTAATTACTACAAAAGTAAAAAATCATCTGCGAACCCATTGATGTTTACGATAATAAATTACCATTATTACTAAAAAAGTAAGTATTTCCGCCAAAGGAACCGCCAGCCATATCCCTGGCACCTTCAATAGCAACGGCAAGCCCAATAAACAAAGTACCATAAAAACAAACCCACGCAAAACTGTAACTATCATAGCCGGACGTGCCCGCTCTACACTTTGAAAATAGCCAATGGAAACAATGTTTACAGCAAAAAAAATAAAACCAGACGCAAACAAAGGCAGTCCCGCCACAGCAATATCGTATGCCGGATAGGAACGATCAATAAACATAGCCACAATCTGATGATTGAACAAAGCTGTTAACGCAAAAAACACAAGTCCGCAGGTCACGGCCGTTCCCAGTGCCAGACGGAAAGCGGAACGTACCCGCATGGTATCACCCGCTCCAAAGTTATAGCTTAAAATGGGTTGAGCCGATTGTCCTATGGCATTATATACCATAAATATAATGGGAAAGAAATAACAGGCAATACTGAAAGCAGCCACTCCATCTTCGCCTAAATAATGGATGAACACATAATTGCCTGCAAACATCATACAGGCTATGGCTGCCTCGCACAAAAAGGTGGAAACTCCTAAGTGGCACATATATTTCACATTGCGCCAAGTGAGCCGCATACTCTTCTTGCTAAGTTTCACTCGGCAAAAATGAATCACATTTCTTCTGCGACTTAAATAGACTACAATCATTCCGGCCCCCAAAATATACCCCAGACTGGTAGCCAGCGCCGCACCCATCATTCCCCATTTGAGAATAAAAATGAACACATAATCCAATAGGATATTCACCACTGCCGGAATAGCATTACACAACATGGCATAATTAGGAGAACCATCCAGACGGACAAAGAACATCCCTGAACTTAGCAAAGCACTAAATACCAGAAAAGGCAAGAACCAATACATATATTCCACCGCCAAAGGCAACAGACGTTCCGAACTTCCCAACCACACGGCTACTTGTGGAGCAAACAAACATACCACTCCCCACAGCACAGCCAAAAACAAAGAAGAAACCACAACAGCCTGCGTCACATTGATACGAGCAGTTTTCAACTTTCCCTGAGATAAATGAATAGATGCCACCACCGATGCGCCAACACCAAACATCAGTCCGATACCCGTACTTATCAAAAACAAAGGAGCAGTAATATTCACTGCCGCCAATGCGTCACTACCTATCCCTTGACCTACAAAAATACCATCTGTTATCACAAACACAGCCGAAAATACCATCCCCAGCACAGTAGGTATCAGCAATTTCCGAAACAATTTCGGAATTTCCATACTACCAAAATCAATACTATCCTTCATAAACTTCACTTTTTTGTTTAGCGGATGCAAAGATAGAGCGTTATTTCGGAGTAAAAATTACCATTTGGTAATTTCCAACTATTTTTTCATAGGAAAAAATTTGTTCTTTTAAAAGATATTCTTACCTTTGCACCCGCTAAACAAAAAGCAATGCCTCTTTAGCTCAGTTGGCCAGAGCACGTGATTTGTAATCTCGGGGTCGTTGG
>ERZ773115.1570-NODE-1570-length-20540-cov-3.827435_pt1 | contig 20540 bp, 16 predicted proteins | sample MGYA00511116_ERZ773115 | MGnify/ENA primary metagenome ERZ773115 (study PRJEB29015, sample SAMEA2737869) | human gut metagenome | biome: human gut; feature: human-associated habitat; material: faeces | place: China | collected 2012 ... | reverse complement strand
ACCTATGGAAGAGAGGAAACAAAAATTCACAGGGTACATTTCTGAGCTTTCTCCCTATGCTAAAAGGCTTCGCAAAAACATGACTGCGCAAGAACGTTGCCTGTGGTATGCGTATTTGCGTAATTACCCAATTAAATTTTACCGACAACGTCCAATTGACCATTTTATTGCTGATTTTTATTGTAGCAAAGCACATCTTGTCATTGAATTGGACGGTGGCCAGCATTTTGAGCCTGCAGGAATGTCGTACGACCAGTACAGAGACAGTGTATTGCGGTCATACGGACTTACGGTTATACGGTTCAGCAATGCGGACGTTGACAGAAATTTGCGTGGAGTGTGTGAGTACATAGATTTGATCGTTGAGGAATGTTTGCATTTGGCTGAACAAACAAAAAGAGAATATAGAGTTTTAGAGTTCGATTCCAGAAAGGGCTCCCCTGCAAGGGAAGCTGGCTCGCGACAGCGAGACTGAGGGGTTATACCACGGGACCCCTCCGGCCTGCGGCCACCTCCCCTTTCAGGGGAGGCAGAGAGGGAAGCCCCCCGGGAGACATGAGACACGATTATAGGAGGTACAGACATGCCCAACAACATAACATCATTTGATATCGGCGAATCCCAGGTGAAGGTTGTTACCCTTTCCGGGGGCAGCGTGAAAAAGGCGGTGGCGCTGGAGCTGCCGGACAATGTGGTGTCCGGAGGGACGGTGCTGTCTATGGACGCGCTGGCGGATTTTCTGAAAGAGAAGCTGCGCGCTTCCGGGCCCATCAAGAAGGACGCGGCGGTGATCCTGCCGGACAGCCTGGTGTTCTGCCGGAACATTACCGTGCCGCCTATGACCGACGCCCAGCTGAACTACAACCTGCCCTTCGAGTTCAAGGACTACCTGAACCAGGAGAAGAGCCGCTATTACTTTGACTATGCGGTCCAGGGCACGGAGCAGGACGAGTCCGGCGAGACGACCGGCCTCCGGCTTTTCGCCTGCGCTACCCTGAAAAAGACCGTCGAGGATTACCGGGCCATGTTCTACCGGGCGGGCTACAAGCTGAAGCTGGCCCTGCCCGAGGAGGCCGCCTTCGGCAACCTGGCGGCCCTCCACGCAAAGAATGCTCCCGGGGACGAGGACCTGTGCATTGTGGACATCGGCCACAAGGGTATCCGGATGTTCATCTACCGGGACGGCCACTTCCGCACCCACCGGGCAGTGGACCTGGGCCTCTGGGACCTGGAGCAGCAGCTTGCCTCCGAGCGGGGTGTTGACCCCCATATGGCCCACACCCACCTGCTGACGGACTACGAAAGCGCCCTGTCCCAGGACAGCACCCTGGAGCTCTTCAACCGCATGGCCGTGGAGATCATGAAGGCCGTGAACTTCTATAATTACAACAACCGGGAGCAGTCCCTGCGCTCCGTCTATCTCTGCGGCGGCGGCGCGGCCATCGCCCCCCTGCGGGAGACCGTCTCCCGGGTGACGGACCTGGAGCTGAAGGACATCGGCACGCTCATCCCCGGCGATGTGGAAACGCCTTGGCTCTTTGCCCGGGCTGCGGGCTGCGGCCTGTAAGAATTCAAGGAGGCACTTGCTATGAGCACAGCAGTTAAAACGAACAAGGCTTCCAATGCCATGAAGCTGCCCACCAAAACAAGAATTAACCTGGCCAAGCGGGAATCCCGGAAGAAGGATATGATCACCCTGGGCGTCGGCATTGTGCTGATCGCCGGGCTGTCCGCCGCCGTGGCCAAATTCGCGGTCATTGACCAGCTGGACAGGCTCTCCCAGGCGGAAGGGGCCTACAATGCGGTGCATGTGCAGTATGTGGCCATGCAGCAGGCGATTGCGGACTATCCCAATGTGGAGGAGCGCTACCGCACCTATTCCCGCAGCTGGATGCTCTCCGGGGATACCAACGGCCTGGCCCGGGTGGACCGGGCGGACGTGCTGGACCTGGTGGAGGCGCGGCTGCTGCCCTATGGGCGCATCAATACCCTGTCCCTGCGGGACAGCGTCATGGTGGTGTCCATGTCCGGCATGAACCTGAGCCAGATCTCCGCCATGTTTGAGCGGCTGCAAACCGAGGAAATCGTCGCCTCCGCATCCCTGAACATGGCTTCTACCGAGGAAAAGGACGACCCCAACGCCCTCCTGGACTTCACCATCACCATTGCCCTGCAGCCGGAACAGGAGGAAGTAAAATGAATCGTGCATTTACAACCCGGGAAAAGGTCCTGCTGGTGATTCTGGCAGTGCTGATCATCGGCATCGGCTATTTCAAGCTCCTGCTGGAGCCCATCAATACAAGCATTGAAAACTACCGGAACATGACGGCGTCGGAGCAGGACGAGATCCTGGTCAATACCGCCCTGCTGCAAAAGAAGAAGCAGATGGAGACGGAGCTGGAGGAGCTCTTCGCGAGCGGCGACCCCACCCCCATCCCGGTCTATGACAATTCCGGCAATCTGCTGGTGGAGCTCCACCGGATTCTGGACAAGTCCCTGGACTACAGCCTGAATTTCAGCGGCGTGAGCACCATGGACGTGGAGTACCTGGTCCGCCGCCCCGTGAGCCTGACCTTCCAGGCCCCCACCTATGCCCAGGCCCGGGCCATTATCAACGAGCTCCACGACAGCGACAATGTGAACTGCATCTCGGACCTGTCCATGCAGATCAACAACGGAAACCTGGACTACACCAACGAGATCATCCACTGGGATGAGGACGATGACAGCGACTACTATATCACCGTCTCCCTGGTCATCACCTATTACGAGCGGATCGTCCAGTAAAGCATTTTCCCCATGGAGGATTGGAACATGAAGCAGGTATATGATTGCTTGCCGAAGAACAGAAAAAACAAGGGCTTTACCCTGACGGAGATCCTGGTGACCGTGGCCATTCTGGTGATTCTGATGAGTCTGGCCACGGTGAGCTTTGTGGCGCTGCGCAGGAATCTGCGGCAGAAGGAGCTGGATGCCAAGGCGGAGATCATCTATGCCGCGGCCCAGAACCGCATGGCAGAGCTGCGGGCCGCGGGCTACGGTGATTCCTTCGCCCTGAATTCGGACCGGGGCGTCGCCAAGCTGTCCATTCCCCCCTGCGATATCCAGGAGGATGCCGAGCAGGAGACCCCTACCTTCTATTATGTAAAGGCCCTGGACAAGACCACCCAGTCTAGCGCAGCCAGACTGCTGCTGACGGAGACCGCCGTGGACCGGGACCTGTGGGGCAGCCAGTGGATCATTGAGTACAATGCGGACACGGGCCTTGTGTACGCCGTGTTCTATTCGGAGGAGAAGACCGGCAGCAGCTACCTGACCGACAGCTTTTACGGCAGCGAGGACTACCGGGACAATATGCGCATCCGCAGCAACCGTCTCTCCGACGGGGCCCGCATCGGCTACTACGGCGGCGACCTGACCCGCATCAACGGCACCTATCTGCTGCACCCCACCATTGAGATCGTGAACAACGAGAAGCTGACGGCGAAGTTCAGCTGCGTGAGCCCGGACCTGGGCAACGGCTTCACCCCCCGCCTGACCTTCCGGGTGACCATTGCGGACAAGAAGGACCCCACCAAGAAGGTCACCAGGACGCTGAGCACCACCGCCGCAGGCAACGGCCTGTATACGGCGGACATGATCCTGGACAGCCTGGAGGACACGGGCAAGAAGTTTTCCCAGCAGTTCCCGGACCTGGTCCCCGGCAACAACATTGCGGTGACCCTCAGCGTCACCGCGGATGACTCCCGGGTGGACAAGGCGAATTACACCGTCTATACCAACAGCCTCTTTGCCTACGAAAAAGGCGGCAGCGAGACCGTCGCCCGGATCGCCTACCGGCGGCACCTGCAAAATCTGGACACCGCCACTTCTAACGTAGACCCCAAGGTCACCTCGGCCATTCTGCTGAACGACCTGTCCTATAAGGACCCCGCGGGGGGCTACTATAGCTTCAAGCCCATTACCAACGAATATCTGCAGAGCTTCAGCGGCAGGGACAACAGCACGGAAAGCGGCGTTTTCAGCATCAAGGATATGTATATCCGCACTACGGACTATGGCGGCCTGTTCGCCAAGTACAATGGCGAGGTTAAGGACCTGGTCATGTCCAATACCCGTGTGGCCTCCGGCACCGGCTATGCCGGTGCGCTGATCGGCTGGGTGGACGGCAAAACGAAGCTGGAAAACGTCCGGGTCTACCTGTCGGACCTGTCCGTCACCAAGTATAAGACCGCCAAGGAGGTCCCCGGCTACATCAACGGCACCTATGCCGGCGGCATGGTCGGCCTGGTGGACACCGGCACGGAATTGCAGGTCATCTCCAGCGCCTCCGCAACCACGGTTGCGGCCGCCAATGCCGCAGGCGGCCTGGTTGGCCTGGTCCGGGGCACCCTGAATGTGAAAACCGCCTATACGGACTGCTACCTGAATTCCCGCCGCACCGGCGGCCTGGTTGGCGCCGCCCCCGTTGGCCGCATCTATGCCACGGGCTTCTATACCGCGGGCTATCAGGTGGCCACCACCCAGGCTGCGGGCATCCTGCCCGGAGCGCTGAAAGAGGGCTCCTTTCAATATGGCTACACCGCCGTCAGCTATACCGTCCCCGCCGGTGGCTCCATCTATACCACCGCCGGAAACGGCAGCGTGAACAGGGTGTATACCACCACCAGGAATGCCATGGGGGAGAGCATCACCGCAGTTCTCTATGATATCCCCAACACCGGCAGCGTCACCTCCAAGGAGCTGTCCTCTGCCGAATTCGCGAATTCCCTTTCCAAAGCATTCCGGTTCCAGGTGGGCGGCGATACGATCCCCTACAATCTGCTGGACCAGGGCCTGACCACCTATCCCTATCCCATGCTCAAGAACATTCCCCACTATGGCGACTGGGAGGAGAATGCCGAGGGCTGGAACTTCGTCTATTTCGAAGAGTATGCCGACGGCACCTACGGCGTCTACGGCTCCGGCCTGAGACTCAGCACCGATAAGCCCATTGTGGGCGATGGCTACGGCCTGCTGCTGGCGGAAATGCCGAATGGATATTGGCAGTTCAAGGCGACGTATACGGACAGAAGCAGTAATACAAGAAACCTATGGTACACGCTGACCGATCATGATGACAGAATCAAAACGGTCACGGCAGAAAATGGAGCAAAATACTACTTGCTTCCGATGACGATTTGGACAGACGGCGCAGCCAACAAACTGATGCAGGACAGCATCAGCAGGGAAAAGCAGAGCTTCTATTCCAAAATCCAGATCAGTTATGATCCTGCCAATAATTATGGCGTGGATATTACGCCCAAAACCTACTGGTTCAACCCCTATTTCGCCAAAACGGTGGTTAGAAATGAACAGATGCCTGCCAACCCCGGCACCGTCTCTATCCGGGATGCCCGGCACCTGTACAGCCTCAGCGACTACTATTCGGCGGAGGATAATACGGTCAACGCAGGCCGCCACGACCTGCCGGACCTGCTGACCAATACCGCCGACAAGACCTATACCTTCCTGCAGGAGCGGACCGTTGACTTTGATGCCAATTATAAGTGGGGCACCTACTATGACGGTAAGAAGCAGCCCACCGCTTTTGCACCCATCGGCAGCGACGCACACACCTTCAATGCGGCCTTCAACGGCCAGAGCCTCCAGGTGCGCAATGCGGATATCCTGTCCAAGAGCCTGTATACCGGCTTCTTTGGCTATGTGGGCTCCGAGGGCGATGTGGAGAACCTGCTCCTGGTGGGCAGCACCGGCAATACCTATGGCTGCATCGAGTATGCGTCCAGCGGTGTGCGGGATGTCAACGGCACCACCATCAGCAGCAGCCTGGATGTTCTGCGCCAGGGCGCTGTGGCAGGCTATAACGAGGGCGTTGTTTACAACTGCGCCGCCGCAGGCTACAGCTTCCAGGTCACCGGCTACAGCCGAAGCACCATGTATGTGGGCGGCCTGGTTGGCGTGAATGCCGGTATCGTCCAGGCCTCCAGCGCCGATACCCCCACGGTGACCCTGCGCTTCAACAGCTCCACCGGCTATGTGGGTGGCCTGGTCGGCTTCAATACCCCCACCGGCGCGGTTGCCCAGAGCTATGCCTTCGGCACCGTGACCGTTGTGGAGAGCAAGCGGGCCACGGCAAACGTGGCCGGTCTGGTTGCCAACAACCGGGGCAGCGTTACGGACTGCTATTGCGGCGTGGCCTTCACCGTCTCCGGCGATACCGCCGTTTACGGCTTCGCCCCCCAGGGCGGCACCGTGAACCGGGGCTATTACCTGGACGGCGGTACCTACAGCTATGCCAACAAGCTCTACAGCTTCAATATTTCCAACAGCGGCCATACGGATGCCGAGGGTGAGGCCATCACCGCCGAGCAGCTCCAGGTCATGGCCATTACGGACTTTGGCGCTGTGGACCAGGCCCATACCCTGCTGCACCCCCAGACCGAGACCTTCAGCTACAGCTCGGCCGTCCGGGATTCCTCCGGGACCCCCGTGCACCTGGGCAACTGGCCCAACCACGAGAAGAACCTTGGCTCCGTCGGCATCTTCTATTGGGAGCTGGAGGAGGGCGGCTCCAACCCCGGCTACCACCTGAGCTATGTGGGCTACGACGGAACCAGCGTCCTCCGGGACAACACCCTCTGCACCGCCCACGACGACGGCGGCATCATCACCGCCTATGGCTACGGCTATTTCCTGAAGGGCGACGGCATTGTGAACCCGGATATCTCCGGGGTCGGCTTCATTTATAATAAAGACTATTGGAATATCCCCGAGGGCGCCGTCAACGACACCGCAGCCGAAAACCTCCATGCCCAGATGCCCCAGTACGTCTTCAAGGCCTTCCAGACGGGGAGCAGTAAGGATGGGAAGATGTATCTCCAGTCCGCAGCTACGAACGGGACCTGGACGCTGCACTATAACAGCACGGACTATGAATTCAGCCTGACTCCTTTCTTCGCCAACGCCATGAGCCTGAACAAAGTGGGCACCAGGATAATTCCCCATTCGGAGCCCGGCAGCTCCAACGCCGCGAACGTGCGCTACGAGGTCCGCTCCATTGCCCAGCTGCAAAACATCAACTGGAACTATGGCACGAAGACGAATACCTATGCGCTGTCCAGAACGGTGAAGTCCGGCGATCCCAATTGGAACAGATTCCCTTATCTGTCTGCTTTTGCGTATACGGATACTTCTGTTACGGTTAAGAATCTATACTGGGTTCAGTCCCATGATTTGGACTCCTATCTGGAAAAAGGGGCTGTTTACACGGCCCAGGGCGGCGGACTGTTTACCCCCATCGGTAGTATGTATGATATGAAGGACGGCGAAACCGGTGCCGCATTCTCGTCCGCTGAGTCGAGTCCTTATGCGGCTGTGTTTACTTCTTCTTATAATGGACAGGCTTATACCATTAAGAATGTGGAAATTCAGAGCACGGCTCAGATGATTGGCCTTTTCGGCTTGACCAGTGGTGCAAAGCTGAGAAACATTATCATGTATTCCACGAGAGGAAACACCGTAACCAATTTGCCTACCGGTGAAAACTGGTACTGCGTGGGCGGCCTGGTGGGCCTGGCGGGAAGCCGGGATGATGATAGTAGCGTATTTGAAAACTGTACGGTATCCGGCTATAAAATCATCGACAAGCGGTCTCGGGACTATAAGTATGGCGAACAGACTTATGCAAACTATGCTTCCAATCCCTATGGCCCAGGCTGGGGCGGCGGCTGCGTTGGCGGTATGGTCGGTGCAACCAATATGGACATCCGGAATTGTACAGCAGTTACGGATATTACGCTGGATATCGGCTACTGCATTGGCTATTGCAACCTGCGTGTGGGCGGTTTGGCCGGTGTTTGCCGCGGCAGTGTGGATGCCTGTTATGTAGGAGGCTCCATTGTCAGCCCCGATAAACCGGAAGCTGTTCGGAATGCAGGCAATTTTGCAGGGCGTACATCTATCTGGGTTGGAGGCATTGTAGGCGGCATTGTCATGCGCGATCAGGGCAGTCTGATGAAGCTTCTTGGCAGCGTAACAAAAGCCGTGGTTGTTAAAAACAGCTATTCTTTTGTGGAAGTTCCAGCATGGAGCCAGTTGGCCTGGGTTATGGGAACCTACAGCATAGCCTCCAATGGTGAGATGCAGATGAGCTTCAAACTGGTTACGAACTCTTCTATCACCATAGAGAACTGCTATACATACGAAGAAACGGCAAAGAAATCAGAAGATTGGAAACGCTACGAAAAGACGAAAAACTGGACGACCAATAACAGAATCACATGGTCCAAGTGGAACATGAACGCATGGGAGGCTCCGAACGGTCAGTGGGATAATGATCGCCGTGACGACAATCGAGCAATATGGTATCAGAACGATCGCAGCCCATACATGAACTTCGGCGACCTTTCCAATGGTACATTGCTGAATCTGCTGAATCGGTATTACGCCAAGGGCCAGGAACGCTTCCATACGGTGACGACCTCCGAAAACGGATTTGCCATCAACGGCAAGTACAGCTTCCCGGGCAATGAGCAGCTGCTGAACGGTTTGAACTATCCCTTCCCGACAGTTTTGACCCAAACCAACTCCTTTGGCAAAACGGTCAACGTCCACTATGGCAGCTGGCCTATGCTGGGCCTCTACTGGGTGGAAAACGAGGGGACCATTGACCTCTTCAAGGACCTGCCCCAGACCAAGGCAGCCGCGGCGGCTTTGACCGACGGGGCGGATTCCGAGGAGCAGCAGGAAGCCCAGGAGAATACGGAAGCATCGCCCCAGGCGGCCCAGGAGAATGCGGAAGCATTGTCCCAGCCGGTGCAGGAGAACGCGGAAGTCCCGGGCGAAGCAGCCCAGGAGAACGCGGAAGCACCGGCTAACGCAGCCCAGGAGAATACCCAGACCCCGGACAAGACGGCCCGGGAGAATGCGGAAGCTTCCCCCCAGGCGGTTGGCCCCAATGAGGCCTCCAAGGTCTTCCGGCTGCGGCTTGTGCCCCCGGCGGGTTCGAATGTCACGCACAGCGCGCAGAAGATTTCCTTTAGCTATTATGCCGAGGACGGCGCCCAGCTGCTCAACCAGACCAGGGCGGCGGCGATCGTGGACTCCCGGACGGCCTATGATTCCACATACACCACAGATGTTACCGTAAAGGCCCAGGCCCCCGGCACCGTGATCATCCGCGCATCCTATGCCTATGGCGGGACGACCTACACGGCGGACCTGACCGTCACCGTGACCATGGACCTGAAGCTGGTCATCGAGCAGACCGCGCTGGAAGTCTATGAGGGCGATACCCTTACCGCCGGTGTGCACTTTACAGATGCAAAGGGCACCCTGGTGGAGCCTTCCAAGGAGCTGCTCACCTGGAGAGACCAGATCCAGGGCACCGGCACGGCCCAATGGTCCGTGGCGGAGGACCCGGAGAATGCGGGCAAGTTCCTGCTGACCGTGGAGGGCGTCCATGCGGGCACCCTCAGCGGCCCCCAGTCCGTGGTCCGGGTGGAATATAAGCCGGATGCCAATTCCGAGAGCAGCGTTACCGCAACGGCCCAGTTCACCGTCACCGTTAAGCCCAGCATCATCCTGGGCCTGGGCGACGGAACGGACTTCAGCCAGGTCAGCGTCCCCCATACCCCTGTGGATGGGCAGGTGGAGGGCAAGGACCCCGCCGAGGACCAGCAGCCCCCGAAGCTTGCGGACGTGCCGCTGTACCTCTATTCCACCGTGGATTACGCAAATCTGAGCAGCTTCCGCCTGGACAGCGTCTACCTGACCATTGACGGCAGCCGCTGCCAGCTGCCCCCATGGACGCCCCAGCTGCTCCAGACCGCCGGAGAAGACACCCCGCAGGCCCAGGAAGAGGGCAGCACCGACGGCATCGCCGTGGAAAGCGACGCCCAGCCCATTGACGCCCAGGCCCTGCCCGAGGGAACCTATTATGCAAACGGGGACTATGTCCTCACCGTTGGGGCCATTCAGGATACCGCCGGGAACGCCCAGTACCGGCAGCTGACCCTGACGAAGAAGGACGGCACCGCCCCGGACAAGCAATGGACCCTGGAGCTGACCCTGAGCCGCCTGAACGACGACGGTACGGATTCCCTGGGCAGCTATTACCTGATCTACCGGCGGCCCAATATGGTCCGGTTCTTCGCACCGGGTGCCGACGTGACCACCGCTGCTCCGCTGAAGGAGCTCCGGGTGGTGCAGGATGCCTCCTTCACGGAGGAGGACCTGAATTCCCTGAATGCCGAGCTGCGGCAGATGGTCACGGACGAGGCCGGGACGGGCCACTACTGGCTGTGGACCGTGACGGGCAACGTCACCGGAAATCGAAATGTCCTGCCGGACAAGACCCCCATTTCCTACAGCATCGCCTACGACGGCAATTTCGAAGGCTGGCAGGAGAGCGGCGAAATCCCCAGGACCAACCTGACCTATGGAGAACCGGTGTCCGGCCTGGCGCAGTCCACCTGGACCCGGACGGGCTACCATTTCGTGAGCTGGTATCTCAGCGACGGAACGGACACGGACAAGACGGCCCAGGTGGTTGACGGCAAGCTCCTGCTGGGCGGCGAGGAATTCATCCCCACCGAGCCCGGCCAGGTATTGACCCTCAGCGCCCGCTGGAAGGTCAACACCTACCGCATCGCCTTTGACGGCGTGGGCAGCACCGATCCGCTGCCCACCTGCAATGAGACCTTCACCTTCGGGACCCAGTCGAACTATGTCATGCCCCAGGGAATCACCCGGGAAGGCTTCAACTTTATGGGCTGGCGCGTAAGCGAAAGCCTGATCCTCCAGCCCGGGGCCCCCTGGCCCGCCGACTTCCCGGCGGAGAACGACAGCACCGTAACTGTTTGGGCGGAATGGGAGCAGATCCAGCAGTCCGATGAGCTCCAGGAGGACGCCCCCGTCCTCCTGCCCCCCAGCGGGGGAGAAAACTCGGCCACCGCGCCCTCGGAGCCCCTGACCACGGAACCCCCGGAACCGCCCACGGAGCCCAGGAAGGAACCCCAGCAGGAGCCGCCTGCGGAACCGAACAGCTCGGACGGAGCCGAAGGGGAAGCATAAAAATCCGGCCGGAAAGGAGAGAGCCCTATGGGCGCAATGAAAAGAAAGCTTCACAGCCGCAGCGGGGCCACTCTGCTGATGGCGCTGCTGCTGCTGCTGGTGGCGGTGATGGTCAGTACGGTGATCATCTCCGCTGCCAACACGGCCACCTCCTCCCTGAAGACCCGCCGGGATAACCAGCAGGCCTACCTGACGGTGAGCTCTGCGGCGGAGTACCTCCGGGATTCTCTGCTGGAGCAGGAGGGCTACAGCCGCAGCTTTATCCGTTACTATCGGGGAGACCCTGACAATGAGACCAATTTTTACCAGGAGGTCCCTGGCTCCACAACGGACCGGCAGCAAAAGAGCATCGTCGAGACTGTGGACCGGCTTCTGGCCCAGGTCATGGCCGGGCCCTCGGCAAAGCCCTTCGTTTCGGGCATTACCCCCACCCAGACCTATGTGCTGAACTACGGAGACCTGGCTTCGGTGACAATGGCCCTGACCCTGAAGGAAGAGCGGGACGAGAGCACCGTGGAGCCGGACCCCCAGAGCAGGCGCTATCTGCTCACCGCGGAATTCTCCACGGAGGAGGGCAGCGATGCCCTGTGCCGGATGACGCTGCAAATGTATTGCGAGGTTGGCCCGAATACCACTACCAACACGAGCAATCAAACGAAAACGCTGACCTACCGTGCAGCCTGGAACAAGGATGCCGCGGTGATCCTTCGCCAGGGAATGCTTGAGGAGGAGATGCCATGAAAAAGCTGCTTCAAAAGCGGGGAGAGACCCTGGTCGAATCCCTGGTGTCCATCCTGCTGGTGACCTTCATCATGCTGTTTTTGAGCACCGCCATTGTTGCGGCGGCCCGAATCAATCGACAGCTGCGGGATACGGACATTTCCTACAAGTCCGACCGGACTCGAACCGCCTCGGCGGGAACGCTGACCGTCGAAGGGGATAATCAAGTTACGGTCACCTCGCCCATTTCGGTCTATCAGTCGGAGAACGGGTATGTGTATTACCGCTATGGGGAGGTCACACCGTGAAAAACAGAGCAAAAGCCGGCCTGACCCTGGTGGAGATGCTGTGCACCGTGATCATCGTGCTGCTGTTCAGCGTCGGCCTGGTGAACGGAATGTCCCTGGCGGTCAAGAGCTACCAGCAGTCGCTGATGTCCTCGGAATCCCAGATATTGGTGTCTACGCTGACGAGCATCGTCTCCGACGAGCTTCGCTACAGCGGCACGGTGACGGCCCCGGCGGAGGGGGAGGGAACGGTGTCCTTCTTCAGCCGGACCTACGGCGAGGACAGCGCCTTCTCCCGGAATCAGGACGGCCAGGTCCTTCTGAAGGACAATAAGCTGCTCCCCTCCAAGGCCTATCACTATGGGATGCAGGCCTCCGTCCAATTGACCGTTCCCGAGAAGGACGTATTCCACGTGGTCATCGAGATCACCTCTGCATCCGGAAATTCCCTTGCCAAAAGCGAATTCGATGTAGAACGCCTGAACGTTGGAAATCAGCGGGACGGAACATAAAGCTTGCCGCTGCGCAGTCGAAAATGCTGCGCAGCGGCATTTTTTTGGCGGCAGGGCCGCAAAAACAGCGCCCGGTGAGGCCGAAAGGCTTCACCGGGCGCTTTGACGAAAATCGGATTTAGTTGATCGGTACGCAGAGTCCTGTAAGCTGGGTATCCAGGCTGTCGCCATAGGCCAGCAGGTCCATGATGAAGGAGTCCACTTCCTCCGGCCGGGAAACGCCGATGCCGTAGAGATAGACCCGGAAAAGGGTCTTGGACTGGGCGGGGACCCTGGCCCAGAGGCTGACGCCGCTGACCTCCCCGTTCACAAAAATCTGGTCGTCATAGAGGGAAAGGTCTTCCTCGCTGCTGTTTTCGGCACAGAGGATCAGCTCCATGTCCTCCAGATCCTCGTCATAGTCCTCGGCCCAGAGGCCTACATAGGAGAGGATCAGGTCATCATCTGCATACAGCATGGTGCTGCCGGGGCGGTCGGTTTGGACATAGTCTTCGGCCGCATTCCCTTTCAGAACAAAGGCGGGCAGGGAATGGCTTTCACTGGTGTGATTTTTCCGATCGTAGGCCGTTGCCGTCATGGAAAATTCGATCTGCTGGATCTGGGCAATGTTGGCAGTTGCCAATCCCGTATCGCTCAGGTACAGCGTGCCCTTTACGGTTTCCCCGGAGGGAACGTCGGCATAGAAGGAGCAGAAATCGTCCAGGCAGTAGCCGTTGACCGTGACATCCTGCGTGCTGAATTCATATTCCCGGTCCGTGTGGTTCACAATGTAGATGGGGATATCGGTGCGGTCATCCTTGCCGTCCTGCCACTGGGCGACAATGGAGAAGGATTCGTCATCCAGCAGGGTCTTGCCATCCAGCGGCAGCGTGACCGCCTCAAGGGTTTCGGAGTGTATGTCGGATTCTGCATGATCGATCACAGATGCAAAAAGGATCGGCAGTACATTGCACAGGAAGATGGCAATGAAAACGATCAGCAGTACCTTGGAAAGTCCGCCGGCTTTTGTTTTTTTCTGTTTTTTCCGGTGGGGCGGGGGACAGTCGAAGGGGTCTTTATAGGGAACCGGCCTGCGGGTGGTATCGTGGATGATCAGGGGCTCGCCCTCGTGGACGTGGAGGTTGTGGGCGATCTCTTCCGAGAAGCTTTCGTAGGCGCAGTTCCGGCACTTCTTCCCATTGTAGGGAGCGCCGCAGCTGGGGCAGATATATTTGGCCATGGCATAGCCTCCTTCCTTTTTGACCATTATAGCAGGGAAAAGGGGCAGCGTCAATGTATTGACAGGCGAAAACATATGTTCTATAATATAGAAAAGAGCAAAATAGGAGGTGCCCTTATGCCAAGGCAGTATATCGCCATCGACTTAAAATCCTTTTATGCATCCGTGGAATGCGTGGAGCGGGGGCTGGATCCCATGACGGCCCACCTGGTGGTGGCGGACCCCTCCCGGACGGAGAAGACCATCTGTCTGGCGGTATCTCCTGCGCTGAAGGCCCATGGCATTTCCGGAAGAGCGCGGCTTTTCGAGGTCGTGCAGCGGGTGCAGGAGGTGAACGCCCTGCGGGCGCACCGGAATCGGGTCCGGGAATTTGCAGGGGAGGCCCTGGACAGCCGGGACCTGCAGCGTCACCCGGACTGGAAGCTGGGCTATCTTGTGGCGCCCCCAAGAATGGCCCACTATATGGCGTGCAGCGCCCGGATTTACAGCACCTACCTGAAGTACGTGGCCTCGGAGGACATTCACGCCTATTCCATCGACGAGGTCTTCATTGATGCCACTGCCTACCTGAAGCTCTATGGAGTGGATGCCAGGGGCTTTGCAAAAATGCTTATGCAGGAGGTCTACGACCAGACAGGGATCACGGCCACGGCGGGAGTGGGGACCAACCTGTACCTGTGCAAGGTGGCCATGGACATTATGGCCAAGCGGATCCCGCCGGATGCCCAGGGGGCGCGGATTGCCTGCCTGGACGAGATGACCTACCGCCGGGAGCTGTGGGACCACCAGCCTCTGACGGATTTCTGGCGGGTGGGCGGCGGCATTTCCAGAAAGCTGGAGAAGCAGGGCATTTTCACCATGGGCGATATTGCCCGGATATCCCTGGACCCCGGCCCCTTTGGGGAGGAGCGGCTTTATAAGCTCTTCGGGGTCAATGCGGAGCTGCTGATCGACCACGCCTGGGGCTATGAGCCATGCACCGTTGCCCAGATCAAGGCCTACCGCCCGGAAAACCGCAGCGTCAGCTCTGGCCAGGTGCTGCACTGCCCCTATGGCTGGGAGAAAGCAAGGCTCATCGTCCGGGAAATGGCGGACCAGCTGGCCATGGATCTGGTGGCCAAGGGCCTGGTGACCCGGAAGCTGACGCTGACCCTGGGCTATGACCGGGAGAGCCTGGAAAAGCCGGACATTGCCTATACGGGCCCTCTGGTGAAGGACCGCTACGGCCGGGAGATCCCTAAGAGCGCCCACGGTACCACCAATCTGCCTGTTCCCTGCGCCTCTCAGAAGCAGATCACCCAGGCTTTTTTGACGCTGTACGATGCGATCGTGGACAAACGCCTTCTGCAGCGACGGCTCACCCTGACGGCGGACCTGTTTTCTGAAGCGGAGGCGGCAGCCGGGAAAACGGAACAGCTGGACTTTTTCACAGCCCCTGTGGAAAAACAGGCCCGGGAAGAGGAGCTGAAGCGAGAGCAGGCGCGACTCCGGGCCATGCTGGAGATCAAAAAGAAATTTGGGAAGAACGCTATTTTCCGCGGTATGAATCTGGAGGAGGGGGCTACGGCCCGGGACCGCAACAGCCAGATCGGCGGACACAAGGCATGAGGAGACAGTCATGGGAAAATACGATGACATCATCCATACACCCTGGCCCCGGCCAACCAAGCGGGCCAAGATGTCGCTGGAGGACCGGGCGGCGCAGTTTGCCCCCTTTGCAGCCCTGACCGGCTACGACGCAGTCCTGGCAGAGACGGCGCGGCTGACCCAGAACCCCGTGTTCCTGACGGAGGAAAGCCTGGAGGAGCTGAATGCCCAGCTGCGCCGGGCCCAGGCGCGGCTGGATGAGCAGCCGGGGGTTCGTCTGACGGTCTATTACGAGGATGAAAACAAGGCGGGCGGCCGCTTTGAGACCGTAGCTGGAAATCTCAAGAAAATCGACTGCTATCTGGGTGGCCTGGTCCTAACAGACGGGAGAGAGATCCCCTTTTTCCGAATCTGCGACCTGGAGCTGGACGATTGAGCGATGCCGCCCGGGGCAACCGGATCCCAGGCATTTGAAAAAACGAGGCTGCCGAACGGACAGCCTCGTTTCTTACAGGAAGGGAAGAAGTTAGTTTTTGAGCTTTACGACCACGGTGCCATTGATCAGCTGAATGGAACCGTGGTCCGGATAGCAGGGCATGGCCTGCACTTCGGGAAGGTCTGCATAGTCCTCCGAGTCTGCCTTCGGCGGCGCAAAGCCGCAGCGAAGATCCAAAAATTTCTCCCAGGTATTGCCGATGCTGAAGGGGGTACTGTCGTAGCGCAGGGGGGCGATGGGCAGCTCTGCAAAGCCGGTGATCTGGTGGAAGGTGGTGTCGCCAAAGGCATCGGGATCTCCAACGTAGGCAACGGGGGTGGAGGCGGTATAGCCCGGGGTGCTCCGGATCTGCGCGATCATCACCGTAAAATACTGCTGGATGCGGTCCTGCATCAGCGCGCCCTTTTCATAGGCGGCATTGTCGACGCGCAGGCTGAAAATACAGAAGACGGCGAGCAGGGCCAGAATGCATTTCTTCCCCCAATTTGCAGCCTGCACCTCCGGCAGAAGCAGCTCTGCAAGGAGCAGCAGCAGGAAGAAGGGCATCATGGAGGAGACCTGCATCAGATTGTAGACCTCGTCCGGGTCACACATGACGAAAATAAAGTTGGAGGCAAGGGGAAAACAGGCAAGGGCCAGCAGCAGAGAGAGCCCTTTCCAAAAGGCTTTCCGAAAATTGCGCAGAACCAGCAGACTGCCCAGCAGCGCAAGACCGGCAAGGCACAGATAGTAGCACCAGATCATCCGGTAGGGGAGCAGGTAGGCGCTGGGGTTGGATTTTTTCGGAAACAGGAACAGGTAAACGGCCAGCTTGGCCCGCTGCAGCAGTTCCAAAACGGAGACACTGCCCATGTCGGACAGTCCTTTATAGCTGACCAGAGCCTGACCGCACAATGCCGTGGAGACCTTTACGGAAAGCAGGTATACCAGGATCATGACAATGCTGGCCCCGCAGTACCATACGACTGCTTTCCAAAGGTCTGCAAAGGTCCAGGCGGTGCGCTGGGAAACATCCCGGATAAAGTGCATCAGCAGCAGGCACAGAAATACCGCGATATAGGCCTGGTACGTGGCCGTTCCGAGCACCACAAGAAGGACGCCCAGGCAGAAGGATGCGGCACTGCGCTTTTTGCACAGCAGGCCGGTCCCGGCCAGTGTCAGACACATGCCGACAAGGTAATAAGGCGCGGTGAAATTGTAGAAGAAGAGGCTGCACGTGGTGGGGAATGTGACGACCAGACCGCAAGCCAGAAAACAGGCGACCCTTTGCCGGATGTTCAGCAGGGAGAGGATCTGAAAGCTGCAAATGCAGCAAAGCAGCAGGATCGTCAGACCGCCCAGCAGCGGCAGGCTGAAATTCGGGGAGCCGAAGACGGTGCGCACAAGCCAGCCCAACACACCCAGGAACCAACGGCCGGAGGCGACGGTGGAGCCGACACCAAACAAATAAGAAACCTCATCCTGAAATGTGAATTTGGTCACCAGTGCCGCACCGTGGGCCAGCAGGCCCCAGAAAAAGGTGCTGAAAAAACAGAGCTTGAACAGGGAAGCTCGCTTATCTTCGCTGCCCTGCAATGAGGATGGCGTAAGGAGCGCGAAAAAATGGTTCATGATACGATTTCTCCTGAAAAAATAAGAAGGCAAGAGGAGTGGATCACTTCTCTTGCCTCTTGGAAGACTACAGATTAGCCGTTGGCACGCATCTGAGCGAAGCACTCGCTGCAGAACACGGGACGGTCGGACTTGGGCTGGAAGGGCACCTTAGCCTCACCGCCGCAGCGTGCGCAAGTAGCAGTGAAGAACTCACGGGGGCCACGGGCATTGTTCTTGCGAGCATCACGGCAGGCCTTGCAGCGCTGGGGCTCATTCTGGAAGCCGCGCTCTGCGTAGAACTCCTGCTCACCGGCGGTGAACACGAACTCCTTGCCGCAATCTTTGCAAACTAAAGTCTTGTCTTCGTACATTGGAAATACCTCTCTTCGGTTTTTTGCCCCGTGAAAATCTACCAGGAAATGGTTGTAACGCAGGGTGAATAAAATGCGCGGCACTTTTTTACCGCTTGTTGGATTATACACAATCCAAAGGGATTTGTCAATCCTTTATGAAAGATATTTCTCCAATTATTTGAGATTTATGCATTTTTTCCAATTCCTGCACAAAGTTTTTGGTGAAAAGGATAAGGATGGCTTAAAATCCGACCTTTAGATCGAGAACTGGGTCTGCCCCTGGTAGGGGATGTGCAGGTGGTCATAGGCCAGGGGCGTGACGCAGCGTCCCCGGGGGGTGCGGGTCAGAAAGCCCAGCTGCATCAGATAGGGCTCATACACATCCTCCAGCGTGACGGCCTCCTCGCCGATGGTGGCGGCCAGAGTTTCCAGGCCAACGGGACCGCCGCCATAATTCTGGATGATGGCGGTGAGCATCCGGCGGTCGATGGCGTCCAGGCCCAGCTTGTCCACCTCCAGCCGCCGCAGGGCAAGGTCGGCTGCCTCCTTGGTGATGGTTCCGTCGCCCATGACCTGGGCAAAGTCCCGGACCCGGCGCAGAAAGCGGTTGGCAATTCGGGGTGTTCCCCGGCTGCGGGAGGCGATCTCCATGGCACCCTCCGGCTCAATGGCCATCCCCAGGATGGTGGCGGACCGGGTGACAATGGCAGCCAGCTCTTCCGGCGTGTAGAGCTCCAGCCGCAGAGACACGCCGAACCGGTCCCGCAGGGGGGCGGAGAGCTGACCGGCCCGGGTGGTTGCGCCTACCAGGGTGAATTTCGGCAGGTCCAGCCGGATGGAATTGGCGCTGGGACCCTTGCCGACGATGATGTCGATTGCATAATCCTCCATAGCGGGGTAGAGGATTTCCTCTACCACCCGGTTCAGACGGTGGATCTCATCGATGAAGAGAATGTCTCCGGCGTTCAGATTGGTCAGCAGGGCGGCAAGATCGCCGGGCTTTTCAATGGCGGGGCCGGAGGTGATCCGGATACCCGCCCCCATTTCGTTGGCTATGACGCCGGCCAGGGTGGTTTTGCCCAGGCCGGGAGGGCCATAGAGCAGCACATGGTCCAGGGGCTCATTGCGCCGCCGGGCGGCTTCGATGTAGACGGAGAGATTCCCCTTGGCCTTCTCCTGGCCCGTATAGTCGGAGAGCAGCTTGGGCCGCAGACCGATTTCCGCTGCGTCCTGGGGGGTATAGGTGGGCAGCACCAGGGGGGATTCCGCCTCCTGGGAAAATTCCAAACTCATTTGCGTTACCTCCTGTTATCCCTTCATAACCATAGCCCGCAGGGCATGGCGGATCAGGTCTTCCGTGGTCATATTGGGGTCCGCGCCCTTGAGGGCCAGAGAAATTTCGGCAGGAGAGTAGCCCAGCTCCTGCAATGCCGCTGTGGCAAGGCCTACGCTGCTGCTCTTCTGAACGGGAGCGGCAGCAGGCCCTCCGGAGAAGTCCAGCTCCATATTGGAGCCGCCGATTTTGTCCTTCAATTCCAGAATGATCCGCTGGGCAATTTTTTTGCCGATACCCTGGGCGGCGGTAAGCATCTTTTCGTCCCCGGTCATGACAGCCAGGGTGAAGTTTTGCGGGCCGCCGGAGGACAGAATGGACAGTGCGGCTTTGGGGCCCACGCCATTGACGGCGGTGAGCAGCTCATAGCAGCGCTGCTCCTCCCGGGTGGAGAAGCCGTAGATGTCGTAAGCGTCCTCTTTGATGGACTCCGTAACATAGAGCTTGGCGGGGGTGTTCAATTTCAGCTGGGCAGCGGTATAGGTGGTGATGCGGCAGCCGTAGCCCACGCCGCCGCAGTCGATGACGGCCAGACCGGGCTCCAGTACGGTCACCGGGCCGGAAACGTAGTATAGCATTCAGAAAACTCCTTGCTTGAAAAATTCCGTTATTTCTGGGCCATGGCCAGCAGAGAGGTGCTGGAACGGGCGTGGCACAGGGCGATGGCAACGGCATCCGCCGCATCATCGGGCTTGGGAACGGCGGGAAGATTTAAAATGCGCTTGGTCATGTCCATGACCTGATGCTTGGAGGCATTGCCGTAGCCTACCACGGCTTGCTTGACCTGCATGGGCTTGTACTCATACACGGGCACACCCGCCTGCTGGACTGCCAGAAGAATGACGCCCCGGGCCTGAGCAACCTTAATGCCGGTTGTGACATTGTTGCCAAAGAACAGCTCTTCAATGGCCACGGCATCGGCCTGGGCCAATTGCATGAGCTCTGTCATGTTGTTGTAGATCTCCCCCAGACGCCAGTTGAAGTCCGTGTTTGGAGGCGTGGTAATGGCACCGCAGCGGAGCAGGCGGCAGGCCCCCCGCTGGGCCTCCACAATGCCGAAGCCCGTAATGCCATAGCCCGGGTCAATGCCGAGAATGCGCATTACAGCCCACCTCCGGCAATGGTCAGAAGCTGATAAATCACAAAGGCAATGGCGAGAACAAGCCCGAGCCGTGCCGCCCAGACCTGCCAGGCGGGGCGGGGGACGTAGCCATTTTCCTGGGTTTCGTTTTCCATGGATGGTTCACCTCGAAGAATACTATATCACACTTTTGAGCGAATTCAAAGCTTTATTTCACCGATTGCACAATGGCTCCCGCTGTGCATTAAGAGTCTGTAGGCCGCAAGCGGCCAACATCCTCTAT
>ERZ773115.1560-NODE-1560-length-20613-cov-6.561971_pt1 | contig 20613 bp, 18 predicted proteins | sample MGYA00511116_ERZ773115 | MGnify/ENA primary metagenome ERZ773115 (study PRJEB29015, sample SAMEA2737869) | human gut metagenome | biome: human gut; feature: human-associated habitat; material: faeces | place: China | collected 2012 ... | reverse complement strand
AAAATATAACAGTTATTAAATTTCTTAAAACAGGTGAAATCTCAATCGGAATTTGCAGAGCATTGAGTTGGTTTCTACAATGATATGGAGGAATATATGAAACTTACAATTGCATTATTACAGCTTCTTCCAACAGGAAGTCTGAAAGGAAATATGGAAAAGGGAATCAAGGCTTGTTTTCAGGCAAAAGAAAAGGGGGCAGATATTGCAATTTTTCCAGAAATGTGGAGCTGCGGATACGTCTTTCCACATGAAGAGGCAAGCCTACGGGAATGTGCCATTCCTAGGTATGGCTCTTTTGTGAAAAGGTTTGCAGAACTTGCTGCAGAGTTGGATATGGCTATAGCTATCACTTTTTTGGAGCAACATGAGCCGAAACCGAGAAATACAGTTTGCTTTTTCGACAGACATGGCAAAATACAATATTGTTATTCAAAAGTCCATATTTGTAATTTTGGGGAAGAAGATGATGAAAGTGTTCTGGATGCAGGAGATGGTTTCTTTGTGACAGAATTGGATACGAAAGAAGGAGTTATAAAAGTCGGATCAATGATTTGCTATGACCGGGAATTTCCGGAAAGTGCTCGAGTTATGATGTTGAAAGGAGCGGAGCTACTTCTAGTTCCAAATGCCTGTCCAATGGAACTGAACCGTCTCGCACAACTCAGGGGAAGAGCATATGAAAATATGTTAGCTATAGCCACATGCAATTATCCGGCCCCTCATCCGGATTGCAATGGACATTCTACCCTGTTCGATGGTGTCGTATATCTTCCAGAGCTTCCTGACTCGCGAGATACATGTGTATTTGAAGCTGGCGAGGGAGAGGGTGTATATGTGGCTGAATTGGATGTAGATATGTTGCGAGAGTATCGTCATCGTGAGGTATGGGGGTGCAAAAATCGACGCCCAGAAGTGTATGGTATAATATCAGAGAGGAATCATATATAAAATGGTTCAAATTCCAGTTTGTATATGTAATCCTCAATGGACAAAATTTTCTTGATTCCATTGAGGATTACTGTATTACAAAAGTAAACTACGACAAATTCCATTGAGGAATCAAACCTCACTAGATGTAAAAGCATCTGATTATGCTGAGGAACAAAAATCCGAAATGGCGTTACGGTGAACCATACCATAAATAAGGGGGATGCATCTGTTTATAGGTAAATTTTAAAGGTGCATTGAGAAAAGTAATCTGTGTTATACCAGATGGTGTTTGATAAGAGAGTGGAAAGGACAAGATATAGTGTCCGAAGATTAGTTTCCTTAGTGGAGGAGTGAAAGATAAGTGATTGTGGGAAAGATGAATGTGTGATAGAATATGTACAAATCAGATTTGTGGAAGAGAGAAGATATTCGGTTATTCTATTATTATATAGTATAAGTAACAAGATGGATAATTCCTTACTGGCTGTAAGGGATATTAACCATAAATATATTGTAGTAGAAAGAAGTATTTGCCTGGCAGAAGGCATACTTCAGGGATGACAGAGGATATGAAGCAGAACCGTATCTGTTTTATTTTGAAAAAGGAATAAATGAGCTGACTCTGGAAGCAGAGAATGAACCTATGATCCTCAAAAGCCTGGAACTGAAGAGTGTACAGGATATGGATGATTATCAGGCTTATCTGGAGAAACAGCCGGGTGTCAATATGACAGAGACAGGAACTTCCTATCAGCAGATCGTGCAGGGCGAAGACTCCACGCTGCGTTCAGAATCTTCACTGTATGCTAAGTATGACAGGTCATCACCAACCACACAGCCAAACAGTGTGACCAATACGGTATTGAATTATGTGGGCGGTGAGGCATGGAGAAGTGCAGGACAGTGGATTGAATGGAATTTTGAAGTCCCGGAAGACGGATATTACAATCTCATGATCAAAGCTCGCCAGAATTATGCAAGAGGAAGTATTTCAAGCAGAAGCGTGTACATAGATGGAGAGATTCCTTTTTCGGAAATGAAGGAGATTTCCTTTGAATACGAGAATGACTGGAACTGTATGACACTTACAGATGAAGAAGGAACGCCCTATCAATTCTATTTAAAAGAAGGAGCACACACATTAAGACTTGAAGCAACACTTGGAGGTGTGGGTTCCATTCTGGAAGAATTGGAAGATTCCATATACAGACTGAACCAGATTTACCGTAAATTGCTGATTTATACAGGTGTGCAGCCGGACAAATACCGAGATTATAATATTCAGCAGGTTTATCCGGAAGTAATAGAAGCTATGGATCTGGAATCCAAACGTTTGTATAAGATTGTAGATGAGATGGTGGCATACAGCGGACAGAAAGCGGACAATATCGCAACGGCACAGACCGTTGCACAGCAGCTGGAACGTTTTGTGAAGAATCCTAATAAGATCACATTGGAGTTTACGACTTTTAAGGATAACATTACAGCGCTTGGTACGGCATCTCTTAATATGAGTGCAACCAAACTGGATGTGGACTATTTTGTAGTCAGTGGCATCAATGCACCGATTAAGGTGGAAAAGGCAGGTGCAATGGCAAAAGCATGGCACGAAATGAAATCTTTCGCAGCATCCTTCGTTGTTGATTATGATGCAGTCGGAGACGTATACGAAGAAGGTGATGAGGGAGTCATTAAGGTATGGATTCTGACTGGACGAGATCAGGGTACAATTCTGAAATCCATGGTAGATGATACCTTCACTCCTGATACGGGAATTAAAGTCAACGTAGAAATTGTAGCGGCAGATGCCCTGTTAAATGCAGTTGTAGCCGGCAGAGGACCTAATGTAGTGCTTTCGGTTGGAGCAGATCAGCCTGTGAATTATGCGCTGCGTAATGCAGCAGAAGATCTTAGCCAGTTCTCAGACCTTCAGGATGTTCTGTCACATTATACGGCAAGCTCTTATGAGCAGTACAGGCTGGATGACCATATATATGGTATCCCGGAGACACAGAATTTCAATGTAATGTTCTATCGTAAGGATGTTCTGGAAGAGCTGGGACTGGAGATACCCAATACCTGGCAGGAGCTGATCGAGATGCTTCCTACCATTCAGGGAAATAACATGACGATTGCCATTCCAACAGCGGCAGGAAGCAGTGCTACTGCATCCGCTTCTACATCAGTAGCTTCCAATGCACCGGACTTGTCTATGTATTTCAGCCTTTTATACCAGTATGGCGGAGATATGTATAACGAGGCAGGAACCAGAACGGTTGTCAACAGTGAAGCAGGAGTGCAGGCTTTTGATGATTATGTAAGATATTTTAATGATTATGGAACACCTACTATTTATGATTTTGTCAGCAGATTCCGTTCGGGAGAAATGCCGATAGGTATAGCTTCTTATTCCATATATAACACATTAATGGTATCAGCACCTGAGATCAGAGGATTGTGGGATTTTACGCTGATTCCAGGCACAGAGACAACAGATGGAAATGGAAGGACTTATATTGACCGTTCGGATTTCATTACAGGAAGTGCTACCATGATGGTCAAAACAGAGGATGAGCAGCTTCGTAACAATTCATGGGAATTCATGAAATGGTGGGCAGATGCAGATACCCAGGTAAGATTTGGACGTGAGATTGAAGCCCTGCTTGGTTCTTCAGCCAGATATGCAACTGCCAATAAGGACGCTTTCGTCCAGTTGGCATGGAGCGCAGATGATATCGCAGTACTCAATGACCAGTGGGATCAGACAGTAGGCATCAGAGAGGTACCTGGTGGATACTATACAGGCCGTCATATTACCAACGCGATTCGTAAGGTCATTAATGAGAAAGACGATCCACGAGAGACCATTATTGATTACTCCATCAAGATAGATGAGGAAATCACAAAGAAGCGTATCGAATTCGGTCTCCCTGTAGATTAGGAAAGGTTTGGTTATTATCATGAAAGAATATCTGAAGAAGTATGTCATGCTTCGCAGGCATAATATGTCGGTGGCATGGAAAAAGGCAAAGCGTAGTAAGATGTGCTATGTATTTCTGGCGCCTTATGCGATCCTGTTTAGTTTATTTGTGATTTTGCCGGTAATATCATCAATTTTCTTTAGTTTTACCTATTACAACATTTTGGAAAAGCCGAGATTTATCGGCCTTTCCAATTATATCAGTCTGATTCTGGAGGATGATATATTCCTGATTGGTATTAAGAATACACTGCTGATTGCAGTGATCACCGGTCCTCTTGGATATATTATGTCATTCCTTTTTGCATGGCTGATCAATGAACTGCCCAGATGGGTCAGAAGTGTAGCAGTCGTTGTCTTCTATGCACCATCCATTGCAGGTAATTGTTATGTCATATTCTCCGTATTCTTCAGAGGTGATGCATATGGTTACGTCAATGCTTTCCTGATGAAGCTTGGAATTATTGATTCACCGATTCTGTGGTTCATCAATCCTAAGTATATGCTTCCAATCTGTATGCTGGTCATTCTGTGGATGAGCCTTGGCACAGGATTCCTTTCTTTTGTAGCCGGTCTGCAGGGTGTTGACAGAGCACAGTTCGAAGCCGGTTATATGGACGGTATCAGGAACAGATGGCAGGAGCTGTGGTACATTACTTTACCGAATATGAAACCTATGCTGATGTTCGGAGCGGTCATGTCCATTACACAGGCATTTGGTGTGTGTGATGTAACGATGGCTCTGTGTGGATATCCAAGTACAGATTATGCAGCCAGAACGGTGGTTACACACTTGTTTGACTATGGTTATTCAAGGTTTGAAATGGGATATGCATCAGCGATTGCCACAATACTATTCCTGATCATGATCCTGTGTAACAAAGCAATTCAAAGTCTGTTAAGAAGAGTGGGAACCTGATATGAGTAAAAATAAGAATAATATGGATAAAACAACAAGACAACACAAAAAACTGATCAAGAGAAGAAAACCGAACCGTTCGGTGTGGGGAGATATCCTTTTATATTTCTTTCTGCTGCTCGTGGCAATGGTTATGGTATTTCCTATTGTATATGCAGTCAGCAGTGCCTTAAAACCTTTGGATGAATTATTTATGTTCCCACCAAGGATATTTGCACAGAATCCTACACTGGATAACTTCTCGGATCTGTTCGTAACAATGGGCAAATCCTGGGTGACATTCTCACGATATCTGTTCAATACGGTATTTATTACAGGAGTTGGTACAGCAGGACATCTGATCATAGCTTCCATGGCGGCTTTCGTGCTTGCCAAGTATGATTTTCCGGGAGGAAAGACATTCTTCAGGCTGGTAACGGTAGCAATGATGTTCAGTGGATATGTTACAGCAATCCCAAATTATCTGATCATCAATGCACTGGGATGGGTTGATACTTACTGGGCAATCATCATTCCTGCCTTTGCATCTCCTATGGGACTTTTCCTGATGAAACAGTTCATGGAGGGATTACCTACCTCTCTTATTGAGGCAGCTAAGATTGACGGAGCAAGTGAATGGAAAGTATTTGCCGATATTGTAATGCCAAATGTAAAACCTGCATGGATGACACTGATCATCTTTTCTGTTCAGGCATTGTGGAATAACAAGGCAGCGACCTTTATTTATTCAGAAGAACGTAAGACTCTGGTTTATGCATTGCAGCAGATTCAGAGCGGTGGTATTGCCAGAACAGGACAGGGAGCAGCCGTACTGGTAGTAGTAATGATTGTTCCGATTGCGATATTTATATTCTCTGAAAGCCAGATTCTGGAGACCATGGCCAGTTCTGGTCTGAAGGATTAGGGATAGAGGTGTCATATGAAGAAAATAATGAAAAGAATGGCTGCCCTGGCATTGAGCGTGGTCACGCTGACAGGAAGCTGCATGGTAGTCCATGCGGAGACGGGATATACCTATGGGTATGATTATTGGGGAGATGTACAGTATTCTCCTGATGCATACAAGACAGTAGCTGTGTATACAGATGTGGAGCTGGGACTGGATAAGAAACTGAGTGCACCTCAGGGATTGTTCGTAACCGGCAATATGATATATCTGTGCGATACTGGCAATAACAGGATTTTGGAGCTGGAACGTAAAGATGAAGACACAATCGAACTGGTACGTGTGATTGATCACATGACAGGAGATGTGGCAAATAAGGAATTTCAGGGACCTTCGGATATTGCGGTATCACAGGATGGCTATCTCTATGTAGCGGACACCAATAATAATCGAATCGTCAAAATGGATCATGATGGACAGTTCGTACTGGAATTTACCAAGCCGGCAGATGCTACCTTTGACCAGTCACTGAGCTTTCTGCCAACCAAGATTGCAGTAGATAGTGCAGGTAGAGTTTATTGTGTAGCGACCAATGCGAATAAAGGTCTTATCAAATATGAAAATGATGCTGCATTTTCAGGCTTTGTAGGAGCAACACCGGTAACATATAACTGGACTGATTATATATGGAAGAAGCTGGCAACGCAGGAACAGAGAGCTAAGATGGAATCCTTCGTACCAACAGAGTATGACAATGTATATATGGACTATGAAGGATTTATCTATGCATGTACGACTAATGTATCTGAGCATGATCTGGACAGTGGTGCAGCGGATCCTGTCAGAAGATTGAACCTGATGGGAAATGACATCCTTGTCAGAAATGGTGACTATTATATCATCGGTGATCTGTACTGGGGATCAGGTGGCGGTTATGAAGGACCTTCTCTGTTTACAGATGTAACAGCAATGGACAATGACGTATTCTTCTGTCTGGATAAGACAAGAGGAAGAATCTTCGGCTATGATGACCAGGGAAGAATGCTATATTGCTTTGGCGGAAACGGTAATATGGATGGATATTTCAAGCAGCCCGCCGCACTTGAACATATGGGGCATGATCTGCTGGTGCTTGATTCACTGGATAACAGTCTGACATTGTTCACACCAACGGAGTATGGCAATAAGATCTATGATGCCATTGAACAGTTCCAGAATGGTGATTATGAAGAATCAGGTACAAGCTGGCAGCAGGTCATGGATATGAATGGTAACTATGATCTGGCGTATATCGGGATCGGACGTTCCCTGCTTCGCCAGAAACAGTATCACGAAGCTATCAAGTATTTTAAATTGAAACTGGATGATGATAACTACTCCAAGGCATTCAAGCAGTACAGGAAAGAGTGGGTAGAGGATCATATAGTGATCATATTTACTCTTGTTGTCCTGGTACTGTGTGTACCGCTGGCAGCAGGTAAAATCAAAGCCATCAAAGAGGAGATAGACCGTGCAGATATCTTCCGGGATGAGAAGGAATAGGAGGCAGGAATGAAAAATTATATTCAGAGTTTGAAATTCGCATTGTACTGCATTACCCATCCTTTTGATGGATTCTGGGATCTGACACATGAGAAGAGAGGTTCCATTGCTGCAGCAAATACCATACTGATTCTGACATTGATCGTCAGAATTATGAAGTTACAGTATACGAGTTTTATTTTTAACAAGGTATACTGGCCAAAAGTCAATATATTCCTGTATCTGGCAAGCATTCTGTTTCCACTGGCATTATGGTGCGTGGGTAACTGGGGATTAACGACTCTTTTTGATGGAAAAGGCAGATTATCACAGGTTTATATGGCAACCTGCTATGGTATGACACCCTACCCATTGATTCAGTTTCCTTTGATACTGTTCAGCAATGTGGTAACTGTGGATGAAGCTGAGTTCTATTCTGTAGTAAGTGTGATTTCCATTATCTGGGCAGCCCTGCTGATTCTGGCTGCCATGTCCCAGATTCATGAGTATAAAATGAGCAAAACGCTGCTTTTTACAGTAGCTACGGGTTTTGCAATGTTGGTCATGGTATTTATCCTTCTGCTGTTCTTCAGCATGATCAGTCAGGGAATTGCATATTTCATTTCAATCGGCAAGGAAATACTGTTTAGAATGTAGCGAGGGAGAAGATATCATGAAGACAAAAATAAAAAGTTTAATAGGTCCTTTTATTCTTTTCCTCATAATCATGGCAGGGATACTGGTAACTGCCTTGTATCAGGATGAACCGGAACCGGTAGAAGTTATTAAGGTCAATGGTTATGAGGGTCCTGAAGAGGACATCGTATTAGAGAATGACAAGCTGATCATGAGAATGGATTCGACCAGCACGCAGTTCTCTGTGGAAGTGAAGGAGAATGGAGCAGTCTGGTATTCCAATCCGCAGGATGCCGATGATGATGAACTGGCATTGAAACTGGATAAAGAGAAACTGAAATCCACACTACTGCTGACCTACAGTACCAAAAACGGTGTAGATACGCTTTTTAATAACTATGCATACAGCATGGAAAAAGGAATCTATGATATAGAAAAAGGTGATGACTATATCAAAGTCTTTTATTCCATAGGAGATACGGATAAAGAATTTGTGATTCCTACGGTGATTGAGAAGGATCGTATGGATGCTTTCCTCAAGAATATGGATAAGGACGCTTCCACGCGAACACTGGAGTACTATAAGAAGTACGATATCAACAAGCTTGGAAAGAAAGACAATAAAGAGGAGCTTCTTGCATCTTATCCACTGCTGGAGACAACGCCTATCTATGTCCTGCGTGATACCACAAAGGATAATATCAAAGGTAAGCTGGAAGAATACTTTGCAGCAGCCGGATATACCTATGAAGAATATACAGCAGATAAAGAACTCGCTGGAAGCCTGGGAACTTCCGAAAAGCCGGTATTCAACGTCAATGTGATATACAGGCTGGATGGAGATAAGCTGGTAGTAGAAGTTCCGTTAAAGGAAATCGAATATAAGGAGAATTATCCTATCTACTACCTGAATGTTCTTCCCTACTTTGGAGCCGGAAGTACAGAAGATGAAGGATATATGCTCGTACCCGAAGGCGGTGGTGCATTGATCAATTTCAATAATGGCAAGACCGCACAGAACAGCTATTACGCAAATATGTATGGCTGGGATCATGCGCAGAACAGAGAAGCAGTTGTGCATGAGACAGAGACATATTTCAATGCATTTGGAATTGCAAGAAATGGTTCTTCTTTCCTCTGTGTAATGGAAGAAGGAGCGCCTTATGCGGCAGTTACGGCAGATATCAGCGGTAAGAGCTCCAGCTATAACAGTGTCAGCGCCCAGTATACACTGGCTCACAGAGACCAGTATGAAATGGGAGACAGATATGAAGGCAAGATGTATGTCTATCAGGAATCCCTTCCGGATGAAACACTGGTACAGAGCTACAGCTTCTTAAATTCTGATAATTATGCGGACATGGCAGGTGTTTACCGTAATTATCTGGAGAATATCTCAGGAGATTATCTTACACCGAGTGAAGATACACAGACACCTACAGTCATAGAGCTTGTTGGTGCTGTAGATAAGATCAAACAAGTAGCAGGAATCCCGATGTCCAGACCTCTTGAACTGACCAGTTTCCAGGAAGCACAGCAGATCATAGAAGAGCTCAGACAGGATGGTATCACCAATATGTCAGTTAAGCTTACAGGCTGGATGAATGGTGGCGTACAACAGAAGATTCTCAAAAAAGCAAAACCAGTAACGGCGCTTGGAGGTAAGAAGAATCTGAAGAAGCTGGCTGAATATGCATCAGATAATCAGATTGACCTGTATCTGGATGGTATTACAGATTATGCATATGACAGTGATATATTTGATGGATTCTGGGTATTTACAGATTCAGCACGATTTGTCAGCAAGGATAAGGCAGAGATTTATCCATACTCTACCGTTACATATGCCAAGAGAGAGAAGCAGAAGCCGCATTATCTGCTGAAAGCATCGCTGGCATCCCAAATGGCTGATAATCTGGTGAAGGCAGCCGGTCAGTATGAGGCTAACGTATCTTTCCAGGAGATTGGCATAGAGCTGAATTCTGATTATTACAAGAAGAATCCGGTCAGCAGACAGCAGGTGCTGCAGACACAGGAAGCCAAGCTGAAAGCAATCAGGGACAGTGGTGTCAAGGTAATGATCAATATGGGTAATAATTATGCAGTGCCTTATAGCAATATTGTGACTAATATGGATCTCAACGGGTCTGATTATTCGATTCTGGATGGTACAGCCCCAGTATATCAGATGGCAATCCATGGATATGTAAATTATACTGGACAGCCATTGAATATGACGCAGAATTACGAAGAAGAACTTCTACAGTCAGCAGAGTATGGTGCAGGTCTTGCATTTACCTTTATGGATGAAAGCGAATTTACCCTGCAGAATACTTTGTATACCAAGTATTTTGGAATTGAGTATGATGCATGGCATGACAAAATGCTGGAGATTTATGACAGGTACAATAAGGAATTAGGTCATACTTTTAACCAGAGGATCACGAATCATACAATGATAACAGATAAAGTGACCTGCACAGAATATGAAGATGGAACCAGGGTATATGTAAATTACAGTTATGATGATGTAAAGATACCTGAAGGTGACGTGGTTCCCATGAGAGATTATTTTGTGAAGAAATAGGGAAGAAAGGATTTTGATTATGAAGAAACAAAGTAAAGTAGCGGGTCTTCAGAGAAGAAAAGCCATTTCGGGTTATCTGTTCATCGCACCATTTATCATTGGTTTTCTGGCATTTATGGTAAAACCGCTTTTTCAGTCTTTATATATGAGCTTCTGTACTGTAGAAGTAAGCCCGAATGGTATCCACAATGTATTCAAAGGACTTGCCAATTACATACAGGCGTTCACAATTGATACAGAATTTAACAGACTTCTTGTGGAAGAAATCTCCAGAATGTGTATAAACTCACTTGCAATCATGGTATTCAGCTTCTTTGTTGCACTGATATTGAACCAGAAATTCAAGGGTAGAGCACTGGTAAGAGCTATTTTCTTCCTTCCGGTCATTCTCTCATCCGGTGTAATCCTTGGGGTAGAGAGCAACAATGCACTGCTTGCCAGTGTGCAGAATATGGTGGAAGAGACCACCAGCACTACCAGTGTAACAGATGCAATCAAAAGTATTCTTCTGACATCCGGTATTGGTGCATCCGCATTTGAGAAGGTATTTGACATTGTAGATGGAATCTATGATGTCGCTATTGCATCCGGTATCCAGATCATTATCTTTTTGTCGGGTCTGCAGACGATTTCTACCAATATGTATGAGGCGGCGGCTATTGAGGGCTGTACAGCCTGGGAAAGTCTCTGGAAGATTACTTTTCCGATGATCAGTTCCCTGTTTCTGGTAAACTGGATCTATACAATCGTAGATTTCTGTATGAGATCAGATAATCAGGTCATGGAGAAGATCAGTGACCAGATGATACAGTATATTAATTATGGTTTTGCATCAGCTATGTCGTGGATCTATTTCCTGATTGTCATTGTCATTATTGGTGTCAGTTCATTCATTATCTCGAAGGGGGTATATTACTATGACTAAACATAAAGCAGATAAGACCCCACAGATGGGATTCTGGGAGAGAAACCGTAAGTCTGGTGGATATCTGTTACAGAAAAAGACAAAGGAAATTGCAGTACGGATCATCAGGGCTGTTCTGTTGTTTGGAATGTGTTTCCTGATTTTACAGCCAATCCTGACCAAGATATCAGTCAGCTTCATGGAGGAACAGGATTTGTATAATGCAATGGTCATCAATATTCCTGAACATTTCACAACGGCAAATTATAAATTGTGTGCCAAGTTCATGGACTATGCAAAATCTTTACTAAACACTTCGATAGTATCATTATCTATCGCAGTGCTGCAGATTACAGTATGCACGCTGGTAGGATATGGATTTGCTAGATTTGAATTCCCATTAAAGAAGTTCTGGTTTGCCTGTGTCATTATGGTTATTATCATTCCACCACAGACAATCTCCACTTCCCTGCATCTGCATTTCAGATATTTCGATATCTTCGGACTGCATAAGCTGATAAGAGGCGAGACAATTAACCTGAGAGGTTCTATCCTGCCTTATTATCTGATGAGTGCAGGCTGTATGGGACTAAAGAATGGCTTGTATATCTTTATGATAAGACAGTTCTTTCGTAATATTCCAAAGGAACTGGAAGAAGCAGCTTATGTAGATGGATGTGGCACGCTTCGTACTTTTGTCAGCATTATGCTGCCGGATGCCAAACCAATCCTGACATCCTGTTTCCTGTTCTCTTTTGTATGGCAGTGGACAGATGGTTTTTATTCCAAGATGTTCCTTGGTAATATCAAATTGTTGTCTACACAGTTGGCAGTAATTGCAGATAGAATGGATGCCTGGATGGTAAATACAATGAAAGTTCCTGGTGGTGCATCTGTAGGCTACACCAACTGTATCGTATCCACCGGTACATTGATGGTCATTATTCCACTGCTGATTCTGTATCTGTTCGCACAGAAGGGATTTGTAGAGAGCTTGAGCAGTTCCGGTATTAAGATGTAAGTACATAGGAATGAGTAAATACTGCGCTGTAAATCAGCACAGGTTTATATATAAGAAGGAGGATTTCAAGATGAAGAGAAAAATGTTTAACAAGGTCATGGCAGCTTCATTGACTGCAGCTATGACAATGAGCCTTGCGGGCTGTGGGGGAAATGCAGCAACTACAGAGGCACCTGCTGACACAACGGTAGATCAGCAGACAACAACTGCTGAAACTGAGACAACAGAATCAGAAATTACAGTAGAACCAGAGGAAGAAGGACCTGTTGCCTTGACGGATGCTGATGGCAACGTGTATGATTTAGGTGGTATGGAGATTATCATTCGTGACTGGTGGAGCTCCGGAGAAGAAGAAGAGCCTAAGAATGCCTATGAAGAAGCACGTCAGGAATACAGAGACTGGGTACAGGATACCTATAATTTCAAGATCAAGCAGGTCGCAATCAGTGACTGGGGTTCTACTCCTGAAGATTTCCTGAATTACGCAACTACAGGTGGTGACGAGAATTATGTATGGATTCTGCGTCAGGGTGCAGAATTTGTATCTGCCATGAACAGTGGATTGATGTATGATCTGGCTACTCTGGATTGCCTTGACTTTTCACAGGATAAGTGGAAAGGTGGCGTACATAAGCTTTGTTCCAAGGGTGATTCTATCTATGGATGCAGCCCCGAGATCCCTGAACCACGTGGAGGTCTGTATTTCAATAAGAGACTGTTAGAGGAAGCAGGCATTAATCCTGATGACATATACAAGTGGCAGGAAAGCGGAGAATGGACCTGGGATAAGTTCGAAGAACTCTGCCAGACGATTACAGCCGATACAGACAATGATGGTGTAACAGACCGCTGGGCACTGGTAACAGATGACAGTGAGACCAAGAACGAAGCGGTATGGTCCAATGATGCAGAATATATCGGCATGGAAAATGGCAAGTATGTCAATAAGCTGGAATCAGACGAGACTCTGCAGGCACTTAACTGGGCGCTGGATATGATGGCTAAGTATAAGTATATGCCTGAAGGGGCTGAGTGGGACTACTGGAAGACAGCATTCCCTAACGGTGATGGTGCATTCCTTGTAGGTCAGGCATATCTGGCAGCTAACGAATTTAAAGATATGGAAGATGACTTTGGTTTTGTATGCTTCCCTAAGGGACCTAATGCCAAGGATTACAGAAACTGTTATACAGATAACATTTATGCAATTCCTGCATGCTATGATGCTGATAAGGCATGGAAGATTGCTTTTGCATTGAATGCATATACCAATCGGGTTCCGGGTTATGAAGATTATAATGACAGACTTTCCGGATACTATGATTCCTTCAGAGACACAGAATCTGTAGATCTTACAATTGCAAGAATGTGTGAGAATGGATTTACTACATATCATGATATGATTCCTGGCTTATCATTAGGTGAGCAGTTCTTATGGGGATGCACCATTGATAATCCTCCTGCACAGGCAGCAGAAGCAGTCAGAAATGAATGGGCTTCCTACCTGGAAGAAGCAAATAAGTAAATAAAAGTTATATAAGAAGGGTGATGTTTCCGGCATCATCCTTCTTGTGTACATTTCCGGAGGAGGAAAAAGATGAAGCGCAGAATCATAGCAGTGATTACAGGCATAATAACAATGGCAGCAGTATGTGGATGTGGAGCACAGCAGACAGTGACAGACAGAGTGGTACAATCAGATATGGTAGAAGAAACAGAAGTACAGAGTGAGACCGTAACACAGACAATAAATGAAACAGAAAGTGAAACAGAACAGACCTTGGAAACGATAACAACAGCAGAGCAGGAGAATGCAGTCATTGACCGCAGCGAGACTTTTGCATTGCTTAATGATATGAAAGCAGGGTGGAATCTTGGAAATACACTGGATGCGCATGCCAGCGCAGATCTGACGAGTGAAACGAGCTGGGGGAATCCAAAGACAACACCGGAGATGATACAGGCGATTGCGCAGGAGGGCTTCCACACACTGCGTATTCCGGTGACCTGGAGTAAGCATGTGTCAGCAGGACCGGAATATAAGATAGATGCAGCATGGATGGACAGAGTAGAAGAAGTAGTAAAGTATGCACTGGATTGTGACATGTATGTCATTTTAGATACGCACCATGAGCCGGATTATTGGTTGAAACCTCAGTCTGATGGTCTGGATGAGGTACAGAATGAACTGTGTGCCATCTGGCAGCAGATTGCTGAGAGATTTGCAGATTATGATGAACATCTGCTCTTTGAGGGAATGAATGAGCCGAGAATCAAGGGCTCTGCGCAGGAGTGGTCCGGTGGTGATGCAGATGGAAGGGCGGCAGTGAACACTCTGAATCAGGCATTTGTAGACACTGTGAGAGCTGTTGGCGGTAAGAATGAGACGAGAACATTAATCATATGTCCATATGGCAATTCGGTCACATATAATACGATGGTGGAACTGGAGATTCCACAGGATGAGCATATTGCAGTGGCAGTACATCTGTATACCCCATATTATTTTACATATGAGCCGGAAGGCGGCAGCATCAATGTATGGAATGGCACTTTGAAGAAAGATATCATATCCAATATGCAGTTGGTGGATAAAGAACTGATACAGAAGGGCGTACCTGTCATAATTACGGAATTCGGTGCTGTCCATAAGGTTTTTCAGGATGCAGACGGCAACACGGTATCCAATCAGGAGGAAGTGCTGAAATGGCTGGCTGATTATATGGAAACAGCGAATAAATACGGCATCCCCTGTGTATGGTGGGACAATGGAATTTATAATACTTCCGGTGAACAGTTTGGTTTATTTGACAGGAAGAATCTTACCTGGTTCGATCAGGATATTGCGGATGCCTTTGTAAAATATGCACAGCAGACAGAATAGTTCTGAAAGGATGAATGGGAATATGGCGGATAAAAAGATATATTGGCATTTGCCGGGGTTTTGTTATTTCAGGTTATTGAATCAGGTATTGATGAATCTGATGAAAGATTATCCGGATTGCTTTGAAGAGAAATATTGTATCGGCTCTGTCTATGGCACTTTTCCCGGCGCTGTCTGGAATGGAGGACGTGCAGTATTTGGTATTACAGGGATAAAAGACATCAGGGCTATCCTGAAATTATATAATGACAGAGGAGTTCCTGTCCGGTTCACATGGACAAACTCCCTGTTGGAAGAGAAGCACATATATGATACCTACTGCAATCTGATCATGAAGGAAGCCGATAACGGGATGAATCAGGTGCTGGTGAACCGGCCTGTGCTGGAGGAATATATCCGCAGGCAGTATCCAGGCTTTAAGCTTATTTCTTCTACGACCAAGAGAATCACAGGTCTGGATGGGTTGCTGGAAGAATTAAATAAAGATTATTTTCTTGTGGTATTGGATTATGATCTGAATCACAATGAAGAAGTATTGTCTGCCATTGGGAAACAAGCGGATAAAGTAGAGATTCTGGTCAATGAAATCTGTTATCCGGGATGCCCGAAGAGGAGCGAGCATTACAGACAGCAGTCACAGATGCAGCTGGAGTACGATATAGATGCAGCATTTCCGTGTCCTAATAAGACAAGAGAAAGAAAATTTGAAGAATGTAAGGAACGCCCTTCTTTTATATCCAGGGAGCAGATAAGAGAGTATGTGGACAGAGGTTTTGTAAATTTCAAAATTGTGGGACGTGGAATGCCCATGGATTTTGTGAAAGAATCTTATCTGTATTATCTGGTAAAAGATGATTCCAGGGCATTTATCAGAAATAAAATGGAATCTACACTGAATCAGTTTGCACAGGCTATGAAGAAGAGAAAGGCATGATGGGTATGGAAGTCAGATTTCACTTACCGGGATTACGGTATAATTATCCTTTGAATATGTTTTTTACAGGATTGCAGTCACTGCATCCTGAGTATTTCAGGGAAGGAGTAAAGATTGCTTCTTTCTTTGGAGAATTTCCGACTTCTCTATGGGGAGGAGGGCGCTTCTGCAATGATGACCAGTGTGATGCACGGTTTATTACAGAAGTCGTAAAGAATATCAATAAGCAGGGAATCCCGGTGAGATATACGTATACAAATCCTTTATTGACCAGGGAGGATCTGTCAGATGCTTATTGTAATTTCTGTATGAAGGCGGCAGATAACGGAATGAATGAAGTGTTGGTCGTATCTGACATTCTCGAAGAGTATATCAGAAAGAACTATCCGGGTTATAAGATCAATAGTTCTACCTGTAAGGAATTGAAAGAGCTGGATGCCATCAATGAGGAACTGGATAAAGATTATCAGCTGGTGGTACTGGATTACAATATGAACAATCAGTTCGAACTGCTGGAGAAGATTAAACGGAAAGATAAGTGCGAGATACTGGTAAATGCCTGTTGTATTCCCAATTGTCCAAGAAGGGCAGAACATTACCGTACCATAGCCAAGCAGCAGAGGATTGCCTTACAGAACCGCAGGAATCCAACAGATAAGAAAATCCCCATTCCAGGCTGGCATTGCGAGTATGGGAATCATAATTCCATTCATACGATTCGTAATTATGTGACATACGTGTCACCTGAAGCTATCTGGGAGAAATATGTACCCATGGGCTTTACGAACTTCAAGATAGAAGGCAGAACTGCAAATCTGTTTCAATTGGTGGATACCTATTGCCACTATATGATCAGACCGGAATATGAAGGGGAAGCCAGATTGTTGTTGCTGGCTAATCTGGAGAAGAGCCATATCATTTCCGTGAACAGACCAAGACCCGCTAAGTGGGAGGGTTAAAGGTCATGGCTGCTTTTTGCACGATATTCGGTTGGCGAGCAGCCCTTGAGCTGCTTGAACAGCCGGTTAAAAGTCGATATGCTGGAGAAACCGGACTGAAGGGCAATCTCTGTAATCAGACAGTCATGATTGGTAAGAAGATCTTCTGCATGACTGATTCTTCGGTAATTCAGATAATCACAGAAGGTAAAACCGGTATATTGCTTGAATAATCTGGAAAAATGAAATTTACTGAAGCCACAGGCAGCAGAAATTTTTTCCAGACTCAGGTCTTCAGAATAGTGCATATCTATGTATTTTACAACATTCAGAAATTTATTCACGTATTCCTGCTTTTTCCCTGCAAAGGAAGATTCGCTGATATCAAGCTGTTGGATATGATGTCGGCCTAAAGTGGCAAATAATCTTAACAGACTGGAATAGATAAGAAAATCACAATATTCCTGGTTGATGAAATAATCGTTCTTCATATTTGTAAAGTGAAGGTATACTTCATCATACAGTTCAGGTGAATTATTTCTGGTAATATAAACGGGATGGTTCAGCAGAGACATGATACTGTGATATCCATTCAGTCTGGACAGAAAAGAAATATCAAAAAGATAGACAAAACGGGCACCGTTTTCCGGGGCCTGGATAGAATGCAGGGATCTTGGTGGAATCATAAGAATCTCATCAGGATTCACATGATACAGTTCCTTATTGATTGTCACATCATAATAATTTTCAACGGGCACAATAATTTCCAGCGTATTATGCCAGTGCATGTCATAGCTTTCGGAAATATCGTTATACCAGATTCTCAGAGCTGAGTTATTACGATACTTGATGGTTTCCAGAAAATCCGACATTTCCCGTTCTCCGTTATAATCAAGATTGACTTTGTACATTTCACTTTTATCAATATTTTCAGGAATGGTATGCATTCTTGAATCACCCCAATCATAAAAAATACCCATTTATTGTAAAACGATTCTAGCATACGCATTACAAATTGTAAAGAGCACGATTTGGGTAGTGAATCGCAGCATGAAGAAACAGGCATTAAATCCGTATTTACCATCCTGGGAATATATTCCCGATGGAGAACCACACGTATTTGGAGACAGGGTATATATATGGTTCCGGTCAGTGTGGAGAATCTGCACAGTAACCGCGGCAGCCGTAACTTCTGGTGTGATTTTTTTTCACGAATATAATCACTGACGGATATACCCAGTTTTTTTTGAAAAGACGAGAAAAAGTGTCAAAGGCTAATGGTAAAGGGCATGTCGGTTTTGACATGCCTTTTATTTGCGTAAAAATGATGTAACTATTCAGAACCCCATTCGCAAAATCGCTGTTTCACAGCTTTTCTTTTGCTCATGTGGTTACTTCGCCATATAAATTGAGTCAAATATGCTTGTAAACAAGCATATTCTGCCTTAATTTGCATGGCTCTGAATAGTTACAAAATGATAACAAAAAAACTGCTGTGGTCAGCAGCAGTTTTTTAAGGATATGTTATGAAAAAAATTGAAGTAATCTTTGTAAAAATGAAGTCTTGGAAACTAAAGTTGTGACTGCACTGTTATCACAGTACATATAGCGTTCTTCACGCATCCAATTAGGCATTGCCTCTTCTCTGGGATTACCATAAGCTTCTAAAAATAAACTTGTCATAAAAAACGCCTCCTTAACTCTTATCTGAAAGATACCTTTTGAAGTGGTATCTCATCTCTCTTGTTACTATTATAATAGCAGATTCCAGAATAATTCCAATGGTATAACACCCTAAAAATACAGACGAAATATGTGCTCATAGTACGAAAATATGATATAATATAGAAAATAAATCACGGATTTGGTATAAAATCTGTATTATAAAAACAAATGTACGCGCTACACGGACACTGTATGCTAATTATACTTTAATGCACAAAAGAGCTTAGTAAAACGTATATAAAAAACGGAGGCAGGTATGGGATTTACGATTGAAGATATGAATCTGATGGCAAAAGACAGATATCACATGGAATTTATAGCTGGAAAGAGAGGCTGGTCCAATTCTATCAGCTGGGTATTGATGATGGAAGATACGGCGATCATCCGTAACTTTGCAGGAAAGGAGCTTGCAGTGACCACCGGACTTGGTTTCGATACAGAAGAGAAGCTGTTAGGGCTTGCAAGGAAACTGGTCGTGTGTCATGCATCCGGGCTGATTATTAATACAGGGGAATATATTCATGAACTGCCACAGAGCCTGTGTGATTACTGTGATGAGAATGACCTGCCGCTGATGACGGTTCCATGGGAAGTTTATCTGTCAGAAATGATCAAGGATCTAAGTATTCGTATTTTCTTACAGGGTACTACGGACGAAGAGATCACCAGAGCCTTGATCCATGCAATTGAAGAACCAGACAATCAGGAGAATTATCGTAAAGTACTGCTTCCTTATCTGGATATAGATGGCGAATTTCAGGTGGTGCTTTTTACAACTGGTGGATTGGACGAAATGGATACCGTGGAACGCAAAAGGCTGGGTTATCGATTGCAGATCTATCTGGAGAACATCACCCACAATGGCAGTTTCTTCTATTATGATGCGAACTTTGTACTGATTATGAATGACGTATCCAGAAAAGACTTTGATGAGATCGTGGAGGGCATGATAAGCAGGACGAAGCGCAGAATGCCGGAGGTGCATATTTCTGTGGGCGCTGGAAGCAAGGTTGTGGATATTGCAAACTTACGGACTGCCTATCAGAGAGCCAAGGCAGCAGTAAATATGGCACAGCACATGAACCGTGATATGGTGCATTTTGATGAAATGGGAATTTATCGGCTGCTGTACTCTGTATCAGATAAGGCAATTCTGAAAGAAATGTCCGAGGATCTGCTGCAGCCCCTGCTTACATATGATGCGAAGCACAACAGCAACTATGTGGAAGTGCTGGAGAAATATCTGGAATACAATGGCAGCATCCAGGCAGTAGCAGAAGCCATGTATACACACCGCAACACCATTATCTACCGTGTTGCGAATATCAAGAAGCTGCTGGGCACAGAATTGGACACCACAGAAGAGAGATTTCAATATCAGATGGCGTATTATATCAGGAAGATGTAACAGTATATCGGCACTTGTTTCAGAAGCACCGATGGGGCAAAATGAAAAGTGGAATCAGAGATTTGAGAGGTCATATTTATATTGAAAACTATAGTCCGGAAATTGCAGTAGAAAGAGCAGTGAAAGTGGCATATATAGCAGTTTGTCTATTCGCAGATGAACCATTTGAACGAGTTGAGGATTATACAAAATATATGAATGATAAATTTACACAGCCGGAACTGACATCAGTTAAATATTTGAGAAAAGTAGATCCGGAAGCATATGCTTATATGATTAAGGGTTACTGTACACAGGTAGTATGCCGCGAAGTGTTTTCATGCAGATTATGCATGAA
>ERZ773115.1552-NODE-1552-length-20658-cov-3.962869_pt1 | contig 20658 bp, 16 predicted proteins | sample MGYA00511116_ERZ773115 | MGnify/ENA primary metagenome ERZ773115 (study PRJEB29015, sample SAMEA2737869) | human gut metagenome | biome: human gut; feature: human-associated habitat; material: faeces | place: China | collected 2012 ... | reverse complement strand
TGCTTCTTCCGGTACTCTTTTTTGCGGCAGCTGTCCTTTTTGTGGCGTATCAGATCCACCCGGCGGCAGGGGTTATTGCAGAGAGCGTCATGACCTACCAGATGCTTGCCACAAAATGCTTGAAGACGGAGAGCATGAAAGTGTACAAGCGGCTTTCGGAGCACGATCTGTGTGGGGCGAGAAAGGCAGTCTCCATGATCGTCGGAAGAGATACGGAATGTCTGGATGAGGAGGGCGTGGCGAAGGCGGCGATTGAGACCGTGGCTGAGAATGCCTCCGACGGAGTGATCGCGCCGATGCTCTATCTGGCGCTGTTTGGACCGGTGGGAGGCTTTTTTTATAAGGCGGTTAACACCATGGATTCGATGGTGGGATATAAAAATGACCGGTATCACGCATTTGGCACGGCGGCGGCAATGCTGGACGATGTTGTCAATTTCATTCCGGCGCGCATCAGCGCCATGCTCATGATCTTATCCTGCTGTTTCCTTGGAAACGAATTTGACCAGAAGAATGCGATGAAGATCTTTAAGAGGGACCGGTATCAGCATGCCAGCCCGAACTCCGCACAGACCGAGGCGGCATGTGCGGGAGCGCTCGGCATAAGACTGGCGGGAGATGCCAGCTATTTTGGAAGAATCGTCAAAAAGCCGTACATCGGTGATCCGCTCAGAGCGGTGGAGACAGAGGATATCAGACGTGCCAACCGCCTACTGTACGGGATGGCATTTTTCGGATGGGGAATTTGTATGGCTGTCTGGTTGTGCGTGACAGCTATTGTGTGATAGCATAGAGACAGAACAGGAGGAAGAACCGGGATGGTGCAGCAGAACATACATGGAGGAGACATATACCGCAATCAGGTATCGCTTGATTTTTCGGTCAACATCAATCCGTTCGGGATGCCGCAGCGGGTGCGTGAGGCGCTTGAGGCGGCAGTGGCATGGTGTGAGCGGTATCCGGATATCCGGTCGGAGGCATTGCGGGATGCCATCGCCGGGGCAAAAGGGATTGCGCCTGCGGATATTGTGTGTGGAAACGGTGCGTCAGAACTGTTTCCTGCCATTTTAAGAGCGGTTCATGCGAAAAAGGTGCTGCTTCCTGTACCGTCATTTTACGGATACGAGCATGCGGCAAAGTCTGTGGGAGCAGAGATCTGCTGCCACGAGCTGCTTGAGACGGACGGCTACGCGGTGACGGAGCGCTTTCTTACTGCCATCGGGGAGGGTGTGAACGCCGTTTTTCTGGCAGTCCCGAATAATCCGGTGGGTACGGTGGTGGAGCCGGAACTGTTGGAGAAGATTGCAGAGCGCTGCAAGAGGCACGGTGTGACCCTGATTCTGGACGAATGTTTTGTGACGTTCACCGGAGAGGAAGAACGCTATTCCTTCTTAAAAAAGTATCGGAATTATCCGGGAGTTGTGATCGTGCGGGCATTTACGAAGCTCTATGCCATGCCGGGAGTGCGGCTCGGCTATCTCGTCTGCAGCGATGCTGCTCTTACGGAAGCGATAAGAGCCGATCTGCCGGAGTGGAATCTGTCGGCGTTTGCGCAGCATGCGGGATGTGTGGCCTGCGGGCAGCGCGCGTATGTGGAGCACTCGGTGGCATTTGTCTGCAGGGAGCGTGCCTGGCTTACGGAGCAGCTGTCGGAAATTGGCATCACTGTGTTTGCGTCAAACGCCAATTTCCTGATGATAAAGGACGGGCGTCCGCTGGCAAAAGAGCTCTTAAAGAAGGGGATTCTGATCCGCGACTGCAGCAACTACCGGGGACTTTCCGGGGGATATTACCGGATTGCGGTCAGACGGCGCGAGGAGAATGAACGCCTGCTTGCGGCGCTGGCGCAGGTGACGGGAAGCAGCGTGGTGGAAAATGGCAAAGATGATAAAAAGCCGGCAGCAGTGCCCGACGGAATCGAGTATGTGATGCCGCAGGAGATAGAGAAGCGCAGCTTTTCCATCATCGAGGAAGAATTGCAGCTTCGGGGGATTACGCTGCCTGTGGAGGAAGCAATGGTCACGAAGCGTGTGATCCACACGAGCGCCGATTTTTCCTATGCGCAGACGATGACCTACTCCGCGGGAGCGGTGGAGACGGCAAAGAGGCTCATCACAGAGGGCGCGGACATTGTGACGGACACCAACATGGCGCTCTCCGGCATCAACAAGCGCGTGCTCGCACGCTACGGCGGATCGGTACACTGCTTTATGGCGGACGAGGATGTGGCAAGAGAGGCGAAGGAGCGGGGCGTTACCCGCGCCACTGTGAGCATGGAACGGGCGGCAAAGATCGAAAAACCGGTCATCTTTGCGATCGGAAATGCGCCGACAGCCTTAATCCAGCTATACGGGATGATAGAGGAGGGCTACCGCCCGGCGTTCATCATCGGCGTTCCGGTCGGGTTTGTCAATGTGGAGGCGGCGAAGGAACTGATTTTACAGACGAAGATACCGCATATTGTAAACCGTGGAAGAAAGGGCGGCAGCAATGTCGCGGCTGCCATCTGCAATGCGATTCTCTACGAGCTTGGGAGGTAAGCCCATGCGCTATGGATTTACGACGGGAAGCTGCGCCGCAGCGGCGGCAAAGGCGGCGGCTTATATGCTTCTTACCGGCAGAGAAAAGCACGAGATTACCATCACCACGCCAAAAGGCATCCTCTACCATGCCAGGATGGAAGAGATCAGCCGCACGGAGCATTCCGTGCGCTGTGCTGTCAGAAAAGATGGCGGAGATGATCCGGACATCACGACGGGAACACTGATTTTTGCGGAAGTATCCTGGCAGGAGCAGAAACAGGAAAAAGACTGCGGAAAACCGCAGATTCTTATTACGGGAGGCGCGGGTGTCGGAACGGTCACAAGACCGGGGTTAGACCAGCCCGTCGGGAGCGCGGCGATCAATCATGTGCCGCGGGAGATGATTACCCGCGAGGTGGAAGAAGTGTGTGCGCTTACCGATTATGCGGGGAGCCTTTTGGTGGAGATTTCGGTGCAGGGGGGAGAGGAACTTGCCCAACAGACGTTTAATCCGAGACTCGGTATTGTGGGCGGTATCTCAATCCTTGGAACGACCGGGATTGTGGAGCCCATGAGCAGTCAGGCGCTCCTTGACACGATCTATGTGGAGCTTAAGCAGAAGCGCGAAGAGGGAAACCGGTTTGCGGCAATCTCACCGGGAAATTACGGTCTGGAATATATGAAGCGCGCTTACGGGTTCGACCTGGACCGAAGCGTCAAGTGCAGCAATTTTATCGGGAAGACGATGGATATGGCGGTGGAGCTCGGATTTGAGGCGGTGCTTCTGACCGGACACATCGGAAAGCTGGTAAAGCTCTCCGGCGGAATTATGGACACACATTCCAGGGAGGCGGACGCGCGCATGGAGCTTCTGATGGCTGCGGCATACCGCGCCGGGTGTGCGCCCGATACGCTGGGGAAGATCTTAGACTGTCTTGTGACGGAGGAGGCGCTCGCCTACATTGCGCAGGACGGATGTCTTTCCGCGACGATGGAACTTTTAATGAAAAAGATTCTTTTTTATTTAAAGAAGCGGGTGAAAGAGGAACTGCGTGTGGAATGTATTCTCTATGCGAACGGGTACGGCGAGCTGGCGAGAAGCGACGGTGCGGTAGAACTTCTGGAACGAATCCGCGAGGAAGAAGAACATTTGCAGTAACGCAGTTTAAGGAGGAAACGGTATGGTATATTTTGTCGGGGCGGGTCCGGGAGCAAAGGATTTAATCACGGTCCGCGGAATGAGACTGCTGGAGCAGGCGGATGTCATTATCTATGCGGGATCGCTCGTGAATCCGGAGCTTCTTTCTTATGCCGGAAGCGGGGCAAAGATCTATGACAGCGCAAAAATGACGTTGGAGGAAGTGCTTGCGGTCATCCGGGAGGCGGAGGAAAAAGGGCTTACCACCGTGCGGCTTCACACCGGGGAGCCGAGTCTCTACGGGGCGGTGCGTGAACAGATGGATGTACTTGCAGCGGAGGGGATTTCCTATGAGAGCTGTCCCGGCGTCAGCGCATGCTTTGGCGCGGCGGCGGATCTGAATCTGGAGTATACGCTGCCGGGGATCTCGCAGAGCCTGATTATCACGCGGATGGCAGGACGCACGGCAGTGCCGGAGCGGGAGAGCATCGAGAGTTTTGCCGCACATCAGACGTCCATGGCAGTCTACTTAAGTGCGGGAATGGTAAAAGAACTGTCGAAAAGACTGATAGACGGAGGGTATGCGCCGGATACGCCGGCAGCGATCGTCTATAAGGCGACCTGGCCGGACGAGGAGGCGTACGTGTGCACGGTGGAGACGCTTGCTGCGGTGGCGGTGGAGCATCAGATTACGAAGACGGCGCTGATTCTGGTGGGAGATGTGCTGGCAGCGCCGGGGTATGAGCGCTCGAAGCTGTATGATCCCGGATTTACCACGGGATACCGGAAGGCAAAAAAGGAACAGGGAGAGACAAAGTGAAGAAGACGGACATAGCTGTCATCAGCTTTACTTACAGGGGGGCAGAACTGGCAGAACACATTCAGGAAGCGATGGATGCCGTATGGTCCTGTAAATTATATACAAAATGCAGCGACGCCCGGGCAGAGGGGATAGGGATTTCCGTGGATCAGCCACTTGCCGAATGGACAGGAAAACAGTTTGCGGCGGGAAATGCGCTCCTGTTTATCGGGGCATGCGGGATTGCGGTCAGGAGTATCGCACCGCATGTAAGAGATAAGCTTTCCGATGTTCCGGTGCTCGTGGCGGATGAGGCGGGGCAGTTTGTGATCCCGCTTCTTGCAGGTCATTACGGAGGAGCCAACCGGCTTGCCGGGGAACTTTCAAGAGCCCTCGGTGCGACTGCCGTGCTCACCACGGCGACGGATGTGAACGGGCTTTTTGCGGTGGATGTGTTTGCAGCGTCAAACCGTCTTGCCGTTGCCGGTCATGACGGAATCGCCCGGGTGTCCGCCGGGCTTCTGCGCGACGGGTATCTTACCATGTCCGTCGCCGGAGAATGTGAAGGAGAGATTCCGCCGGAGGTAAGACTGGTACCGTATCCGCCAAAGAAGCCGGTGGATGTGCTGGTCGCGCCGCAGTGCGAAGCCGGGGAACGATGCAGCTTATGGCTGATTCCGTCCTGCCTGCTGCTTGGCGTCGGGTGCAGAAGGGGCAAAAGCGAAGAGGAACTGGAAGCGTTTGTGCGGGAGACCCTGGAAAAAGAGAAGCTTTCCAGCATGGCGGTGGCGGGAATCGCGTCGGTCGATGTAAAGGCGGATGAGGTAGGAATTCTGGCACTGGCAGAGCAGTTAGCGGTTCCTTTTCTCACTTATCCGGCCGGGCGCCTACAGGGTGTGGATGGTACATTCACGTCATCCGGCTTTGTGGCGCAACAGGTCGGCGTGGATAATGTGTGTGAGCGCGCGGCGGTCTGCGCTGCGGGGGAGGGCGGCAGACTTCTGGTGCAAAAGACGGCATGTGAGGGCAAGACGCTTGCCATAGCAGAGAAAAAATGGAGTGTGAAGTTTTGATGAAACATGAAATCTATATTGTCGGAATGGGACCGGGCAGAGAGGAAGATATGACACAGGAAGCGCTCACCGTGCTGGATTCCTGTGACGTAATTGTGGGATATACGGTGTATCTGAATCTTCTCGGGGAACGATTTTTGGGGAAAACGTTTTTGTCGACTCCGATGCGCCAGGAAGTGGAGCGATGCAGGATGTGTTATGAGGAGGCCAAGAAGGGAAAGCGCGTAGCGCTGATCTGTAGCGGGGACGCCGGAATCTACGGGATGGCATCGCTCATGTATGAGATGAGCGCAGAATATCCGTCCTGCGAACTTACGGTGGTACCGGGAATTACCGCGGCAAGCAGCGGGGCAGCAGTGCTCGGCGCGCCGTTAAACCATGACTTCTGCGTGATCAGCTTGAGCGATCTTCTGACTCCGTGGGAGCAGATTAAAGCGCGGCTTCGGGCAGCTGTTCTGGGGGATTTTGCGATAGCGCTCTACAATCCGTCGAGCAGGAAGCGTGCAGATTATCTGCGGCGCGCCTGTGATATTCTGTTGGATGCCGGGGCGAAGGGAACGCGTGCCTGCGGCTATGTGGAAAACATCGGAAGAGACGGGGAGACGGCACACACCTGCACCCTGCAGGAGCTACGTCAGATTCAGGTGAATATGTTTACCACGGTATTTATCGGCAACTCACAGTCGGTCATCATGGGAGATAAGCTTGTCACAAAACGCGGTTATCAGATCGGGGCAGGCGCCAGGGCGCGTGCGAAGGAGCGCGGATAAGAGGTCTGGAAATGGAGAGAATATGGCAGAAATATTGATTTTTTCCGGGACAACGGAGGGAAGAAAATTGGCGGAGGCACTCTGTGCCAGACAGATTGACTGTATGGCGAGTGTGGCGACCGAGTACGGCAGGGAAGTGATGCGCCAGCAGGAGCATCTTGTGATCCGGGAAGGGCGGATGAGCGAACCGGAGATGGAAGAACTCATGCGAACCGGTGCGTTTCTTGCGGTGGTGGACGCCACGCATCCCTACGCGGTGGAGGTGACGGAGCACATCAAAGAGAGCGCAAAAAAGACCAATCTTCCCTATTTAAGACTCAGCCGGAGCACAGCAGCGGAGCGTGAGATCGCAGAGCACGAGTGGATGATACACACGGTGGCGGACACGCAGGAATGTGTAGAACTGCTGTCTAAGCTGCCGGGAAACATTCTTCTCACGACGGGCAGCAAGGAACTGCACGCATATGCCGCCCGGGAGGAGATCCACAAGAGGCTTTTTGTGCGTGTGCTTCCGGGGGTGGAGAGCATCGAAATCTGCCACAGAGAACAGATCCCGGGGAAACAGATCATTGCCATGCAGGGACCTTTCGGAACGGAGCTCAACGAGGCGCTGATCCGGCAGTATGACATCGGCGTGCTGGTAACCAAAGAGAGCGGACAGGCGGGCGGATTTCCGGAGAAGATCCGCGCGGCAGAACACACGAAAATCCCTGTTGTCATGATTCAGAATCCGGAGCAGGCGGGCGGGATGAGCATGGAAGACGTCCTGTCCGAAATTGAAATGCTCTGCGGAAAAAAGCGCGGGACGAAGCGTCAGCCGCTGCAGATTTCTCTTGTGGGAATCGGGATGGGGAACGGAAAGCTGCTCACCGGCGAGGCAGGGGAGGCGATTGGGCAGGCGAAGGCGGTCTGCGGAGCGAAGCGGCTGCTTGCCGCGGCGGATACCCTGATCGCGCCGGATGCAGAGAAACGGGAGGCGTACCTTCCCGCAGATCTTCTTCCGTATATTTATTCCTGCAGGGAAAGAAAAATCGGGCGGATCGCCATTTTATTTTCCGGTGATACCGGATTTTACAGCGGCGCAGAGGCGGTGTATAAGGCATTGCAGGAAGAAGTGCGCCTTGGAAAATTACAGGCCGGGATCACCATCTGTCCTGGAATCTCCTCGCTCTCCTATCTGGCGGCGCGCGTAGGTAAAAGCTGGCAGGACGCGAAGATAGTCAGCACACACGGGAGAGAGGCGGATGTTACAGCGTATGTGCACAGGGAGAAAAAGGTATTTCTGATTGTTTCAGGCAGAAGCGATCTTATCCGCATCGGGGAAGAACTTGTGGCGGCGGGACTGTCCGGGGTGGAGCTTACCATCGGATACCAGCTCTCCTACAGGGAAGAGCGGATCTGGCACGGAACGCCGGAAGTGTGCCGGACGTTAAAGGACGATGGACTCTATGCCTGCCTGATTGAAAATCCGGGTGCACAGGGGGAGACGCTCGCTCCGGGAGTCCCTGACCGCTGGTTCGTGCGCGGACGTGTCCCCATGACAAAGGAGGAAATCCGCTGGCTGTCTCTGTGCAGGCTCGGGTTAAAGAGTCAGAGCGTATTTTATGATATCGGAAGCGGAACCGGCTCGATTGCGGTGGAGGCGGCGCTGCGGTCGGAACAGCTGCGGGTGTATGCCGTGGAACATGGAGAGGAAGCCTGTGGACTGATTTCGGAAAATGCATCGCGTGCAGGCGTGAAGAACCTTGTTGTCGTAAAGGGGGAGGCACCGAAATGTCTTGGGGAACTCCCGGTGCCGACGCATGCGTTCATCGGCGGAAGCGGCGGCAGGCTGCGGGAGATTCTTCTGGCACTCCGGGAGAAAAATCCGAACGTGCGCGTTGTCTTAAATGCCGTCTCGCTTGAGACGGTCGCCGAGGTTGTGGCACTGCGGAAGGAACTTTTGATCTGTGAGGAAGAGATCACACAGATTGCGGTCAGCCGTGCAAAAAAGGCAGGTTCCCATCATCTGATGCAGGCGGAGAATCCGATCTATGTGATCTCTTTTTCCCTGTCGGAGAACGGCGAGGGGGAAGAACAAAAACCGGACAGACGGGAGGAGAGGTAAGATGAACATTCCCAGAATCATGATTGCGGCGGCGGGAAGCGGGAGCGGCAAGACGCTTCTCTCCTGTGCGCTGATGATGCTTTTTTCACAGGAAGGAAAAAGCGTCAGTGCCATCAAGTGCGGGCCGGACTATATCGATCCGATGTTCCATCGGACGGTGCTCGGCGTCCCTTCCCGGAATCTGGATACTTTTTTCACTGGGGAGAGACTGACGAAAAGCCTTTTTGCGCGCGCGGCAGAGGGCGCAGACCTTGCGGTGATGGAGGGCGTGATGGGACTTTACGACGGCCTCGGTGGAATCCGTAAGGAGGGATCGTCCTACCATCTGGCAGAGGTAACGAAGACGCCTGTGATTCTGGTGGTCAATGCGCATGGAATGGGACGTTCCATTCTGCCGGTCATAAGGGGCTTTCTGGACTATGACCGGCATCATCTGATCCGGGGCGTGATCTTAAATCAGACGTCGGTAACATTCTGTGAGACAATCCGTCTCGAAATAGAGCGCGAACTGTCGCTTCCAGTGCTGGGGTGTCTGCCGAAATTAAAGGAACTGCACTGGGACAGCAGACATTTAGGACTTGTGATGCCCGAAGAGATTGCGGATGTGAAAAAGCAGATTCAGATGGTGGCGGATACGCTCGGAAAAACACTTGACTGCGGGAAGCTTCTTGCGATTGCCGCATCCGCAGAAGCGCTGGAGACAGATCCGGTGCCGAAAAAAAAGATTGCGGATGTAAGAATCGGAATTGCAAGAGACGCGGCGTTTGGTTTTTACTATGAGGACAATCTGCAGCTGCTGCGGGAGGCGGGAGCTGAGCTGGTGCCGTTCTCTCCGTTACAGGATGAGAGCCTGCCGGAGGGGATTGCAGGACTGATCTTAGGCGGCGGATATCCGGAACTGTATGCAAAAGCGCTGTCGAAAAACACCCCAATGCGAAAAGCGGTGCACGACGCGGTGGCGGACGGTCTGCCGACGATCGCGGAGTGTGGCGGATTCCTCTATCTGCATGAGACGCTCTGTGACGATGAGGGAGTGTGCTATCCGATGGCGGGAGTGATTCCGGCGTCGGCTATAAATACCGGGAAACTGGTGCGCTTCGGCTATGTGATGCTTACGGAAAAGGAGGAGAATTTCCTCCCGGCGGGCGCACAGATTGCGGGGCATGAGTTTCACTATTATGACAGCACGGACAACGGCGTGGGTGCGGTGGCCAAAAAGCCGGTAAACGGAAGATCGTGGGAATGCGTTCATGAGAGTCCGTCGCAATGGATGGGATTCCCGCATCTATATTATTACTCCAATCCGGAATACGCGTACCGTTTCCTGAAAAAAGCGGCGGACAGAATTTACTTGAAAAAATAAACATGCAATGGTAATATGTTTTTAATTTCATAAAAAAGTAACTGGTGCCGGTGCAAAGGTATGTGCAGAAGATGTACAGATGAGCCTTTGTACCGGTTAAAAGGGAAACAGGTGGGAATCCTGTACGATCTCGTCACTGTGATTAGGGAGTGCAGATACGAAAGCTTTACGCCACTGGCGCGCATGCGCCGGGAAGGTAAGTAGCTGCATGAGGATCTATCAGCCAGGAAACCTGCCAGTTATGATAGTACAGGAAGAGATTCCGGATCACGAGTAATTGGTCGTACTTTTGTGTGTTGATCAGCTGCTCCGTTTCTATGTTTCATAGAGCGGAGTTTCTTTCTGTTGTTTTATGGAAAATATACAATCATCAGCAGGAGGAATTATGAAAAAAAAGACACTGGCACTCTTACTAAGCCTGACACTTGCAGCTGGCATGATCGGTGGATGCGGCAGTAAGACAGAGACAACCACAGAGGAGAACGTGCAGACAGCACAGACAGAGGCTGTTGCGGAGACCGGGACAGAGACAGTATCCGATCAGGATGCGGCAGATCATGTTGCTGCGCTGATCGATGCAATCTACGTGCAGGAGCGCACGGATGAGACCGATGCGCAGTGTGCAGAGGCAAAGGCGGCATGGGATGCACTGACCGACGCACAGAAGGAACTTGTCGAAGGTGAGAACGCAGATCCGGATTATTTCGGAAGAGATACCGGAGACGCTTCCAAGGACGATCCGTTAAATGAGGATGAGATCGGCGAGAATGAGATCCTTGTCGTAAGTTTCGGAACATCTTTCAATGACAGCCGTACTGAGGATATCGGAGGCGTGGAAAAAGCAATCGCGGAGGCTTATCCGGACTGGTCGGTAAGAAGAGCGTTTACCGCACAGATTATCATCAATCATGTACAGGCGAGAGACGATGAGAAGATCGACAATGTAGACCAGGCGTTAGACCGCGCGGTGGCAAATGGGGTGAAGAATCTTGTGATTCAGCCGACACATCTGATGCATGGCGCAGAGTATGACGAGCTGATGGAAGCGGTGGAGAAGTACCGCGATCAGTTTACATCCGTTGCAGTTGCAGAACCGCTCCTCGGTGAGGTTGGCACAGATGCAACCGTGATCAATGACGATAAGGAAGCCGTTGCAAAGGCGATCACGGCAGAGGCAGTTGCAGAGGCAGGTTATGACTCCCTGGATGCGGCAGCAGAGGATGGTACCGCATTCGTATTCATGGGACATGGAACCGCTCATACCGCGAAGGTAAGCTACAGCCAGATGGCAAGTGTGATGAAGGACTTAAACTACGCGAATGTCTTCATCGGCACCGTAGAAGGGGAGCCGGAAGAGACTGCATGCGAGGCAGTGATTGCGGCAGTCAAGGAAGCCGGTTACACGAAAGTGGTGTTAAGACCGCTCATGGTAGTGGCAGGAGATCATGCCAACAACGATATGGCAGGGGAGGATGATGATTCCTGGAAGAGCATGTTTGAGGCGGACGGATCTTTTGAGAGCGTCACATGCCAGATTGCAGGTCTGGGAAGAATCGATACGATCGAGCAGCTGTATGTATCCCATACACAGGATGCGATCGATTCGCTCGGCAGCGTAGATACTGCAGCAGCAACCACAGCAGGAGATCTGGAGGACGGCACGTACAGTGCCGTCTTCGACACTGACAGCAGTATGTTCCATGTCAATGAGGCATGTGACGGACGCGGCACGCTTACCGTCAAGGATGGCAAGATGACCATTCACGTAAGTCTTGTGTCACAGAGTATTGTGAATCTGTATCCGGGAACCGCCGAGGACGCGCAGAAGAGCGGAGCCAAGCTGCTTGAGCCGACGAAGGATACCGTAACCTACAGTGACGGAACATCCGAGGAAGTGTACGGATTCGATATTCCGGTGGAAGCACTGGATCAGGAATTTGATCTGGCAATTATTGGAACCAAGGGTGTGTGGTACGATCACAAGGTGAGTGTATCCGACCCGGTTGCGGAGTAAGAGATGAAAAAGAAAGTAACAGAACTGATCGTATGTCTGCTGTCTGTAATCTGTTTTCTCACAGCGTGCCACACGCCGCAGAGTGAAAAACTGGCGGACGGAACCTATCAGGCGGACGTCACGCTCACCGGCGGCAGCGGCAGGGCGACGGTGGACTCACCGGCGGCGCTTACGGTGGAGGGTGGCAAAATATATGCCACCATTGTGTGGAGCAGCCCGTATTATGATTACATGATGGTAGAGGATGAGACCTATTACAATGAGGCGGAAGCAGGAGAGAACTCGACGTTTACGATCCCGCTTGAAAAACTGCCGTGTGAGATCTCTGTGATCGGAGATACGACGGCGATGAGCGTGCCGCATGAGATTGAGTACACGCTGTCATTTACGTTAAAAGAGACGGACTTTTCGGAACTGACGAAGACGGGGCAGTGGGATCTTTCTTATGCCACGCAGTACCAGGTGGAGCAGTACGGGAAGTATGATCTGATTACGATCGCTGACAGCCGGTTTTTGCTGGTGCCGGAGAATGTTCCGGTACCGGAACATGTGCCGGAGGATGTGGTTGTGTTAAAACAGCCGCTGGATCACACCTATCTGGTGTCCTCCTCGGTGATGGATATGATCCGTGAGATCGGAGCGCTTTCCGACGTCCGGCTTACGGGAGTGAAAGAGTCTGACTGGTATATAGAAGAAGCGGCATCTGCCATGAAAAGCGGTAGCATGCTGTACGCAGGAAAATATAATGAACCGGACTATGAACTGATATTAAAGGAAGGGTGCAACTTTGCACTGGAGAACACAATGATCGGACATAATCCGGAGGTAAAAGAAAAGCTGGAAAGCCTTGGCATACCGGTCATGGTGGAACGTTCCAGCTATGAAGAGCATCCGCTCGGAAGACTGGAGTGGATCCGGTTATATGGTCTTTTGTATGGAAAAGAACAGGAAGCCGATGCATTTTATGAAGAACAGCTTAAAAAAATAGAACCAATCATGGAAAAGGAAGATACAGGCCGCACGGTGGCCTTTTTTTATATCACGGCGAACGGAGCGGTCAATGTCCGCAAGCCGAATGACTATATTGCGCAGATGATCGGGCTCGCCGGCGGTACCTACGTCCTAAACGACCGTCTTTCGGCGGAGGAGAATGCCCTGTCCACGATGAACATGCAGATGGAGGATTTTTATGCGGCAGCGAAGGACGCCGACATCCTCATCTACAACAGTACGATCGAGGGGGAGCTTTACAGTGTCGATGAACTTCTGGCAAAGAGCACACTGTTTTCTGATTTTAAGGCAGTAAAAGAGGGAAATGTATACTGTACCGGAAGCAATTTCTTTCAGGAATCGACGGGAACCTGCGATTTCATTGAGGATCTGCACAAGGTGCTTGCGGATGAGACAGACGAGAATTATCGGTTTTTAAAACACGTGAGGTAAGAATGAAACGGTATGTGATAGCCTTTGGCGCGATGATCCTGCTGCTTGGCGGGTTGTTTTTCTTTAATATCGGTTCCGGAAGTGTCAAGATGACGGGAAGTGAGATTGCGGACATTCTGCTGCACCGCTTTGGCAGCACGGCGGATGAGACGGCGCGGCAGATTGTCTGGGAGATCCGCCTGCCCCGGATCTGTGCGGCAGTTATTCTGGGGGGAGCGCTCTCAGTTGCGGGATTTCTGCTGCAGTCATTTTTTCAGAATCCGATTGCGGGTCCCTATGTGCTTGGCATCTCATCCGGGGCGAAGCTTGTGGTTGCGCTGACGATGATCACCCTTCTGGAAATGGGCAGGACGATCAGTTCGCTCGGCATGATTGTGGCGGCGTTTGCCGGATCGATGCTTGCGATGGGGTTCGTGCTCTTAATTTCCTGCCGGGTAAAAAAAATGTCCATGCTTGTGGTATGCGGCATTATGATCGGCTATATCTGTTCGGCAATCACGGATTTCTGCGTGACGTTTGCGGATGACTCCAACATTGTGAACCTTCACAACTGGTCGATGGGCAGTCTCTCCGGAATGACCTGGTCGAATGTGCGGATGATGACAGCGGTGGTGGCAATCACGATGGGAGTGACCTTTTTTCTGGCAAAACCGATCGGTGCGTATCAGATGGGCGAGGCGTATGCGAGAAACATGGGCGTTAAGATCCGTTTGCTTCGCGTATTGCTGATTCTGCTGTCGAGTCTGCTGTCTGCCTGCGTGACGGCCTTTGCCGGACCGATCTCCTTTGTGGGAATTGCGGTTCCGCATCTGGTGAAGACGGCGATGAAGACGGCGAAACCGCTTTTGCTGATACCGGGCTGTTTTCTGGGCGGGGCAATTATCACGCTGTTTTGCGACGGCTTTGCGAGGACGGTGTTTGCTCCGACGGAGCTTTCGATCAGTTCGGTGACAGCCGTATTTCTGGTGCCGGTAGTGATTGTGATGATGCTGCGCAGGAATGAGGACAGGTAACGGAGGAACGTGTGATGGAACAGAGGAAAAAAGAGTCTGGAATCAGGCTTGAGGATGTGGCGGCAGGGTACGGCAGAAAACCTCTGCTTAACCATATTTCACTGCATGTAAGTCCGGGAAATGTCCTGACGCTGATCGGACCGAACGGTGCGGGCAAATCCACGATATTAAAAACTGTGACCAGACAGCTTGCAGAGCTTGGAGGAACGATCTTTCTGGAGGGGACATCCATGAGCCGGATGCGGGAAGAGGAAGTTGCACGGACGCTTGCGATGGTGATGACGGAGCGGCTTCATCCGGAATTTATGACCTGCCGTGAGGTGGTTGCGACCGGCAGGTATCCGTATACCGGAAGGCTCGGGATTCTCTCAGCAGAAGACTGGAAGCTTGTGGATGACGCCATGCAGCTGGTGCATGCCGGGGACACCGCGGACCGGAATTTTTCACAGATCAGCGACGGACAGAGACAGCGGGTGATGTTAGCGCGCGCCATCTGCCAGGAGCCGCGGATTCTGATTCTGGACGAACCGACTTCGTACCTGGACATGCGCTACAAGATCGACATTTTATCCAGTATCCGAAGACTCGCGGCAGAAAGAAATATGGCGGTTGTCATGTCGCTCCACGAACTGGATCTGGCGTTAAAGGTATCGGATGTGATCGCCTGCGTGGAGGGAGACCACATCGGAAAAACAGGGACGCCTGAGGAAGTATTTTCGGGCGATTATATTCAAAAATTATACGGGGTAGATACAGAGTGTTTTGATCCACGGACAGGCGCCGTGTATCTGCGCGGAAATAAAAGCCGGCCAAAGATCTTTGTGATCGGCGGTGCGGGTAGCGGCATACCGGTCTATCATGCCTTACAGCGGAAAAATGTGCCGTTTGCGGCGGGAATTCTGATGGAAAATGATGTGGAATATCAGGATTCGTGTGCCGCGGCAAGCCGGGTGGTTTCCGTGAAGCCGTTTTTCCCGGTCACAGAGGAGGAGATCGCGGAGGCGAGGTCGTGGATAAAGACGTGTGAGACGTGTGTCTGTTGTGCGGAAACCTTTGGACCTTACAACGAAGCGAACCGCGCGCTGCGCAAGTATGCAAAAACACTCGGAAAGCTGATCCCCGCAGAGGCGCTGCATCATTTGGAAGGAACTTGAAATGGCGGTTGACTGCAGGAGACGGCGTGTGAATTTGGAGACAGTAGGTGTGCCGGAACGGTGAATGCATCGGGAAGGGCATGTGTACCGGCGGCAGAGAAAGAGAGATGCGCGATGGAGCGTGGCATATTGGTCGTGAGCTTTGGAACGACTTATCAGGAGACAAGAGAAAAGAATATCGATCAGATGGTGGCGCTTGTCAGAGAGCAGTATCCGCATTATCTGGTGGAGGAGGCGTATTCCAGCAGCACTGTGAGGAAGGTGTTAAGAGAGCGGGACGGCATCGCGAAAGATGATGTGAGGCAGGCGCTTTGCCGGATGCGCGATGCCGGGGTGCGGCGTGTGATCGTATTTCCGACCCACATCATTGACGGGATTGAGAACCGTCGGATGAAGCAGGAGGTAACAGACTGTGCACCGTGGTTTGAGGACGTCCGGATTGCGGATGCGCTGCTTAAGACACCGGAGGATTATCAGAGAACGGCGGAGGCTCTCTGGGAATCGGTGGCGGCGGAGGCGGGATCTTCGCCGGTGATTTTTATGGGTCATGGAAGTGAGCATGCGGCGGATGAGAGCTACGAGCGTCTGGAATGTGTGCTTGCACAGGTGACAGAGAACGACGTCTATGTGGCGACCGTGGAGGGAAGCGTTACGATTGACGATGTGATCGGGAGGATGAAGGTCTCAAGGCATAAGAGCGGACGTGTGCTTGTGGCGCCGTTTATGCTGGTTGCGGGAGATCATGCCAATCATGATATGGCAGGAGAGGAGGATTCCTTTGCTGCCGCACTCCGCGAGGCGGGATATGAACCGGTCTGCCTGTTGAAGGGGATTGGAGAGTATGAGCCGGTGAGAGAGTGCTATTTCAGACATCTGCGGCGCTGCATGGGAACCCTCTACGGGATCGGCGTGGGTCCCGGCGATCCAGAGCTGGTGACCGTAAAGGCGCTCCGCTGCATGGAGGAGAGCGATCTTATCGTGCTTCCGGCGGCGGCTGCGGCGGAATGTCATGCGTATCAGATCGCAAGGCAGGCGTACCCCGGGATTGAGAAAAAGGAACTTGTCTGCCTGCCGTTTCCGATGACAAAGGAAAAAGAAAAGCTGCGCAGGGCGCACGAGGAGATTTTTGCGCGGATTGTTTCTTATCTTACCGAAGGAAAGATTGTGGCATTTTTAACGATCGGAGATCCGTCCGTCTATTCCACATACGGTTATATCCACCGCAGGGTCGCGGCGTGGGGCGGGAATGTTAAAATGATAAGCGGCGTGCCGTCCTTTTGCGCGGCTGCGGCGAGTCTTGGAATATCGCTCGGGGATAACCGGGATGAGATCCATGTGATTCCGGGATCGTACGAGATGGAGGAGACGATGGCGCTTTCCGGCACCCGGGTGTACATGAAATCCGGAAAAAGCCTCGCGCGGCTGAAAGCGCTGTTGGAAGAACAGCAGAAGGAGAAGAAACTGTCCGTCTACTGCGTGGAGAACTGCGGGATGGCGGACGAGCGGATCCGCCTGGGAGCGGAGGCGCTCGAGGAGAACGGAAGCTATCTTACGACGCTTATTGTCAAAGATGAGGGAGAGGTGGTATAATGACAGAGAATTCATATCGCTTTTTTTCCAACCGGGAATGTCAGTATTATCCGTGCCATGAGGGCATTGAGGAGATGAACTGCCTGTTCTGTTATTGTCCGCTCTATGAGAGACGTCATTGTCCGGGAAAGCCAGAGTATATTAAGAGCAGACGGGAGGATGGAAGTGAAGTACAGATCAAGTCCTGCATGAAGTGCACGTTTCCACATCAGGCGGAGAACTATGATGTGATCATGCAGTTTTTGAGGAAGGGAGATAGATAGGATGAAGAGAGTATTTTTGATTGTATTGGACAGCGTGGGGATTGGCGAGATGCCGGATGCTGCAGATTACGGGGATGCGGGAAGCAACACCATCAAAGCCGCTTCCACCAGCCCTTATTTTTCCATGCCGAACATGAGAAAGCTTGGCTTTTTTAATATCGACGGCGTGGAGATCGGGGAAAAGGAGGCAGCTCCTGCCGGAGCGGTTGCCCGCATGACGGAAGTGTCAAAGGGAAAAGATACGACGATCGGCCACTGGGAGATTGCAGGCGTCATCTCACCAAAGCCGCTGCCGACCTACCCGAACGGTTTCCCGCAGGAGATTATTGAGGAATTTTCCAAAAAGACAGGGAGGGGCGTGCTCTGCAACAAGCCGTATTCCGGTACGGACGTCATCCGCGACTACGGGGAGGAGCATCTTAAGACCGGAGATCTGATCGTGTATACATCAGCGGATTCCGTGTTCCAGGTAGCTGCACATGAGGACATCGTTCCGGTGGAGAAGCTGTATGAATACTGCCAGATCGCGAGAGATATGCTGCGTGGAGAGCACGGTGTCGGCCGCGTGATCGCAAGACCGTTCACCGGAACGCCGGGGAACTTCACCCGCACGACCCGCAGACATGATTTTTCCTTACAGCCGCCGAAAGTGACGATGTTAGACCAGCTCTCGGGAGCCGGTTTTGACGTGCTTTCTGTCGGTAAGATCATCGATATTTTCGCGGAGAAGGGCATCACGGAGTATGTCCGCACGACCGGAAATGAGGACGGCATCAACAAGACGCTTGATTATATGAAGAAGGATTTTAACGGACTGTGCTTTACGAATCTGGTGGATTACGACATGCTCTACGGACACCGCAATGATGTCGAAGGCTACGCAAAAGCACTGACGTACTTCGATGAGCGCCTGCCGGAGCTTTTAGCAGCGATGGGCGAGGAGGATGTGCTGATGATTACGGCAGATCACGGCTGCGATCCGAGTACACCGTCCACGGATCATTCCAGAGAGTATACGCCGCTTGTGATGTACGGAGCACCGGTGCGGGCAGGGGAGAATTTCGGAACAAGAAAGAGCTTTTCTGACATTGCAGCGACGATTCTGTCCTACTTTGATCTCACTCCGGAGTGCGCGGGCGAGGCGATTCCGGTATTTAAGAAATAGTACAGATCTTCGGAAGAGAAGTTTTTGCATTTTTCATGAAATTATGTTATAGTGCCAACGTATGCAAAGTTTCGGCTTTGCTGCGTTGGCATTTTTGAAGTGATTTGTTTTTTGGAGGATAGATAGTTTGGCTGATTTAAGAAAAGAGATTGAAAAGAGACGTACGTTTGCAATTATTTCCCACCCGGATGCCGGTAAGACGACGCTGACGGAGAAGTTCCTGCTCTATGGAGGAGCAATCAATCTGGCGGGTTCCGTCAAGGGAAAAGCAACGGCGCGTCATGCAGTGTCCGACTGGATGGAGATTGAGAAGGAGAGAGGTATTTCCGTCACGTCATCGGTACTGCAGTTCAATTACGGAGGTTACTGCATCAATATTCTTGATACACCGGGACATCAGGACTTCTCGGAGGATACTTACCGTACCTTGATGGCGGCGGATTCTGCCGTCATGGTAATCGACGGTTCCAAGGGTGTCGAGGCGCAGACCAGAAAGCTGTTCAAGGTCTGTGTGATGCGCCATATTCCGATTTTTACATTCATCAACAAGATGGACCGCGATGCGAACGACACGTTTGATCTTCTTGATGAGATCGAGAAGGAGCTTGGCATTGCGACCTGCCCGATCAACTGGCCGATCGGTTCCGGTAAGAATTTTAAGGGGGTCTATGACCGCAACACAAGAGAGATTATGACGTTTTCCGATACATTAAAGGGAACCAAGGAAGGTACGGAGAAACATATTTCCGTGGACGATCCGGCGCTGATTGCAGAGATTGGACAGGATGCGTATGATAAGCTGATGGAGGAGATCGAGCTTCTGGACGGAGCGAGCGCGGAGTTTGATCAGGAACTCGTGACGAAGGGAGAACTTTCCCCGGTATTTTTTGGTTCGGCATTGACGAATTTCGGTGTGGAGACCTTTTTACAGCATTTCTTAAAGATGACTTACTCGCCGCTGCCGCGCAAGGCGGATATCGGAGAAGTTGATCCGTTTGGTGAGAATTTCTCTGCGTTTGTATTCAAGATTCAGGCAAACATGAACAAGGCACACCGTGACCGAATTGCGTTTATGCGCATCTGCTCGGGCAAGTTTACCGCCGGCATGGAAGTGACACACGTGCAGGGCGGCAATAAAAAGATCAAGCTTTCGCAGCCGCAGCAGATGATGGCGCAGGAGCGTCATATCGTGGACGAGGCGTATGCGGGAGACATCATCGGTGTGTTTGATCCGGGTATTTTTTCCATCGGAGATACACTCACCACGGCGAAGCCGTTTAAATTTGAGGGAATCCCGACGTTCGCACCGGAGCATTTTGCGAGAGTGCGGCAGGTGGATACGATGAAGCGCAAGCAGTTCATGAAGGGCATGCAGCAGATTGCACAGGAAGGTGCGATCCAGATTTTCCAGGAGTACAATATGGGAATGGAGGAGGTCATCGTCGGCGTGGTCGGTGTACTGCAGTTCGATGTGTTGAAATACCGCCTCGAGAATGAGTACAATGTGGAAATCCGCATGGATACGCTTCCGTATGAGCATATCCGGTGGATTGAGAATGAGGACATCGATATGGATAAGCTGGTCGGAACCTCGGATATGAAGAAGATTCAGGATCTGAAGGGCAGACCGCTGTTACTGTTTGTCAATGCATGGAGTGTCGGCATGGTATTAGACCGGAACGAAGGTCTGGTACTCTCGGAGTTCGGCAGGGAATAGAGCGTGTGTCAGAGCAGCTGCCGGCAGAAAACAGTGCCGGCGGAATGCACAGAAAGGAAGCAGAATATGGCAGTTGTTACGATTACAAATGAAAATTTTGAGGACGAGGTGCTGGCGGCAAGGGTGCCGGTCATTCTGGATTTCTGGGCAGAGTGGTGCGGACCGTGTAAAATGCAGTCGCCGGTATTTGAGGCGCTGTCCGAGGAGCTTGCCGGAAAGGTGAAGTTCGGAAGCGTCAATGTGGACGAGCAGGCGGCGCTTGCGTTAAAGTATCAGGTGATGAGCATTCCGATGCTCGTTGTGATGCAGTACGGCATTTTTAAGAAAAAAGCGATCGGACTGCAGACGAGAGAGGAAATCTTAGATCTGCTTGCATGCTGCGAAGCAGAATAGATAACAAAGCGTTAGAGAAGGGAATTGCCGCAATAAGCATAGAGCTTTTGGGCGATAAGTAATATTATAAGAACTAGATACTTAAAAGTTCCAGATAAACATGCGGCGGCAAATTCTGACCGCAAAATCCGGTA
>ERZ773115.1546-NODE-1546-length-20722-cov-6.690376_pt1 | contig 20722 bp, 21 predicted proteins | sample MGYA00511116_ERZ773115 | MGnify/ENA primary metagenome ERZ773115 (study PRJEB29015, sample SAMEA2737869) | human gut metagenome | biome: human gut; feature: human-associated habitat; material: faeces | place: China | collected 2012 ... | reverse complement strand
AGAGAGCCTTTTGCGGAATCTTAGAAGTGTTATGCACAATACAAAAGGAGGGATGTCGACTTGAATACAGAAATAGCAAATGCTGTGAATGCAGCAGGAGATAAGGCACAATATGATACTCGTGTTAAAAGGTTACTGGCACAGAAGAGTATATTAGCACATATTCTGGTGAAAACAGTCGTTGAATTTCAAGGAATGAAGCCGGAAGATGTTGTAACATATATCGAAGGCGAACCGAGTATTAGCGTTGTTCCGGTTGAGCCGGGATTAGCAAATATGGAAAAAACAGATGCTACAGGACAGCGTATCGTAGGTCTTAATACGGAAAATGCTGAAATTAATGAAGGATTAGTCAGATTTGATATTATTTTTTATGTCCGCATGCCATCCGTAGATGACACAAAAAATGGACTTTCGCAGATTATTGTGAATATTGAGGCTCAGAAGGATGAGCCAACGGAATATAAAATTTTAAATCGGGCAATCTTTTATGTGAGCAGACTGATTTCGTCACAAAAGGAAAGAGATTTTGTAAATACTAACTACGACGACATTAAGCAGGTATTCAGCATATGGATATGTATGAATATGGATGATAACAGCCTAAGCCATATCCATTTGACAAAAGATGAGATGTTAAAACCATGTACCCGGAAAGGTAATCTCGACCTGTTAAACATTGTGTTAATAGGAATCACAAATGAGATTCCGGAGCATGATGAAAAATATGAAATGCACCGGTTGATTGGAGCATTACTTTCAAGTGAACTGAAAGAACAGGAAAAATTGGATATTATAGAACATGAATATAATATTCCAATCAGTCAAGAATTTAGAGAGGATGTGAGCATTATGTGTAATCTGAGTCAGGGTATTGAAGATAAAGCAATTGCTAAAATTGTGATGAATATGTATAAAATAGGTTATACACCAAATCAGATAGCAGATGCTGTTGGTGTGAGTGTTGATGAAGTTGAAACGATTATTAAGAAGAAAGAGCCTGCAATGGCGTAAGCTTTATTAACCAAAAAGATCTAAAAAAATAAGACAGCAAGTCGTCAACAAGTTGTTGATGATTTGCCGCCTTTTGAAGTCTATATGTTTCGCCCTTTTATACCGATACATCAATAGAATTACGAACGAGTCTGTTACCATTTTGGACAAGTGTAGCTTCTACGGATTCTCTTGTGAAATTATCAAGAATGCCTGTATCAAATGCTTGTCCGGGCTTCCAATTTGGATTGGCTGATTTTACGGCTGCGTACATAGCAGCTCTGTACTGTCCTTCATATTGTTCTAAAGTCCATGTACCACTTAAACGCTTATCTTTGCTGACGCTCAACTGATAATTTTTGAAAATATCGGAACGCTTCGTTGTGTCACCATTTGAAAGACCTTTTTCCTGAATAAATTCCCGCTTCACATTATCAAACATTTTTTGACGATGATCTTCGGATACATTTGTAAGTTTCTGCCATGATGTACCCTTACCAGTCACATCCATACCTGCAACACCATTTGCATTCAATAAATCTCCGTCCGAATCAAACTGCTTCATCAGATTTTTAATAATCGTATCCCTTCCACCGAATATATCATATATCATCTTTTCTTCCGGAGACATCATGGATTCATTTTCAATTACTCCAGATAACCAGCCTTTTTCTTTCAATGCCTTATACTGTTTGCTATTTGTATTGATATTATTATAGGCATTACCTAAACCGCTAATATTCATTGACATATAAAAGCCTCCCTGCAAATAAATTCAAAATCCGTTTAGAATCTGTACTATGCTATATATAATATATCGTCACAAATCACAGAAAATTAATAACACAGCATATAATACAAACGTCTTTTCCCGATATAATTAGGTAAGATTTATGATGTGAAATGAGGAAAAGCATGAACATATGACTTTATAGAATCTGCGTATAATCATAAAATATAGAACTAATATATATGCGCATAATCTGGAGGAGCCATGATATTAAAATGAAAATAAGCATCGAAATGATATGGAAATAGATTTTATCATTTCAAATAATAGCAGATTAAAATATAAGATGTTTCCGATTGAAGTAAAGTCTGGAAAGCATTAAATAATTTCATAGAAAAATACAAGGAGCGCATAGGGGAAAGTTATATTATTCATCCAAGAAATTTGATTGTAAAAGATGGAATTATATGCATTCCACCATATATGACGATGAATATATAAAAATCTGACATACACACTTGACAATATTTCTCTGAGGAAGAGGTTGGTTCTGCTATTGAGAAATCAGGAATTGACAGAAAAGAGATTTTCCTGGCGTCTAAGGTATGGATTGAGCATTTTGATTATGAAGAATGCAAGAAGTCCGTACTGGAATCCATGGAGAAGCTTAGAACCGATTATCTGGATCTGATGCTTCTGCACCAGCCGTTTGGTGATACTTATGGTGCATGGAGAGCACTGGAAGAACTGTATGAAGCAGGTAAGCTTCGCACAATCGGTATATCTAACCACTATGTAGACCGTATGGTAGAGTTTTCCAATTTTACAAGGATAAAGCCAATGGTCAATCAGATGGAAGTGCATCCTCTTTTTGATTTCATAGTATCACAGGAGTAGAGCAGTTACAAGAAACGTAGGAAGTTTTAGAAAGAAGATAATTGACAGAAAATATGAAAATTTTATTGACACACTTGCATGCATTTGATAATATTTATCAAGTAACTTAATATTCCATGAGGGAGTAGTTAGCGCGAAAGTGTGATTTGTCAACATCCTGATTATATTACAAGATATAATCTGGCAAATCTTAAATAATGAGACTCATGTATATCAATTAACAGTTTGTGTATTGTGCATCGGTGGGAAGTTGATATACATGAGTCTTTTTAATCTTTGGATATACTTATAAATAAATAGCGAGTGTTTCGGCTGACGGCACTGTAGTGGAGAGAGAAAAGGAGAAAAACATGGAAAAATTCATTAACAACGCCCCATTTGCTCTTGTACTTGTGTTTCTTGTAATAGGTTTTGTACTGCTTATTAAAGGGGCAGATTTTTTCGTAGAAGGAAGTTCCAGTGTAGCAAAGAGACTGCATGTTCCGTCCATTATTATCGGACTTACAATTGTTGCAATGGGAACATCACTTCCAGAAACAGCTGTCAGTGTATCGGCTTCAATTGCAGGTAATAATGAACTTGCAGTAAGTAATGTGGTTGGCTCCAATATATTTAATCTGATGGTTGTTATTGGTGTGTGCGCAGTATTAGCTACCGTAGATGTTGCAAAGGAAACAATAAAGAGAGATATTCCACTTTCACTTATATGCGCCGGACTTTTAATGCTTCTGGGAATTATTGGACTTGGTGACAAAGCAGGTATGACACTTGGGCATCTTGATGGTTTGATATTAATTGTTTCCTTTGCAGGTTATATTTTTTATATGGTCAAGATTGCATTAAAGGCAAGTAAGGAAGGCAGAAAAGTTGAGATTGAAGGCGGTTCAGATGAAGATATCAAGGTGCTTTCAGTTCCGCTTAGTATTCTGTTTATCGTTGGTGGTGCAGCTGCGATTGCAATCGGCGGTGATGTTACAGTTGATGCTGCATCAAGAATAGCCAGTGATCTGGGAATGAGCCAGACACTTATCGGACTTACAATCGTTTCCATAGGAACATCGCTTCCAGAACTTGTGACTTCAATAGTTGCGGCGAAAAAGAATGAAGTCGATATGGCACTTGGTAACGCAATCGGTTCTAATGTGTTTAACATCCTTATGGTACTTGGTATCGCATCAGCAATCAGTCCAATCAGCATAATTACTGAGAACATTATTGATTTATGCGTACTTATTGTTTTTACAGTGTTTGTATGGATATTTGCAGGAACCAAAAAGAAAATTGGAAAAATCGAAGGATTCTGTATGGTTGCGCTTTATGCAGTATACACGGTGTATATCATAATAAGATAAAAAGGGAAATATAAAAGCTTCTACTGCAAATCTTATACAAAAAAGATATACCACAGTCCTTTTTTAACAGACTTATGATCGTATGCATGTTTTCTACCTCAGTATAATGCATGAAATCGGAAATATGTAAACCACGGGCAGTAAGGCTTCGTTCGAGTATATTTCTTGTGCCTGAGCCATTTTCGCGTACAAGAAGACGTTCACATGTCAAATCATTCATGGTATGGGGATGGTCTATTATAAAATTATGGGATGCAGCACAGACTGCTATATAGTTCTCTGTGCTGTATTTTTTATGAGAATAATTTTCTTTTGGATAATTTCCCTCTACAATAGCCAAGCTGATCTGACCATTATCAAGCAGACGCAGAAGCTGGAAAATGAATGTGCTGGGATACTGCGGGCTGGGTAATATTTAACTGTTTTGCCGCGGCGGTAAAATTCAGTGTCTCACATACAGTAAGAAATGTCTCTGTTCTAAAATCAAGCATATAATCACCTTAATCATAAAAATAATTTATTGTTCAATAGAATTATATAATTTTACCTTATTGTTGTCTAGTGATACAATTCGTACATAATAGGAAAGCGAGGTTATTAACAAATGGATTTCATAAAGAAAAATGGGAGTGGTATTCTGGTCTGCCTGGCAATAGCCATTCCATCATGGTTACTTGGAAAAATGTTTCCTGTTATAGGAGGCGCAGTGATTGCCATTATAGCAGGAATGATTGTTACAATGTTTTGGGACAATAAAGGCAAGGCAGAACCGGGAATTAAATGGACATCGAGGGTAATTCTGCAGACGGCGGTTGTTTTACTTGGTTTTGGAATGAATCTCGGCGTGATTTTTCAGACAGGGAAGCAGTCCCTGCCAATTATTATCTGTACAATCACAACGTCACTTATTATTGCATGGATATTACAAAAAGCTCTTAAAGTGCCTGCCAATACATCTATACTTGTAGGGGTTGGATCATCTATCTGTGGTGGCTCTGCGATTGCGGCAGCTGCACCTGTTATTGGTGCTGATGATGATGAGATTGCACAGTCAATAGCAGTAATTTTCTTTTTCAACGTGCTTGCAGCTATTTTCTTCCCAATACTTGGAAAAGCCATAGGATTTGATACAGTGAACGGAGAGTCTTTTGGAATTTTTGCAGGGACAGCAATCAATGATACATCATCAGTAACGGCTGCGGCATCAACCTGGGACAGCATGTGGAATCTTGGAAGTGAGACGTTAAATAAAGCGGTGACAGTAAAGCTGACAAGAACACTTGCCATTATACCGATTACGCTTGGATTATCACTGATACAGGCAAAAAAGAGTACAAAAGAAGGAAAACAGACTACAAAGTTCAGCTTAAAACGGGCATTTCCAATGTTCATACTTTATTTCGTGACTGCAGCGATTATTACGACGGTCTGTGTACATATGGGTGTGGATGCGGGAGTATTTCAGCCAATTAAGGAACTGTCCAAATTCATGATTATTATGGCAATGGCTGCAATTGGATTAAACAGCAATGTGATACAGCTCATTAAAACAGGTGGTAAGCCTATTATTGTAGGGGCATCCTGCTGGTGTGGAATCACAGTTGTAAGTCTTATCATGCAGCATGTAATGAAGATCTGGTAGAATGACTGGCTTTGCCTGATGCTTGAAAAAGTATTGACTAACCTTCTCTTTTCATTTATCATTGTAAACCGTAAGGATGATTACGAGTTGACAATCAAATAAATCAGATATACAGGAGAGACAAACATGGATGCAATCACACTGGCACAGGAAATTATGGATGGAAGAAGAATCACAAGGGATGACGACCTGTCATTTTTTATAACATGTGATCTGGACGAGCTCTGCAAGGGCGCTGATATGATAAGAGAGAAATTTGTCGGGGACAAGGTAGATTTGTGCTCCATCATAAACGGACGAAGTGGCAAATGTCCAGAGGACTGCAAGTATTGTGCGCAGTCAGCTCATAATCATACAAATTGTGAAGTCTATGACTTTTTGCCGGAAGAGACGATTGTAGAGGCATGTAAAATGAACGAGAGTGAAGGAGTAGACCGCTTCTCTATCGTAACAGCCGGCAAAGCGCTTACAGGTGAGGAATTTGACAAGGCAATACATGCTTACGAGACAATGAAAAAGGAATGCAAGATAGATTTGTGTGCATCTATGGGCTTTTTAAGCGCTGAGCAGCTTCACAGACTGCATGAGGCAGGTGTAACAAGCTATCATCATAATATAGAGACTTCCAGACGCAATTTCCCAAATATATGCACGACACATACCTATGATATGAAGATAGAGACTCTGAAAAAAGTCAAAGCAGAAGGCATGTACGCCTGTTCAGGAGGAATTATAGGAATGGGCGAGACCTGGGAGGACAGACTGGATATGGCAGTCAGCCTGGCGGAAGTCGGTGTGGATTCTATTCCTATCAATGCCCTGATGCCGATTTCTGGTACACCATTAGAAGGGCTGGAGAGACTGACTGAGCCGGAGATACTACGTACAGTTGCCTTTTTCAGATATATTAATCCCAAGGCAGACATACGACTGGGGGCAGGACGCGCACTGCTTACCAACGATGGAGAGCTTGCATTCAAGTCAGGTGTATCCGCAACAATTACCGGCAATATGCTCACAACCGTAGCATGTGCCACAATCAGAAGTGACAGACAGCTTCTCATAGATATGGGACGCGACGTCACACCGGATTATTGGAAGAATCAGGAGAGCTAATATTTTAGCCTTTATTGATAAAATCACGGAAAAGTGCTAAAATATTAGCATGATTAACTTATATCAAAAAACATGGAATGAAATAGATAATGACATTGCCAATAGGATGGTAAAGTTACGAAAGAGAAGAAAGATTACACAAAAAGCTTTGGCTGCAAAATCGGGGGTAAGTCTGGGGTCAATCAAAAGATTTGAGCAAAGTGGTGAAATTTCCCTTCAATCTTTGACAAAACTTGCAATAGCTCTTGAAGTGGAGGGAGAGCTGGACACTTTATTTGATTCAGTACCATTTCAGTCAATAGAGGAGGTAATCAATGAACAGGATAAATAAGCTGGAAGTTTATTATCATGATGCCCGCGTAGGTACAATGGCTTTATACCAAAACCGTTTGGCTGTATTTGAATATGATAATGACTGGATTGCAGATGGCTTTTCAATCAGCCCTTTTTCATTGCCACTGGAGAAAAAGGTATTTATGCCTAAAATAGACCCGTTTGACGGCATTTTTGGAGTGTTTGCGGATAGTTTGCCAGATGGCTGGGGAAGATTATTGGTAGATAGACTGATGCGTAGAAATGGAATGAATCCATATGAAGTGGGAAGTCTGGACAGGCTTGCAATAGTAGGTTCATCTGGTATGGGGGCACTTACTTATCGACCTGTAATATCCCTCGCAGATACTATGGAAGAAAAAAGGTTAGATGAAATCGCTGTAGAATGTGAATGCATTTTAAATACAGAGACTTATGATAATTTGGATTATCTGTTTGCCAAGGGTGGTTCTTCTGGTGGCGCAAGACCTAAAATATTGACAAAAGTAGATGGGGAAGACTGGATTATCAAGTTTCCATCTTCGGATGATAGTCAGGATATCGGTAAGCAGGAATATGACTATGCTATATGTGCAAAAGAATGTGGACTTGATATTGAAGAAGTAAGGTTGTTTCCATCAGAACGTACTCAGGGATATTTTGGCACAAGAAGATTTGATCGCATAAACAGTGAAGAAAATGGAAAAATTCATATGGTTTCGGCATCAGGGTTGTTGGAAACTTCACACAGGATTCCCAATCTTGATTATGATATCCTTATGAAGTTAACGCTTCAGCTTACGAAATCAATGGAAGAATGTGAGAAGCTTTATAAACTGATGTGCTTTAATGTATTTGCACATAATAGGGACGATCATTCTAAAAACTTTACATTTTTATATAATTCATCAGAAAAAAGATGGATGTTATCACCGGCATATGATCTTACTTACAGTAATTCTTTAGGTGGAGAACATGCTACTACTGTAAACGGAAATGGCATAAATCCCGATATAGATGATCTTTTGAGTGTGGCAAAGAGAATAGGATTAAATGTTGCAGAGTCAAAGAAAACGGCATTAAATATAAAAGAATGTGTATATGAAATGCTTCACGAATACATTTCAACCAGATAGTAATTGTCTGGTTGATTTTGTATACAAATATTTCCAGGAGGGAAAGGCGTGAGATATAGAGAAGTCATAGAAGGAAGATTTATAGACAGACCGAATCGTTTCATTGCACATGTGTTGGTCAATGGCGTAGAGGAAACGGTACATGTGAAGAATACCGGGCGGTGCAGAGAGCTTCTGTTACCAGATGCCGAGGTCAGACTGGAGGTATCAGGGAACCCCAATCGTAAGACAAAATATGATCTGGTTGCTGTATACAAGGAGAAGCTTGGCTGGGTCAATATAGACAGTCAGGCGCCGAACAAGGTAGTGCAGGAGTGGCTGGAGACGCAGGACTATACGCTGGTGAAGCCGGAGTATGTATACGGAGATTCCAGAATCGACTTTTATATGGTGAAAGATCAGCAGGAATATCTCATGGAAGTAAAAGGCTGTACTCTGGAGATTGATGGAATCGGATATTTTCCGGATGCACCGACTGAGCGTGGAGTGAAACACTTAAAAGAACTTACCAAAGCCAGAACACTTGGCTATGAATGCATCATTGCCTTTGTGATTCAGATGGAGGGAGTCAGTGAAGTACGCCCTTACACCAGCATGCAGCCGGAGTTTGGCGAAGCACTGGAGGAGGCAAAGGCAGCTGGAGTGAAGGTGCTGTTCTTGCAGTGTGAAGTAGGAAGAGATACATTACAAATTCTTACGTATTGATAAAGGAAGGATAAAAACATGGAAAGAGTAGAAAAATTTTTAAAAGAAGCAGAAACCTATTATTTAGCAATAGGTAATTGCGAAACAAGTTCGCAATTACCTATATTATCACAGGGAGAAAGAGAAAGTGCCACTTGAGGAAGCGCAGCAAATGCAGGATACAGGGACGCAGGAGGTTCTGGAAGAGATTTTAAAAGGCGAGAGGAACAAAATCCTTTATCTTGCAATGAACAGATTGGAACAACGCAAGAGAGAGATTCTGCTCATGCAGTATTTTGGAGAACTATCACAGAAAGAGATTGCGGCGATTTTGAAAATGACACCGGAAAATGTGAGGGTATTATCGTATCGGGCAAAGCGTGAACTTCGGGTTTACATGGAGGAGAACAACTATGACCTATCGTGAATTGTTAAAGTTATATCAGGAAGGAAAATTAGACGAGGAACAGAAACAAGAGGTGGAGCAGTCGGTTGAGAAGCAGGAAGCCATCAGTGAGTACCTCTATGAGAAAGAGGAAATCCCGGGACTGGAAGCACTGCATGAGGAAGAGGCGCCAGATGCCATGACGAAGGAGAACAATGCAGGAGCGGAAGAAGAACAGCGTTTTGTAAAAATGATACAGAAAACCATCAGGAGAACTTTCTTGAAAATGGGTGCAGTCATCGGAGCGGGTGTACTTGCAATTGTACTTTGTGTGATTTTTGTATTGCCACAGGTTATATCAGCCTTCTATTACAATCCCAATCAGGTTATGGGAAGAAATGAGGAAGCAGGAACCATCACAACAGACCGGATGAGCCTTGATTTAGCAGTATACTCAGAGATGTTCCAGCCGGGCATTTACCGGGGAACGGTAAATGCAGTATCGGAAGGCTATGGAGCTTACAGTATCTCCATTCCACAGGGATTTTCCTACGATGGGAGATTTACCACAGTGAATGGAAAGTTAAAACGTGGAAAACTGACACTTTATAATACAGATGTGTTAAAAACACCTTATGGGAATACATTTGTCATGCCCAAGGAAGTGGAAAAGTACACAAGAACGCGTTTTTATGATGAAGAAACCAAAGAATTCTGGGGACCGGCAGGAAGTGCTAAAGAAGCATACGCATCTATTGATGAGCTGGATGACAAGGCATATTATATCGCATACGGTTCACTGGATGAATTGACGGGTTATGCTGACTTTTATAATTGGGCAAAGGACAGAGAAATGGATTCAAACCTGTGGTGTGCAGTTTATACATCGGATGAAGAAGGCTATATGTGCAATTCGGGACACCTTGGTATGTTGATTAATCCAAGTGGAAGCTGTCTGGACTGGGACAGAGAGACATATCCGTATCTATGCCAGCTTGATAACAGCGATACTGCCAGGTGGGACATGGCGGAAGATGAAAAAAAAATGCAGACACATTTTATCAGTCTGTTAAGCTATCTGCGTGATTATCCGCAGATTGTGAAAATTTTAAATGGTAATGAGGAACTTCCGTATGATACAATGATTGAGAGTGTAAAGAAGGATGGACTGCGCATTTATGGATTTTCAATGATCTGCCAGAAAGAGAAATTACTGCAATTGCGTGATGAAAGGGAGATTTCATATCTGTACGCAGTACCGTTAAATTAATAGCAGAAAGATAAATAAACAGAGAGGGAAAACAGTCCACACTCGGTTATCAGCCGGGTATCTGGAAAGGATGGAATTGAGAGCAAAATGACAACAACAACTTTATGCTACATAGAAAATGATAGTAAATATCTGATGCTGCACAGAGTGAAGAAGCACAATGACATGAACGAGGGTAAATGGATTGGAGTTGGTGGTCATGTAGAGAGCCAGGAATCTCCAGAAGAATGTCTTGTGCGTGAAGTGAAGGAAGAGACAGGGCTTACTCTGACGTCATATAAATTTCGCGGATTGGTCACTTTTATAAGTAATGAATGTGAGCCGGAGCTTATGTGCGTGTTTACTGCGGATGGATATACAGGTGAGCTGACTGAATGTAATGAAGGAGATTTGTGCTGGGTTGCTAAGGATCAGGTATTACAACTCCCCACATGGGAGGGGGACAGGGTATTTCTTGAATTGCTGCTTGCAGAAGAGGAAAGATTTTTCTCCATAAAGCTGCAGTATGAAGGAGATAAACTTACAGATAAGAATATTTGTCTGTATTAAAGTAGAATAAAGGAATGGTTAATGAGAATGAATACAATTAAGAAAGCGGCAGAAGAGGATAGAAATGCTATATTGAAATTATACAGGACGAGGTTGTATGGACCGGCAGACTGGAATGAATATTATCCAAATGAAGAAACCATAGAGTTCGACCTGTCTAGGGATGCCCTGTTTGTAATGAAGAATGATGCAGGAGAGCTCATAGCCACCATATCAATTGATGAAGATCAAGAGGTTGACAGCCTGACTGTATGGGATGAGAACATTGCGCCGGCAGGAGAGTTGGCGAGATTGTGCGTCAGAGAGGATATGCAGAATCAGGGAATTGCCAAAAAAATGATGCGATATGCTTTTGATGCACTGAAAGAACAGGGGAAGAAGGGTGTTCACATCCTGGTAAGAAAAGGACATGCAGGAGCAATCTCCTGCTATACGGCACTGGGCTTTCAGCAGGTAGGAGAATGCAGCCTTTTTGAAAAAGAATTCATTTGCATGGAGCGTGAATTATAGAAAATACGTCATTTATATGGATGAATAATATGTACTCTCGGAATTTCCTTCAAATGAAGAAATTTTAATGCTTCTTGATCTTGGAATCGCAGCAGAGGGAACAGAACCGCTTCCAAACCATAACAGCAGGAAAGATTTATCAGAAACAGTAACTTACCTCTAAAATAAAGTTGACATAACAATTGACAAAAATCGACGGACTTCATATAATAAACTCATGTGATATAAACTTTTGCTTATATATGAGGGAGCGATTTGTATGGAAAAAAGCAAAATAACTGGATTAATAGCAGCAACATATGTTGCTGCTTTTGCGATTGGCTGTACATCCATGGAGGAGAGTAATACCCATGGAGAATAGAAGGAGTCACCGGTTACAGATTATTGTCATATATGTGTGCTTTGTCATGATCATGGCACTGTGGGTTGATATTTTTCTGGACAGGTATAGCAGATATAACGAAGAGGTTCTGTATGAAGAGCGCCTGAATCAGATGAAAGAAGTCACCACGCAGCTGTTTACAGGTCTGGAATATGTGCACGGAAGTTCCTTTGAAGAGACCAGACAGACCCTGGAAAAATGGGAATTGCTTATTCCAACGCATTTTTGCAGGGAACAGAATATTATTATGCATTGTATCAGATGAAGAATGCAGACTGGACATTGCTGTTTCTTGTGCCTTCCTCCTATGGGGCGGTCAATACGGTCAGGCTTGTGAATTCCACAGTGGTGATGGTACTGGTATTTATGGGGATTCTGGTTCTGATCAGTTCATTCTTCATATTCTATACTGTGCGGCTGCAGCATAAAGAGGTTCTGGATGCGGAGAGAAAGAATAATAAAGAGCTGTCCAATGCTGTATTGGCGGCGCAGACAGCATATAAGACTGCAGAGAGCGCCAATCATGCCAAAAGTGCATTCCTGGCAAACATATCCCATGATATCCGTACACCTATGAATGCGATTATCGGACTAGCCGAGCTATTGGAACATGATACACAGCAGACACATAAAAATGCAGAATATGTAAGAAAAATCAAAGCCTCCAGCCAGCAGCTTCTTGAGATTATCAACAATATACTGGATATGAGCAAGATAGAGAGCGGTAAGGCAGTCATGAATATGGCGGAGTTTGATATACAGGAGATATTAAAACAGCTTGAAGCTGGTTTCAGCACGCAGGCAGAAGCCAAGGGACTGACCTTTGCTATCACAGCGCATGAATTGCGCCATGAGTGGTTATGCGGAGACAAAGGCGGGGTAATCCAGATTCTTGGCAATCTTTTGTCCAATGCAATCAAATATACATCAGATGGCGGAAGAGTCAGTCTTGACGTATTTGAATTAGACCAGACTTCCGGAAATTATGCCAAGCTGTGTTTTCGGGTAAAAGACAATGGAATTGGAATGAGCCGGGAATATCTGGGCAGGATATATGAGTCATTCAGCAGGGAGGAAAACACACAGATGGATTCTGTCCAGGGAACGGGACTTGGCATGACGATCGTAAAGAATCTCGTGGACATGATGGGCGGCAGCATAGATGTAGAAAGTACACTGGGAGAAGGAAGCTGTTTTGAAGTAATCCTGGACTTTAGAATTGTGGATAAAAAGCCACAAAAGGCATTCATAGAGGATAAGTCAAAGCCGGACTATAATCGGCTGGAAGGAATCCGGTTCTTATGTGCGGAAGATAACCCGTTAAATGCAGAGATATTGGAGGATTTGTTGCAGATTGAAGGGGCAGGCTGTGATATCTGTACAGATGGATGTCAGGCTGTTGATAAATTTGAACACTCAAAGCCCGGAGAATATGATATGATACTAATGGATATACGAATGCCGGTCATGAACGGATATGAGGCAGCGAAGGCAATCCGGGGCAGCAGTCATCCCATGGCAGGGAAGATACCGATTATTGCGCTGACTGCCAATGCATTCTCAGAGGATGTACAGAAGTCCCTGGCTGCCGGTATGACGATGCATCTGACCAAACCGATTGATATCGAACTGTTGTCAGAGGCTGTGCATCAGTATGTATCCCATACATCGTGTGAAGAATGAATATGTTCAGGTATTGAAAGGCGTGGAAATAAACAGAATGAATCAAGTACGTAATTATCAGAAGGAATTGGAGAAAATAATCGAGCAGCTCAGTGCAGGGAAAGAGACACCCAGTCTTTTGCTGCACAGTTGCTGCGCACCCTGTAGCAGCTATTGTCTGGAATATCTCAGACAGTATTTTAAAATTACAGTATTTTATTATAATCCGAATATTTCCATGGAAGAAGAATACCGCAAACGTGTGGCAGAACAGAAGAGACTGATTGCAGCATACAATGCACAGAACCTTTACTATCCGATAGATGTGATAGAAGGCGATTATGAGACAGAAGCCTTTTATCAGATTGCAAAAGGGCTGGAACAGTGCCATGAAGGTGGAGAGAGATGCTTTGCCTGTTATGAACTGCGCCTTAGAAAGACGGCACAGCTTGCCGCAGATATGGGTGCAGATTATTTTACGACTACGCTGACGATCAGTCCACTTAAAAATGCAGCAAAGCTTAATGAAATCGGAGAAAGATTATCTGGTGAATACCATATACCATGGCTTGTATCGGATTTCAAGAAAAAGAATGGATATAAGCGTTCCATCGAATTATCAGCAGAATATGACCTGTACAGACAGGATTATTGTGGCTGTATTTATTCCAGAATAGAACGTGAGAACCAGAAGAAGGAAAGAACTTGAAAAATCTATTGCACACTGATTCAAAAGCATATATGATAAGAAAAGGTAACTGTTCAATAAAAAGTATATTTATACATGATTTTGAATGGTGTCCGTAAGTGGAAGAAAGGATAAAGATAAGAAATGAAAAAGATTCTGGATTTAATTTCTGAAGAAGTGATGCAGGCTTTTGAAGCAGCAGGCTACGAGAAAGAACTGGGTAAAGTATCTATCTCTAACAGACCTGATTTATGTGAATATCAGTGCAATGGCGCCATGGCAGGTGCCAAGAAATATAAGAAAGCTCCTATCATGATCGCAAATGATGTGGCAGCGAAGCTGGCAGACAGCCAGGTATTTGAGAAAGTGGATGCGGTAGCACCCGGCTTTTTGAATTTCACTCTGAGCAGAGAGTTTGTAGGCAACTATGTAAAAGAGATGCGTACATTTGACAAGTTTGGTCTGGAAGAGGCTCAGACTCCGCTGGAGATGGTCATTGACTACGGTGGACCTAATGTAGCGAAGCCTCTCCATGTAGGCCATCTTCGTTCAGGTGTTATCGGCGAGAGTATCAAACGTATCGTCAGATATATGGGACATCACATCACAGGTGATATCCATCTGGGTGACTGGGGACAGCCAATGGGGCTGATTATGAACGAGCTTCATATCCGTAAGCCTGATCTGGTGTATTTTGATGAGAGTTATACAGGAGAATACCCGACAGAGCCTCCATTTACCATCGCAGAGCTGGAAGAAATCTATCCATTTGCCAGCAAGCGTTCCAAGGAAGATCCTCAGTATAAGGAAGATTCCATGGCATGTACTTATAAATTACAGAGTGGCGTGAGAGGATACCGCGCATTGTGGAATCATATCATCAATGTATCTGTAGCAGATTTAAAGAGAAACTATGAGAAGTTAAATGTAGAATTTGACCTGTGGAACGGAGAGTCTACAGTACATGACCTGATTCCGGGCATGGTAGATTACATGAAGAAAGAGGGCTATGCCTATGTCAGCGATGGCGCTCTTGTAGTAGACGTAAAAGAAGAGACGGATACCAAGGAAGTACCGCCGTGCATGATTTTGAAATCCGACGGTGCATCCCTGTACAATACGACAGACCTTGCAACAATCATGATGCGTATGGAGCAGAACCATCCTGACGAGCTGATCTATCTGACAGATAAGCGTCAGGAGCTGTATTTTGAGCAGGTGTTCCGCTGTGCACGTAAGACGAAGCTGGTAAAACCGGAGACGAAGCTGGTTCATATTGGCTTTGGTACAATGAACGGTAAGGATGGCAAGCCATTCAAGACCCGTGATGGCGGTGTTATGCGTCTGGAGACTCTGATTCAGGAGATTAATGACGAAATGCTGCGCAAGATCACAGATAACCGTGAAGTAGATGAGGCAGAAGCAAAAGAGACTGCAAGAATCGTAGCTCTGGCTGCATTAAAATACGGTGACTTGTCCAATCAGGCAAGCAAGGATTATATCTTTGATATGGATAGATTTACTTCCTTTGAAGGAGATACAGGTCCTTATATTCTGTATACAATTGTACGTATCAAGTCCATTCTTGCAAAATACAAAGAATCAGGAGCTGCTATTGATGAGAATGCCTTCCAGACACCTGTAAATGATTCTGAGAAAGCACTGATGATGGAGATTGCCAAGTACAATGCCAGCCTGGAAGCAGCATATGAAGAGCTGGCTCCACATAAGATCTGCGCATATATTTATGATCTTGCCAATGCGTTTAACCGCTTCTATCATGAGACAAAGATTCTGGCAGAAGAGGATGAGACGAAGAAAGCAGGTTATATCAGCCTTCTTGTCCTGACAAGAGATATTCTGGAGACATGCATTGATCTGCTTGGTTTCTCAGCACCGGAGAGAATGTAAATGATAACGATTAAGACGCAGATATATGATGATTTTCATTGTATTGCGGATCAGTGTCCGATGACCTGCTGTCAGGGCTGGTCTATCAAGGTAGATAGGAAAACCTGCGAGAAATGGCAGAGTCATGGGGATACGGCTTATTTAATGGAATATACCATTCCACGTGATGAGGAAGAAGCACCACGGGAAATGGCAACTGATGATGCAGGGACTTGTCTGTTACTGGATAGTCAGGGCTTATGCAAGTTAGTAATCAAACATGGGGATGGGTATCTGTGTGATACCTGTGCCCATTTTCCACGCAAAAGAAATGAAATCACAGAGTTGGATGAACAGGATAAAGAACAAAATAAAGAACAAAATAAAGAACAGGTACTGATTGCCGAGTATTCCTTGTCCGGGGCATGTCCGGTTGTTATGGATATGCTGGCGGGACTGAAAGGGGGTCTTGGACTTCAGGTAACAGGGGATTGTGAGCAGGGGATTCAGTTTCCCATGGAATACAGAGTCAGGAATCAGCTGATTGCCATGATTCAGGGGGAGAGCATATATCAGAAATTTACGTTTGTTGAGCGTATTATGCTTGGATTCTCCCTGCTGCATGAATGTCTGGACTGCGATACAGAGGAGAATGTGGATGACTGTCTGGAAGTCTACGGAGACCCTGAGAATCTGCGGGAAAAGGCATTATTCTGGGGGAAGATGCAGACTCCAATAGAGGATGTTATGGAGGAATTATGCCAGACCTTCTGGAATGTAACAGAATATTATAAAGAGCTGCCCATGTATCGGGACTATGTGTATGAGCTTGCAGATACAGTAGACAGATGGTATCCAGAGACGGATACGAAGACGGCTGCGAAACTGCGTATGCAGGCATGTGATACCTGGGAAGAACATAAGCAGAGATTTGCATGCTTTGACGGACTGGCACAGAGAGTCATGGCAGCAGAGATATTCTCAGATTGTGTCAGTGATGATCTGGGAGAATTAACGGAGAACTTTCAGGCGATTATACTGGAATATATCATGACACGCATGTCAGTTTTCCTGCTGGGAGAATATGATGAGAAGACAGTAGAGACTTTTTATTCACTCTACATCAGAATCATTGGTCATAATGCAGAGGGCATGGCAGAATATTGGGAAGAGAATTTTGATGATTCGATTCTGGAACAGGAATATCTGTATCTGCTCCTTTCTTAATAAGCAAACCCCGCCATTTGGTATATGGCGGGGTTTGTGCTGTTTAGAGATATTTCTTTAATCCGTTGGAAGTGTCAACGATTTGATTAATAGTGTCTTTTACTTCGTTGGCATAATTTAAGTTGTCGTCGCTCATCTGCTCTACCTGCTCGGCACTGGCAGTTACTTCCTGAGTAGCAGCTGACAGCTGGGAGATATTATCTACAATACGGTTATTGGATTCGGACAGACCGGAGATCTGATGGTCAATAGCACCGATATCCTGAATTAACTTAGCCATATTGGCATTGAGCTGTTCAAAAGAAGCAGCAGCGCTGATAATCTTATCATTCTGGTCGTTGGTTGCATCAATTGAGCTTTCAATGGATTTTACGACATCATTTGCATTCATGCTTAGTTCAGTAGTGATTCTTGTGATTTCTTCGGTTGACTGTTTGGTCTGTTCTGCTAACTGTCTGATCTGATCTGCTACAACAGCAAATCCACGTCCAGCTTCACCGGCTCTTGCACTTTCAATAGAAGCATTCAAAGCCAGCAGATTGGTCTGACTGGAGATATTAAGAATCATACCGGCAATATTTTCAACCTCAGCGGTCTTCTCCTGTAATTTTGCCATAGAAGCAGTCACTTCATGATTGGTAGAGGCAATCTGTGCTGACTGTGCTTTCAGACTTTCCATTACCTTGATATTTTCCTGGATGCTTGCATTGGATTCAGTGGCAACACTTACCATTTGTCTTGAGTGTTCACCTGTAGTCTCGATAGCTGTCTGGATACTTCTGGTCATGTTGTTCTGTTCTTCGATATTCTGTGAAGTGGTATGGGAAGCAGTGGCGATATTTTTCATATTGCCTGCTACTGTCTGGGTAACATTTACCAGTTCATCTACAAGAGAACTGCTCTTTGCTGTCTCGCTATGTATTATTTTGGAGATGTCTACAATGCCATCGAACATCGCCTGCTGTTTCTCACTCTGGGCGGCTACGGAACCAAGGGCATCATCACTGAAGAGCTTGGTCAGTGTGCCTATTCTATACACGATGAACAGCAGCAGATAGACACAGATAACACGGCAAAAGGCATCTACATCAGCCTGGAAAATGCCCTTGAAGATTCGGATTGCTACTACAATTGTGTAGAGTATCGTATAAGAAGCACAGGCATTTTTGAACTGTTTGCGGTCATAGTAGGGAATCAACAGTGCAAGAATTGTAATCAGAGCATAATAGAGAAATTCTGCATTGGTCTGCATGCCAAGAAGCAGAAATTCAATTCCCACATCGAAGATAACAACACGCTTTAAGAGACTGCCTCCTTTTTGACGTACGAAAATGATCACATTGCCAATCGCAAAGAGAGCAATCAGAGCCAGATTACTATAAGCTGTGATAGATACAATGCTGTTGGAATTGAGCTTCAACAATAGATAGATGATAAATTGTAACCACAGAATTGTTGTAGCCAGAATATAGATTTTATTCATACTATGGTAACGTTCTGACTGGTCGTTGTAGCGGAAAATTTTGTCTTTTTCCATTTGGGTATCCTCCTTCATGTAATAATGCCTTCCGGGAATTTTCCTGAAATGAATGATTCTCGGAGTGCATAAATAATAGGTATTTCCTTGATATAAAGTAAATTATATTGCATGTAAAAATAATACAATATACATTATATAACATAAAAAGTCAGAAATCTACAAAAATATACGAGAATAATTGCTATTTATGACGAAATAGATAACAATGAAAGACTGGCAGGGACTTTACAAGAAAAAAAGGAAAGAGTAAAGTAATGCAGGAAGAATACAGGAAATATAATAGAAAGGTATGTTTGGTTATGACAAAGGATATGACAACGGGCAAAATCACGCCCTTATTGATTTCATTTACAATTCCACTGGTATTGGGTAATCTGTTTCAATTGATGTATAATGCCGTGGACAGTATCATTGTCGGCAAATTCGTGGGAGAGGATGCACTGGCGGCAGTGGGAACCAGCAATCCATTGATGACGTTGATTATATTATTTGTAAGTGGATTGTGTATGGGAGCCGGTGTGCTGATCAGTATGCAGTATGGTGCGAAGGACTATGAGAAGCTGGAGCTGCAGCTGAGTTCTACTCTTCTTGGCGGTATCATATTTTCAGTGCTGATATCCATAATCAGTATCATTGCGGCACCTGCATTGCTCCGCATCATGCAGACTGATGAGAGCATTATGCACATAGCAACGGTATATCTGCGCATTATACTTATGGGATTGATCTTTACCTTTATCTATAATTTCTTTGCCAATGCGCTGAGAGCAATGGGAGATAGTAAGACACCATTGTATTTCTTGATGATCAGTTCGGTATTTAATATTCTAGGAGACTTGTTTTTCGTTGTGGTGTTGCATTGGGGCAGTGAAGGATGCGCATTATCTACGGTCATCAGTGAAGCACTGAGCAGTCTGTTGTGTATTCTTTATATTAAGCAGAAGATTCCGGTGCTGTGCCTGGGCAGGAGATGGTTTCGTTTTGACAAGAAGGCATTTTACCGCACTGTGCAGTATGGCTGGACCAGTGCCATGCAGCAGGCGACAGTGCAGCTTGGTAAGTTGGGTATACAGGCAATCGTCAATACCATGGGCGTTGCGGCGATGGCGGCTTTTGCAGCAGTCAACAGAATTGATGATTTCGCCTATACACCGGAGCAGAATATTGCGCATGCCATGACTTCCCTGCTGGCACAGAATGAAGGGGCAGGCAGGAAAGAGAGAGTCAGGGAGGGCTTTCGTTGTGGTATGAAGATAGAGATCATATATGGAATTATCGTATGTATCATCTGCTTTGTGTTTGCCAGACCATTGATGCTTTTGTTTGTAAATGATGAAGAGGTCGTAAGGCATGGTGTGCAGTACCTGCATCTGATTGCACTGATGTATCTGTTACCGGCTGCAACGAATGGTATTCAGGGTTACTTTAGAGGAATCGGAGATTTGAAAGTCACACTCTGGAGCAGCTTTATCAATATGGGTGTGCGAGTGCTGGCAGCGATTCCCCTTGTATTTGTATGTAAGCTTGGAATGGCAGCCTTGCCTTTTGCATACTTATGTGGGTGGTTTGCCATGCTGATCGCAGAAGTGCCGCTGCTTGTATCCAAACTAAGGGAAAATAAGGCATAAAGAATAAATAAACGTAATTATTCAGAGTTATACAAAATGAAAAAGAAGTATTGGATTCCAATACTTCTTTTTAGTAGCGAGAGGGGGATTCGAACCCTCGACACTGCGGGTATGAACCGCATGCTCTAG
>ERZ773115.1545-NODE-1545-length-20729-cov-4.058383_pt1 | contig 20729 bp, 17 predicted proteins | sample MGYA00511116_ERZ773115 | MGnify/ENA primary metagenome ERZ773115 (study PRJEB29015, sample SAMEA2737869) | human gut metagenome | biome: human gut; feature: human-associated habitat; material: faeces | place: China | collected 2012 ... | reverse complement strand
GAATACTTTCATATCCCGTATGCCGGAATATTTTAATATACATGTTATCCCTTTGATTCAAATAATATTCGAGGGAAATGTCGTCTATGAAGTTCTCTTTGAAATTGACATCTGCGTTGTCGTCCGGGCTGAGGCTTCCGCCGATGACGACTTTCACCCTATTGTTAAACAGACTTTTAGCCGCCCTATAAGAATAATCGGTGCGGGTATTCACTCCCGAAGCATCGGTGTAGGAATTAATATCGAAAGACAAATCGATACCTTTCAAGTTATCCTGAGCCCATTGGTTCAATTCTTTTTGCAAAAATGCGTTAAGCGGATTACCCAACAGATCGGATTTCGTAGTCGACGTTCCGGGACCGGTATATGTATTATAAATGAACAGGCTCATGGCTTGCGAAGCCCGTTGCTCGGCCGTGAGCGATGTCAACTGATTTTGCAGAGTGAGGTCTTCTGGTGCGGAAAGGTCGAAAGAAACAGACAAATTTTCCAATGAATTTTTAATGATGATACTGATGTCAAAATTGACTTGCCGGGTATTTTTCTCCTCCTCGGAGATAGTCGTGCGTACGGTCTCGACAGCTGTAATAGACATTTGAGGATCGGCGATATCACCGTTCCAAGACACATAGCTTCCGTCTTGAATTTTAAACAATTTTTCCGATATGATAGGCGGGTTGTAGCGGACGAAACCTCCGGTGAGATTGTATCGACCGGTGAAACGGCTGTCGCCCAACGTATTCATGGTATAGGCCAATTCCCCTCCGCCTTGAAGGTCTATCCGATTTTTTCCGTCCACCGAAAGATTCACACCCATTTTAACAGTGGGAGCAATGTTGATATTAACCAATATATCCATGCCCAACACACTGCTCTTTTGCAAAGTATCTTCTTCGGCTATTTCAGCACTGTCGTTGAACGAAACGAATGTAACGATATTGTTCTCCTGTTGTTGAAGAGCGAAAGGAGAATCTTGCATAACGTAGGTTACTTCCGTTCCCGTGAGTAACCCTACATTTCCCCGAATTTTCAGAGCATCAAGCGGACCGTTTACCGCCATGTCCATATCTGCGATAACCGAACCGTAAACAGTCGCTTTCGTACTTCTCGCCGATTTAACCGGTTGGAAAGCCGATGCATATAATCTCAAATCGGTAACGATTTTATCTAATTTTTTGAAATCGATATTTCCATCGATATGCAGTGGATTTTTATTCGCTCCCGTGATCTCATAATTGTCGAATTGCAAAACATTTTGTTCCACTCGAATCTGACTTTGAGGAAATTTCAAAGTGGCTCCCATCGATTTAGAATTAGCCACGGCTTCTTCCATCTGTATGTAACCATTCAGAAGAGGCGTATCGGTACTACCCGTAATTCCCATTTTCCCATTCAAATATCCCTGTAATTGCGCCATTTCGGAAGGGAGGAACGGATTGGCTGTCGCCAACGGGAACTCATCTATGGACAAGTTTAACCGAACGGGATTTTCTGCTTGATTGTCAAGAAGCCCGTTCAACGTCAATACTTTCTTATCGTCTATTTCCAAATCGGCTTGTGCTTCCTGACGACCCAAAGAGTCTAATTGATAATCGACATTCAGATTAAAGTTTCCCACACGTTGTTTCCCATAATATAAATCACCAATACCCATACTACCGGATATTTCCGTCGCACTCTGCGGAAAGTTTACCAGCAAGTCGGCAGAAATACTTCCGTCGATTTGAGGAGAGAATGGCGATAAAGCCAACCACGGAGCTATCTCCATACCGTTTATATCGACTTTCAATGCCTCTTGGTGAGAGAAATCATGTGATTGTTCGTTGTGTAAAGTCTTGATAATAAAATGCCGATCCTCGTGAGTGAGAGCTATGTTGGCATCGAAATGTCGCCCATAGTGGTAGGCAAAAAAATTGTCGGGATTCAATGTCCACATTTCAAAACCGATAATCGGATTTTTCGGGAAAAACGACACTTGAATCAATGAATCTAAGAAATCGGCTTGGCAGCCTATTCGGAATCCTTCTTGTCCTTGTCTGTTTTTTTGCACACAAAACAATTTAGTCGTATTCCCGGAGAGGAATCCGTTAAGGATTACAGAGGCTAACTGATCGAGGTTTCCGGGCTTGTTGCCGACTTGAAGAGAGTAATATAATCTTTCCTCCTTTTCACGACGCTCGAATAAAGAGAGTTGGAGGGTATCGATAGTAATTCCCCCGGTCGAAAAGCGGTCTATCTTACCCGTCGTATTCAATAGAGTATCGTTTTGGATATTCAAGTCGATTTGAGAAAATCCCATGTTCATTCCTTTGAGATACTGCTGTATGAGATTATTCCGCTTTGCGTTCGCATGAAACTCAAAAGGAGGCAGAACTTGATGCAACGCTTTCATATCCAATCGCTTTTCTTCTTGAACCGTAGCAATAATAGGTAACGACTGGTTCAGCTTTTCCAAGAAAGAGCTAAATCCTATACTCGAAACAAAATTCATAGCCATGTCTCCGCTTCGGACAGCGGCATTTATGTGCGTAGAGTCTGTTTCGGCCGAAATCGACAATGCATTGGTTTGTAACCTGCTGGTCGGCAAGAGGGCAGAAAAGTCACTTAACCGTATGTCTGCCCGATAAGATTCGCTCATGGGCGAAACATAGCCAGAAAGAGAAAGGCCGGTAGAAACCGAGCATGCTTCGGTTACCAGTTTCAGAGCTTCCAAATCGGTATGAATCTCGCCAGTCAAGTCGGCCGTATATTCTTCGGGAGACAGCGATCCCGATACGGAGAGTCCCATCAACAAATTAGGATCGGTACAAGTTATACCACCACTCATTTTACCCCTATTCAATTTCGCTTCGATAGACAGTCCGGTATACCGGTAACCCGAATAATCCACGGAATCTATTTTCAAGTCGACAGTCGCATACATACTGGAATCCATCGGATTGTATTTTTCTCCTGAGAACCGGGTCGAAGCAGAGAGTACTCCCAAAGAATCATGAGGCAGGAACGAAGATAGAGGGAATCGATCTATCAGTATCCGTCCATCATATTGCTCTTTTTTAGTATTTAATCGAGCAAGGAGAGTGATGAGGCCATCGCCGGATTCGATTTGGGCTTTCGACCGGATCATCTCCGGTGAAAGTCGGGCATTACCGGTGAATCGGGTCGGCGGTATATGTATTTTTTTGCTTAGGGAGTCCGGCATTACATTCGCAAAGACCGGCGAATTTTTCAGGCGAAGCTCCCATTGGAGACTTCCGTTAATCCGATCTGCTTCGTGCAAATTTTGCACATTGCCTGTCGCTTGGCAAACGAATGTTCCCGGCAGGGATATATCGGCCTTTTCCAAATTTAAATCTCCCAATTTACCGTTCATCGAGATGTTTGAAAGAAAACCGGTCGACAACAACAACCCTCTGGTATAATTGTCGTATTCGGGTAATACCCGAATAATGTCCCCAATAGCGAGCTTAGCCTGTAATCGAACCTCGACCGGTGTCTGTGAATTTTGTGTAAAAATACCGTTTCCAGCTTTAATCTGCGCCGAAATCTCGGATAAAGCAGTGTTCATCTGAAATTTTTGCAAGGAGATACCTGTCGAATCCATAGTAAAAGTTCCTTGTGTTCGAGTTACGGCTATCCCCGAACGTTCGGTGAACGCCAATTGTTTGATAGGAACGCATATTTCGCTTCCTCGATTATAGAGGGAGTCGATGGCAATCTCAATATTATCGAGAGAAAGATACCCGAAGTCGAGCCCTTTTTGGGGGATTCGGGTCGGCAAGGCATAAAGAGCTTGATTCCGATGCAGCCGCAACTTTTGAATTTGTACGGTCCACGGCGGCGAAACGATTGTATCGGCATCATTTTCCTCTGGTTCTGCTTCATTATTTCCACTCCCCGGATAATAACGATAATCTCCTTTGTCTATAATCGCCTCGGAGACTCGAACCGATTGCCCGTATAAATCTATTTCTCCTTGCAAGAGTCTCGCTTTTTGTATCGAAGCATCCAAATTTTCGATAGTAGGTTTCATCTGCATAGAATAATGGATATTCGATAACCCTATTTCTCCTACCGAGATGCTCCAATTCAATGGAGCGCTTTCCGCAGAAACAGTATCGGGGGAACTCTCCGACAAGTTCAAAGTTATTTCCCCTCCGTCCAATCGGGTAGAAGGTAATGAGATGTGGAAATCTTTTAAATTAACGTTTGCTTTCTGTGTGGAGAATTGTTTTATGTTAGCCGATAGTAATAAAGTAGAGTCTGAATTCGAAAAACGAAAAAGTGTCTCATTCAATGCTATTTTCTGGATTTGAACTTGTCCACGCAAAAGTGCCGCCGGGGCTACCCCTACTTGTATACTTGAACTTTGCAACAGCGTATCCCGACTCGAAGTCAGTAAAAGTATATCGTCGATTTGCAGTCGGAACGGGAATTTAAGAGACAACTTTCCTATGGAAAGCTCCATTCCTGTCGATCGGCCGACATAACCGCTAATCTCATTCTTTCCCCATCGTTGTACTGCCGGGATATAAATAGACAAAGGTAAAGTCAACAATAGCACTAAAAGTGAAATCAATACGATAGCAATATATTTTAGTGCTTTTTTCATTTTGGAGGAATTCTTTTTTGAAGGACTCTATATACACCTTATTTAACTGTATTCCGGTGGCTATTTTATAAACATTGGCACGACAGAATTTGTTTTTAGAATATACAGAAAACCTAAAAAACAAGGTAAATATATGAAAAATTATTTGTACCTCATTGCTTTATTTACAATGATCGCGTTAGGAATAAATTCGGGGCATGGCAGAATCAGAAAGCCGATCAACGACCGGAATACCCCATTCCTATACCGATGAGTTTATCGTAACGTACTCCCTGCGGACGATGATAAACCTTTACTAAATATTCGTTTACCGTTTCATAATAGTTTCCTTCGATAGGACCTGCCGAAGCGGCACTCCCTCCATCGGGCAAAAATAGGTATTGATAATTGTAAGAACCCTGTTTCAAGAGCAGGGTTTTCTCATATTTCCCAGAAGCAGGATTATAAACCATTTCGTTATAAGGGGTATACCGATGATTCGTCATTTCGCCATCGATATATATTTTTCCTCCCGGAATCGGATCGGAATCAAGCGTGAAATGCACGACGAAATAATCGGCTTCGGTATTGCTGTCGTCTGCCCCGCTTTGGCGTATGACGAAACGCCCGTTTTGGGTTTTATCATAAAGATAACTCGTTTGCGCTCTGGGAACAGACGTAGCTAACACGACGTGATAATATGGGTCGAAATAGTATATTTTTTCAACCCCTAATCCGGCATAACGGGTAGCTACCATTTCGAACCGACGAAATTCATTCCCCGCTTCGAATATCATATTGCGGTCATGACCGAAAACAATTTGATTCCCTTGTACCCTTAAAGGTCTATTTATAATAACCTCCTTATCCCGTCGGCTATTTTGAAGAATACTTATTTTCAATTCGTTATAAGGATTTTGAACCCGATAATTGTTGGTATTGAGAGCGACTTCTACCTGTTGATGCTCACGGTTATAATCTATATCGGTGCGAGATGTTACAGAAGGAGCGACCAAAACTTGGTTTTCATAGACCGAAAAACACACTTGCAACAAAATATTTTCCGGTTCGTTTTCAGGATAAACCACAAGCACATAATTACCCGATACTTTAAACTGTACATCGGCATTGGGAAGCGTAATCCTGTAATGCACATAATGCACGAAAGTCGCAGTAGAAAATTCATATTCTTCGACAGAATTCGTATTGAAGCCATCGAGATATTCCAAATCCGACAAATCGGAAGGACGCCAGTCTGCATTACAATGTATAAGACTGTATTGCAAATAAGTGACATCTTCGGCCAACTCATCGAACGAAATCGTTATGTGTTCGTCGGTATTCAATTCAATAATAGGAGGGAACAATTCCCTACCTTCCACCTCGGTCTGTATAGTTCGAAATCGATCGGAGAAGGCTTGTGTTTCATACGGTTCCGAACGATTTTGGGCCGTTGCAGAAATGCCTCCCAAAAGGACACAAACAGAAATAAGCAATTGAAAAATATAACTTGTTTTCATAACCATTCCATCATCGAGTTACTGATGCAAACATACGAAATTTTACGCCTATATCCTAATATATCCCTTACAGCCATCAATTCTATCGCAATAGAACGAAAATAATTTATAACTCGAATCATACAGAATGCAGTTCGGCATGAAAAATAAATATATTTATTTTATCCTACATCTACCTTTCGTTATATTATTCTGTATAATATAGGAGGCGGTTCGGCATAGTCAAGCCGAAAATATAATTTTCGCTTGTCTCTGCACTCACCTTTCACTATATTTGTACCGTATTTTAAAATATAGTTGTGTATGAATTGTAAGTTTTTCACTATCGCTTGTGCTTTATTGTCAATGTCTTTCTGCTCATGGGCAAACGAAAATAAAACGGATTCTGTGGGTTACCAATTTACTGTAACCAAAGAATTGAAGACCAACCCGGTAAAAGACCAAAGCAGATCGGGAACGTGTTGGAGCTTCTCGACTTTATCGTTTATCGAAGATGATTTGTTGCGTCAAGGAAAGCCTGCGGTAGACTTATCGGAAATGTTTATCGTGCGTAACGATTATATAGAAAAAGCGATTAAATACGTACGCATGCACGGCGATATCGCCTTTTCGGCCGGGGGTAGCGCTTATGACGTGCTCTATATCATCGATAAATATGGCATTGTGCCCGAGGAGGTTTATACCGGTTTGAATTACGGGACAGACAAGCACCAGCACGGAGAACTCGACGCTATCCTCAAAGGTTATGTCGATGCTATCATTGCCAACCCCAACAAAAAACTTTCGACGGCATGGCTCGATGGATTCAAAGCCGTGCTGGACACTTATTTAGGCAAAGTTCCCGAGAAGTTTACTTACAACGGCGTAGAATACACACCTCAATCTTTTGCAAAATCATTGGGTATAAAAGCCTCGGATTATGTTCCGTTGACATCATTCACCCATCACGATTTTTACAAACCTTTTGCCATTGAAGTACCCGACAACTGGTTATGGTCGGAATATTATAATATCCCGCTCAACGAATTGATGGAGACAATCGATTATGCCATCGATAAAGGTTTTACAGTCATGTGGGCTTCCGATGTAAGCGAGAAAGGATTCCAATATCTGAAAGGGTTTGCTGTGGTTCCCGTAGAGAAGAAAAACGAGAACCTGTCTGGAACCGAATTGGCTCGTTGGGTAAAATTGTCAAAATCGGAAAAAGAAGGAGAACTATATAAATTCGAAGAACCGGAGGAAGAACAATACATCGACCAAAAACTTCGACAAGAAGCATTCGATAACTACGAGACTACCGACGACCACGGCATGGTATTCGTAGGAACAGCCGTCGACCAGAACGGTACGAAATATTATAAAGTGAAAAATTCATGGGGTACGGAACAAATTTATGGAGGCTTTTTCTACGCATCAGAAGCATTCGTGAAATATAAAACTATGGATATCTTAGTCCACAAAGATGCTGTTCCCGTAAAGATTCTGAAAAAATTACATCTGAAATAGCACGATGAAACGGCTCCGTCTATCTGGCCTTTTGCTGTTGATATTGTGTTTGTCTCTATTGGCTATCCCGTTTTGGAACGACCGAATCGTACGCCGTTATATCGACAAAATATGGTTACACCGGACGAACTCGATCGAGAAGTTGCACGAGTTTGAACAGGAGTATAAAAATTTTGAGTGCGACGTGCTGTTCCTCACCGATTCAGCGACATTCGAGATAGGGCATGACGAACCTTCGGGCGAACCGTTGAAGCCCTGTCTCGACTTTTTAGGAGCTAACCCCGACCGAGAACTTTGGCTCGATTTAAAGAATCTGAACGAAAGTAACTGCATACAAGCCGAAACGACACTTACCGGACTACTGGCACAGAGAGATGTCGATAAAGATCAATTGATTATCGAATCTCGTGATTGGAAAGCGTTACATCATTTTACACAAGAAGGGTATTACACTTCTTGCTATCTGGATATTCCCCATATAGACGAATTGTCCGACGCAGAACGTTTACACAGACTGGATTCCATTCAACAAATAGCCCATAGCGGAGCTGTTTCGGCGCTCTCCTTTCCGGCTTCGTATTACGCTTTTCTAAGGAATCTGGATTTCTCAGTAGATTTACTCACTTGGGAACATCGTCGATGGGCTTGGCAATTACCCTTCTTTTCCCGATCAAGGGCGATTCTGAAAGACGGGAGAGTAAAAGTCGTTTTGGTGAAAGAAAAGGGACATTATCACAAATGAATCTTTTTATAAAAACAGGTCAAACACAATCGATATACCCACGCAACAACGATACAAAGCAAGAGATACAATAACCCGGATATCTCTGGGGGAAGGGCTTGATCGTGCGCAAGAACTTGTTGCCGCACAAAAGCATGAGTTACAAACAGCGCAGCTGAAAGTTTTCCCATGAAAAGCAGAACGTTTTGAAGAGGTTCCTTTCTGGCAAGCGGGAGAACGGCAGCCACAGGAAAGAGGGCTAATATGGGACTAACCACCCACAAATAGCGATTGAACAAACTCAGAACAAAAAGAACGACTCCAAAAGAAATCCATCTCCACGAAATATATACAGGGTGACGAGACAGGAGAATGCCTACACAAAACACCGGTAACCACCCTATGCTGTTATAACGAAAAGCAAAAAAACAGTTATCCAACCCGAGACTAGACAACACAATGAGCAACGTCCACACCCCTGCTATAATACCCCATAGAACCTTGTCCGATGATTTCCGCAAGAATAATGCGTAAATAACATACAACAGAAATGCCATGCCGAAATACCACCACGGCCCGGCAATGATAAATCTGTCGGCAAGGCCATTGGCCGTAAAAGTAAGCATAAACAACATGTCGGTCCAAATCTTGTTATTACCCAGATAGGCATAGGTAAAATGCGTATGCCCCGAATAACGGTCGAGAATAAGCAGTAGCGCCATAGGAACGAGCCATTTCCACAGTTGTATGGCTCGGCGCAAAATGATATACCACTTCGATTCCCCGCTGTGGTCATAACATTTGGAAAGTCCATAACCACTGACAAAGACAAAAATCGAAACTCCGTAATGTCCTAAAAAGGAAAATAGTGATAAAATTATAATGCGTAAATTACCAGACAACATGGCCTCGGTAAAACGGGAAACATTTTCGGGAGCATACTTAAACTCACATTCTGGCGGAAACTCAGGAAACGTATGAAAATAATTATGTAATATAATCAATAAAATACCAATACCTTTTACAATATCCAGATTTTTATCCCGCGTAAATGTTCGTAAATTACCCCCCCCTTTAAATATTCACATTCATTAGCATTATTTGTATTTATTTACATTCATCAGATGCAAAATAACATGAGATTACATTTCTTCCGATACCTCATTGAGCTTTTCACCGATCAATCGAGCAGCCGATGCTACATAATCGGCACAAGGGCGACGCTTGTAATACGTTTCGGTACGAGCCTCGGGAGTAGGACTATCGCTTTTATGGTCGAGTCCCAACAGCTCTCTGCAAATAATAGAACCGTTTAGGGCCTTCGATTTCTCTGCCAAATCCTGCACCGTGCCGTAAACGATTTTTCGTTTAGTCATATCCGACGGGATATCATTTTTGTAAAATAACCCAGCAACCATAAACATGCCGCTAACTGCACCGCACACTTCTCTCAATCGTCCCATGCCTCCACCCAACGGGGCACTGATAGACGCTGCCAAAGACGGGCTTATATCGAACAAATCGCAATAAGCCAACACAACGGCTTGCGCACAATTATATCCTTCCAGAAAAAAACGACGAGCCTTCTCCGCTCTTTGTTCCACATCTACTCTTTCCATACCGTTACCATTGAATAGGATCGACTCCATGAGCCTCTAAATATTGGTTAGTTTGACTAAAATGATGATTCCCGAAGAACCCCCGATGTGCCGACAAAGGCGAAGGGTGTGGAGATTGCAAAACAAGATGCCGACTGCGATCTATAAAATCGCCCTTCCGTTGGGCATACGATCCCCACAGGATAAATACCAAATGTTCCCGCTCTTCTGCCAATTTATGAATAACCGCATCGGTAAATGTTTCCCAACCTCTACCTTGATGAGATGCCGCCTTGTGAGCCTCAACCGTGAGAGTGGCATTCAAAAGCAAAACTCCTTGTTGCGCCCATCGAGTCAAATTTCCACTTCGAGGAACAGGGATTCCCAAATCGCTCTCGATCTCCTTGAAAATATTTTGAAGCGAAGGGGGAAAAGGAATCTGATCATTAACCGAGAAACAAAGCCCATGCGCTTGACGAGGCTCGTGATAGGGATCTTGCCCCAAAATAACGACCTTTACTTGGTCGAACGGGCAAGCATCGAAAGCCGCAAAAATCTGGCTACCGGGAGGATAAACCGTTTTAGTAGCATATTCGTGCCGTACAAAAGCCGCCAGATTTTCAAAATAAGGCTTGCCAAACTCGCTTTGTAAGCGCTGTTGCCAGCTAGATTCGATACGAACATTCATAATAATCGAATAAGATTTTAACCATATCTGTTTGCAAAGCTACAAATATTTCTTACTTTTGCCACGCAAACAGCGAATTGTTTCTCGTTTTTGAATAGAAGCAATCCCGCTTTTTTATATCGGCACCCGTAGTTCAATGGATAGAATAAAGGATTCCGGTTCCTTCGATTGGGGTTCGACTCCCCACGGGTGTACAAATTACGGCATTAAATAGCCTAATAATTAGACGATTATTATATCTTAGGTAGCAAACAGGTAGCAAAAATCGACACATTACCCCCTGTTTTATCTCTATTCTTATATACGTGTGCAGAAGATTATCATACGGGGAATATTCCTATGAAGATCATATAATAATAGGGGGAATTCCCCCTATTTAGATTTGCATAAAAGTATATGAAATTCATGCACTTTTTTTTTGATATTATCATTATATTTGTATGTCCTTATTATTTATCCTTTTTTGTCTATTATTAGGAAGGGGGTGTGCTGAAAATTCGGCTACCCCCTTCTTTTATACCGCATCAAATGAGCGTAAAATAGTGTGGAAAATTTTCCGCACTTTGCTCATATCCATAAATTTGTCCCTCATCTATCGACCGTTATAAACACGCAATTTCATGCGTATTATTTAGACCGATTGCATTTCTATTAGACAGGTAAATATGTTTTATAACATGTTTAGATTGTATTGATGTTCCCTCAAAATATCCTTTACATTGATTTTCAATTATTTTGTTGTAATAACCAAGATTTCACGACTAATATTTTTAGCCGTATCATCTACGAAGTATAATAGTTACGAAAATATCCTTTTCGCTCAAAATTAAGCACAAATTGATAACCAGTATTTTAGCTAAGACGGGAATTCCCGTCTTAGCTGATAATCAATAACTTATGTTTTTACATTGGCGATTGGAAAGAGCTGTATTTGTCTATCTCTGTTTTTATCCATTCCCACAGATCCGGAGAGACCATTAGCCTATCCGGGCTTATTCCACATGAGGCGTATTTAATTACATCTATCACCGTTTGCAATAGCTGTTCGGGGTCTTGCAACTCCATAGAGAGCCGATATATTATAAACATCGGTATCTTTATATTAATGCTTAAAATATTACGTTTCATATCGCCTTAAAATCCAATCGGCCTAAATTGTCATTTATAGACTTAATGATACTTTCCTGTATCAAGGTTCCGCATTGGGTTGTTAGTTGTATAAAGTGATCTGTATCATTATCTGATACAATTCCGTACTTGTTCTTCCAGTTGCAAAAAGAGTTCTCTATATCCTGCAATCCTGCCAACATGATTAATAACTCCCTTGTCTGTCCGCTGATGACTGCGTTACGCATGGTATCGACGCTACGATGTTCGATTACTTCTACTGTCTGCTCATCTTGTTTTAATTCGGTTGTTTCCATATAAAAAAAGTTTATTGTTTAACGATGTTCGGAATAGCGGGAATCCTCCCGGACACGTCCGCTACCGGTGGGATAGCTTACTTTCACAAGCGGCTGCCCCGTCTATAATTTAACAAACAAATAACACCCTATTAGGATAGGGTAACTCGGAGCGGATAAACCGCCCCTTTTAACTACATACTTCTACCAAGTTCGCCCGCTTAAAAGAGCGATATTCCTGTCTCTCGGTGTCATAGTACGTTTGCAACGTCTCATTTGCCTTTCTTCCTGTGCCCTGTGTCGGCGGTAGTATAGACTCTTTCAGTGTCCCGTATGCCTCTCTAATCGTCCCGTCTACCTTGCGGAAATAAAACCGCACGATCCGATGTTTCATTTGTACTTTTAACTTCATATTTGCCCATGCCGTTTTGAGAGCCTCCGACATCGTATATCCGTTGCGTTTTACAAACTGCCATGCAAGGCTCATAATCTCGCTTAATTGTGTTCTGTTCCGTGTACTCATATCTTTATTTATTTTGTTGGTCTTTATTAAAGTAGCCCGGCTTTTGTTTCCCCAGTGACCGGGCTACCGTCTCATGCTGTTTTGGAAGAGCAGCAATGTATTTCGTTTAACTTTGTGTATCAATCTCCGCAATAACGCCCGCTTTGGCTTCTGTAATACTCCGTTATCCCTCTTTCCATTGTTGCGTCGAATACAACCGATTCGGGCTTTTGTGCGGGTTCCGACTTTTTCATTAACCGGCGAGCCTCTTTTTCCGCTTTGCGGGCTTCCGCTTTCATCTTAAACCATGCGTTCCTCAAACAAGCACTGAACGACTGGCAGAACTCTCGGCCGAGAACCGAGATAGAGCGTTTATACATTGACCATGCCATTTTGAAAAGTTGAGATTTGTCGATTTTCGTTTTCATATCTTTGTTTGTTTTTGTTTGATGTGACAAAGATATTAGTTTTATCTAATACTGCAATATCTTTTTTAAGGTTTAACTAATAATTAACACAACCACAAAGATAAGTTAATACTAATATAATAAGAGTACAATATAGATATATCTAATATTATTTGCTTAAATTGGAGAAATAGAATATCTTTGCGCTATAATATAAAACTTATGCACTATGAATATTAAAGAACAAATTCAAAAAAGAGGCTTTACTGTCAGCCAAGTAGCCACATTAATGACTAACAAGAACGGTGAAAAAGGCATAACACAATCATCTTTATCTCAAATCATTAACGGGAATCCGTCATTAGACAAACTGAAAGAAATTGCATCCATTATTGGGGTGACTGTATCAGAGTTGTTACAGGATAAAGAAGATAATACAATAGTTTGCCCTAAATGTGGAACCAAGTTAAAAGTAACCGAGTCAAAAGATTAAGCCATGAATGAGGACAAAATAAGCTATTACAAGGCTTTGGAAGCCTCTCATATGGAGAACGATCCGGAAGAGTTCCAAAAGGTCGTTATACGAGCTGAAATAGAATCTTTAAGCCGGTATCTTCGATTGTAGGATAGCATTGTCTGGATTTGAATTAAAGAGAAATAAAATTTTTATTACATTTGAGCATTCATTTCAACTTAAAAAATCGTATCATGAAAAAATTATGCTTCTTGTTGGTGCTTGCTTCACTTATAGGCTGCACCTCAACCCCGCAAACGAACAAACAGGGACAAAAACAAGCCGATTCACCCAAAAACGAACTCCCCAAAATAAACAAGGACAAAGGCGAGTATGGCATTTGGAAAGTCTCATATTACGTTGACGACTTTGGAGAACCGACAAAAGATGGATATGTATTTACCAGTTGCACCGGAAAATTCAGCAATTCAGCAACCACAAATTCAGAGTTAGGCGTTAAATTTATAATCGATGAATCGGTTTTTTGCATACAACTGTACGAATACAACAGGAACCACCCCGTAAAAGGCTATTTAGATACATTCCAGTTCAAAGCAAAGAGAAGCGACGGGGAAATTTTGGAATTTGAAACTCTTAACGACGAATATGGACATAATTTTGTACATACAAAATATGACAAAAAAATAAGAGCCTTTTTACAACAGGGTAAGGGAGAAGTTAAATTTATTGCTGAATGTAGGGAATCTAATTTGTTAAGTCAGTATGAATTTACATTGAAGGATATATCGTACTTGTCGGAGGCTCTTGCAGCCATAAAAAAGACCGAATAGGATATATACCACAGAGACATTTAGGGGGTATGCCCAAAATTGGCTACCCCCTTCTTTTATCCCTCATCGATGAGCGTAAAATAGTGTGGAAAATTTTCCTCATTATTTTACACGATATAGCCTATTTTCGTATAGTTGTGGAAGATTTTCCGCACTTTGCCCATATCCATAATTTGCCCCTCATCTATCGACCGTTATAAACACGCAATTTCATGCGTATTATTTAGCCCGATTGCATTTCTATTAGACTGGCAAAATATGTTTTAGGTTGCATTGATGTGTCTGCAAAATATCCTTTACATTGATTTTAAGCCATTTTACAAACTTGCGGAGCCTTAAATACCCATTTCCCCGGTATTATGTTTTTACATATACCATTTTTGGGGTATGTAAAATACATCTTTGATGAGGTATATAATTAAACATTTGATTCATAGGTTTTTCGGATTTCCGACAGGGCATTTATAAACTCTACCGCTTGCCGGCAACAAAGGCGTAAAAAATATTCCGTTTCCCGGCAACATTTTATATTAAAATATTCCATTTGTTAAAGCTGAAAATTGGGTTCAAACTAATAATCAACATGTTACAATCTTAATGTTAAATCCGCAGATTTTACGGAATTAAAAAAAACGCCCTTTTAAATCCCCCAAAAAGGGGTATTAAAAAACAGCAAAAATATTTGCGTTATAAGAGCGTTTCTATATTTATTTGATAGCTATATCGGGAAAGAGGTAAAAATGCCAGAGAAGCGACAGAAACGGCAAAAATATAGGGTTAGCTGAATTTTCAGCACACCCCATTAAATCACATTCGAGTCACTCTATAACGGACTCCATTTTTTTTACAATGTAGTAAAATTGCCTCGGCTTTATATTATATTCCTCGCTCAATTTCTCGGCGATATACGTTACTTTCAAACAATCCCTTTTCATTGATAGGAAACGTTTGTACATGTCAAGGTATCGAACATCGTCCAGCCTAACCCCGGCACGCCTCATCGCCTCCAACACAGGACGGCTTATTTCCATACATTCGTGTACTTTCATTACATTCTCAAAAAAAAAGCCCCCTATTGCTTGGCGTACATGGCAGGAGAAAAACGCCGATCTCGTGTTTCCACTTACACCACCATACAAAAGGGGGCTCTTGGTTTAGCAAAAAGAGATTACAATTAAATACAAATATACAAATTTCACAACAAACCGACTAATCGGCGATGTCATCTTCACTGTTGGCTATCGGTGGCGTACCGTCTCTGTGTACAACAGATATTTTAAATCCGCCTACACTCTCATCGACAGAAAGCCTGTTATCCTGTTTGTTTTTCCAATTTTCAGGGTCTAAGTTCGTCAAAGCAAATATAAGTGCACCAGTATCCGGAGGGAAGTGCTTCGTTATTTTGCCTGACTTTACAAGCACTTTACTCCCGTCCTTTAAAGTTCTATATTCATTTTTAGACTCTTCAATCTCATAACCGGCAGCACGCTTCCAAAGTGATTGCTCCAACGTTTGAACGATAGTTTCACGAAACTCTTTTCTGGCTTTCTTCAAAGCCTCGTCAAATTCCGGCTTATCCCTTTGCCAACGATAAAACGTATCTCGAATAATACCGGCTTTCTTACAGGCCATTTTTACGGTATCGCCTTCCCGAATATAACTTATCACCTCATCTTTAACTTCATTGTATTTTCCTCTTTCCATACTCCTATTTTTTTTATAAAGATACACATTATTCTAATTATTTCCAATCGTTTACGATAACAACTTCAACAATTCACATTCTGAATAATCGCCCTGCGACCTTATAGAGATAATAGCGAAAAATGCAGCATATCGCTCTATATACACAGGTATCGAATAATCGATGTTTTTCAAATCTATCTCTGTAAGTCTGAATGTGTCCTTAATCACAAACGGCGACTTGATGAGGTCTTGATAAGAAGATAGGCCGAAACGTGATACCCGATTTTGAAATTTAAGGTCTGAAAAGTCCAACCGGGCATCCTCCTTGCCTTGACTATCAAAAGAGATTACAAGCTGCATAATCCTGTCCCCGCAATCAACAAGCTCCACGATCGTACCGTCGTCGCTCCATTTGAAATATGGAACAGCTCTCATGTCCCCATTGTCACCCCCGGCAGTATAAGGGAGTTTCAATAAGTCTTTTTCATAGTCGAGAGTCTTATTTTGTACAACCATATAGCCGTCTGCACTCTTGGCGTTCTCGTTCTCCTCGTAACGGAAATAGTTCTTCTGTGCAAAGTCCCCAAACGTGTACGAGGTCTCTTTGGCCGTCCACCCTGTCGGGACTAATTTCTTGCTCCAATCGACCGCCTTGTCTCTATTATCTATTATCTTGTTTACGGATATGAAAGAGACACCGGTATCGCTTTTTATGGCGAACAACCCGAACAACCAACATATTTGCTTTATGAAATCGACTACCGATATATCCGGCAGGTTCGAGCCTATCGGGTAGACTCCACCATAAGAAAGCTGTTTATTATCGTAATTAATACTTGATAGTTTTACAATTCCTCCATTTCCTTCTATAATTGTATAACCATTTTGAATAATAAAATTAATAGTAACATAACTATAATTATTTATATTGCCCGGAATTTTACCTTTATACGAGCAAGTTCCACTTGAATCTGAATTTAGATATAAGTTGTAAAAATTACCGCCATCTCCATTAAATCTAACAAGAACGACATTAGATGTATTTGATGGAGCATTCGTAAAAATATTAACAAGCAAATCCCAATCAGTACTAAGGTCATCTATTTTAATATATGAATTTGAAGCAACAATGCTTATTCCACTTAAAGTGGAATTTAAAGACATTTCTAACCCAAAATCATTTATTTTAATAAATTCTGCTTGAAAATAATTATACTTCGGGTTTGCTTTCTGTGAGATGAGGGGCAAGTACAACAGTTCTATATATTGCTTATAGCTTCCCCACTCCATTGCGATACCGTAATATGAGGCTATTTCTTCCAACAGCCTCATGCAATTTACGGACGGGTGTATAAATATCTTGTCTCGGTTGGAATCCACATCTATACCCGCATTATGACGGATATAACCGTGTGACAGCTGACCGTCAACCAGTCCGTTGTCGTATGTCGTAGAGCTGTTCCACGGCAAAGCCATATCGGCAAACTCCTGTATGCTCTTATCATCGTTCATGAGCTGAATAAATTTCTCACTCATTCCCCAAGTCAAGGCCACATTAAAGCCGTCTTCGCTACACGATATAAGAACAGCCTTTGCGTCAAATAGCTTTACCCCATTCCTGTAATACTCCGCATTGAAATAGTCCCTCATCATGTAACTCTCATGACCGGCAACATCTGGAAAATCCAACAGCCGTATATTCTTATTCGTCCTCGGTAACTTTATCGTATAACTGTTCGAGGCTGTTATCTTGGAAATGTCCCCCAACAAATTGCTCTTGAAATTGAGTGTTATCTCACCGTCGCTCAAATCGACTCTTTCGCCCTTTATATACAATTCCTCTTTCATATCCTTGTTATTAAATTTAACATCGCCTTATATGCCTTTTAGCCCGTTTGAGAGTATTTCTTTGTTCTCGTGTAGATTTTTATCACCAAGACAAAGAAACACCCTAAAACGGCTTATTTTTACTCTCTACCTGTCGCCCAAATTCTCTACCACATTAACCTGTGAGCCAACCTTGTTAATCTCCGTAACGGAAACGACCGGTTGAATCCCTTTTATTCCTTTGGCGACAGCCCTCGCAATCATATCTTCGCCCATTGCTTGGCTACCCTTTTCCACCACAATAGGCGCACCTCCGCCCGATTGATTTATGTACGACAATATCGGGGAAAACATGGAGGTCGCTCTCGCCGTTATCACGCTCTCACCGTTAGACAACATAGCGGGTATGCTGTCGCTCGTCCCTGTTCCGGATCCTTCTACAAGACCGCCTTTGGCGAACTTGGCCGAGTTGATTATACCGATAGCGGTTGTCATATTGGAGATAATTTGAACAATTCCGGCGGCTGACTCTGCTATACCGGCTATTCCTTTCCATGCGTTTGCCGATGTCAGTTTGGCGATTGCCTTTCCTGTCTCTATGGCTATCTCGGCGAGGGCTAATGTCTTTGACAATATCAAAAACGCCTTGTTGCTCTCTCCGAGCTGCTCGAATAACCCTGATAGAGCCCCCGTAATCTGTGAAGCCGCATCCAGTTTCGCCTGTTCTATCTCTATTTCCCTCTGGGCAAGTTCCTCTTTGGCATCCAAATATTCCTGCTGGGCTTCGAGTTGTCGGGCTTTGAACTCGGCATCGCTTTCTCCCTCTAACTGCTGTAAGGAATCAAGCCGTTTCTTGGCATTTTCAAGCTCGACTTGCAACTCATCTTCTCCGGCTATCTTGGCGGCTGCTAACCTGTTGGACAGTTCTAGTTCCAATGCTTCCATAGCTTTCTCTTGCTTTTTCCGCTCATACTCAGATGTCATTTCGTCGAGCTTCTTTTGATAACTGTCCTCAATCAGTTGTTTCTGCTCGGCAGTCAGTTTTGTATTGGATAGTTCTATCTCCTTTTCCTTTTTGAGCTGTTCAGCTTTCAAACTATATTCCTGAATTGTACCCTCTGTTGCCAATTGAAGCCTCTGCTCAATATAAGCAGCTTCTTGCTCTAACTTTTCCCGAATCGATTCCTCATTCAATTCAGCCAGTTCTGCTGTGCGCTTCTTCTCCAAGTTCTCAATCGTGGCACTCATTGCCGCTCTGGCTTGATCTGTCAGATTTTCTTCTGTTTCCATTCGCTTCCTTAAATCTGCTATCTGATCATCATAACTTGAATTTATGGCTGCTCTCTGTTTCTCCACACTATCGGCAATCAGTGCGTTTTCAGAATCACGGAGAGCACGCATAGCTGCAAGCTCTTTATCCGAACGCTCTTGCACTAATTGTAACCGTTGTTCCTCCTCTTGATTTAATTTAGTTTGAGCCTCTGAACGTTGTGAATATAACTCCCTTGTTTTTGTATTATATTCTTTTTGAACATTGTACAAATTAGCTTCTGCTTGTGCCAATTCATCATTCACTTCTTTACTATTTTTTGTTCGCTCAGCTTCTTTTTTAGCTATTTCTAATCTCTGTTTCGCTTGTTCCAACTCATTATCTGCCATAGCTTTTTCCTTATCTATGGCTTTATTCAAGAATTGTATGCGTTCTTCTGCTGAATATTTATCCCTCTGAGCAGATTTCGCTCTCAAATCAGAGGCTTCCATACTTAATTTCGCATTCTCTACAAGGTCGCTCCTTTCTTTATTGGCTAAATCTAATTTCTGCTTTTCAAGTTCTATATAATCCTTTGAATTTTGATTTATGCTATCTCCTACTCCAATAAAATCCAAAAAAGCACCCACCAAACCAGTAACAGCTTGTGCGGCAGAAAGAAAAACATCTACAATAGATTCCACAACCCTTGTTATTCCGTCCATTGCCATTTTCAACGGAGCCAATACCTGCTGCAACTTAACATATTGTTCTTCGTTGTTCTTTGCTGAATTTGCAAGTTTCAAGAATAATGCCGTAATGACACTTATAACAGCAATTACCGGGTGAGATTTAAGAAGATCAAAAGCCTTACTTACCCCTATAACACCATTCCTTACAGCCTGAATTCCTGCAACAAGCTGATTGTTCCCAAATACGCTTTTGATTGCATTTTCATAGTTACCTACATTCCGGTTGAATCGACCGGTTGCCTCTTCTGCTCCTTTAAGCTCTTTTGTAACAGCATTAATCTTGTCTTGTAATTCTTTCCCTTTCGCCGAATCCCGTTCCGCCTTACTTAGATTGTCATATTCGGCAGTCAGATTGGATAAAGACGCACGCAGTTGAACAAGTGAACCTCTTAAATCCGATTCAACTTTAATATTATTTTGAATCTCTTTCCTAAGAGCTCGTATCTTTGTAGAATATTCGGTAACATGCTGTTTTGAAAGCTCCATTTCCCGATTATATTCTTCCCAAGAAACAGTTCCTTCCTTTAACCATTGGTTGTACTCTTTTTGCAAATTCTTTTCCCTTTCTATTTGGGTATTCAGCTCCATTATTTGTTTAATCGCTGCCTCTGTATTTGTTTGTACTTTAACATTGAGGATAATCTCTTTCTCTGCCATAACCTAAAACATTTATAGTATTCATAATAATTTAAGTAATTCACACTCTGAATAATCGCCTTGCGACTTTATAGAGATAATAGCGAAAAATGCCGCATATCGCTCTATATATACAGGTATCGTGTAATCGATGTTTTTCAAATCTATCTCAGTAAGCCTGAATGTGTCTTTAATCACAAACGGCGATTTGATGAGATCTTGATAAAAAGATAGACCGAAACGTGATACCCGGTTTTGAAATTTAAGGTCTGAAAAGGCTAAACGGGCATCCTCCTTGCCTTGACTATCAAAAGAGATTACAAGCTGCATAATCCTGT
>ERZ773115.1518-NODE-1518-length-20940-cov-2.965478_pt1 | contig 20940 bp, 13 predicted proteins | sample MGYA00511116_ERZ773115 | MGnify/ENA primary metagenome ERZ773115 (study PRJEB29015, sample SAMEA2737869) | human gut metagenome | biome: human gut; feature: human-associated habitat; material: faeces | place: China | collected 2012 ... | reverse complement strand
TCCTGCATTCATCAGTGCATCACCGACTTCCGTAGGAGTTGCAAAAGACGGGTAAGAGCTGACAGCATCATGTTCTGTAGTAAAAACAGTCTCCTGGTCGACCATTGCCACATCAGCAGCCTGGATCTCATCACGTACTTTGTCATAAATCTGATCATAATTCAATCGATCAATTGTCAACTTACCAGCAACCTCATCGGTTACTTTCAGCACATCCGTATCCCGTACCAAGTTACCTCGCGTCATGGTTCCCGTCGCAGAATCATAGGTTGCTTCATACAAACGGAATGTAGAATCTTTCAGTGCATGTGTCGTTCCAGCCGCATCTGTCCAGTATTTGTATAACTCAATCGAGCCATAATTGGATTCTGCCTCATGCTGTCCTTTTGTGAACACCTGTCCCTGGAATGTTTTCGATCCACCCTGATCCGCCTGATATCCGTTCAGCGTAAATGTATTAGAGGATTGTTCATCCGTCAAAGTAATCGAACTATTGCCTTGTGTAAACTTCAGATTACACCTCGTTGTATAAGTTATCTTCAAATACTTGCTATCCGGTAATTCAAACCTAAGTGAATTCGAAGATCCATCATAGCTGACTGTATAATCGGTTCCACTTGTCAATGGTGTTTCTGTACCGCCATTTACTTCGTATACCTTGATACTCTGCATATTATAAGAGAATGCAGTACCAAGTTTATCCACAGCCGTTAATTTTCCATCTCCCGGTACCAGATCATAAGCACCCTTGTTGACTTCGATCGTATACTCCGCTGTATTATATTTACTGTTATCTGCACCTGTCGTGTTATCATAGGTACCGTAAAATACTCCGTCCTTCGATACCAATGCCGGTGCTTTCAACGTCGTTGTCGTTGATACTGGTGTTCCAACATTCGTACTTCCTATCTTTAGCTGAGCAGAATTCGTAAAGGTTTCCGATCCCTTCTTTGCAAAATCCTCCAAACTTGTTACTTCTGTCGTATACTCAATCCGGATATGTGTCTCTGTTCCCGCTGAATAGTTGTCAATGGCATTCATCAAAGCAATATAATCCGCAGTAACCGGAATCGTAAAACTTGCAATTCCATTCGTTTCACTTGTCTGAAGACCAATGTTCGGTATCGTTGCTCCACCTGCATAATACGACATATCCGATAACTTACCCGCTGTATTATGCGCTACATCCCTGACATAGAAGTATGCAGTTATCATGCTGGAAGATAATTTCATATCCGTTGGTAATGTATCCGCAATCGTAACAGATTCTCCACCTGAAAGCGCCATGGAATTCAATGACACATCTAACATGTAGCTAATCTTACCTGTTTCATCTACCTGCGTTGTAACTGTCTTATTCAAAGGCGGCAATGGATTTGTATATACATCCTCATCACTTTTTTTCTCTTCCTTGCCATTTGCAGAATAATAAATGTTTGCTTCGTTTTTATAATTTCTCTGTACCTGATTCAAATCAGTATCCAAAATCTTAGTCTTGTATTCTAATGTTATTTCCTTTACCGGATTCGATCCTGTAAAGAGACTATCTTTAAACGCAAACTTATAATCATATCCTTGATTATTTCCTGCAGTGTCTGGTGTATATGTCACATATTCATTGTCAATATTAGCATCATTCGAATCAGTTACATCTACATCAAACGATGAATTATCTTTTCTTGTAAATGTAATCTTTGTGTTATATATGCCTGACATGCTTCCCGGATTATTCCAGTATTTTTGCATATTATCTTTGATATACACATTTGTCAGGTCTTCCGGAATGTCCTTCACAGAAACCGTCCAGTAAATATATCCATCCTGCATTTTCACCGCATGCTTTTCGATAGTCCAATCTTTTCCTGGTGTCTGCACAGTTCCGGTTCCCATATATTTATAGCCCTTATCTGTTGTAAGAGTTACATCATTTTTCACATCCAGTTTGGTCGCAGAATCCATATAATTATCTGTTACCTTTGTATAAACAGTCGCCGTATATACACCATTGTTTTCCTTAAAGGCAGAAGCAGGCAGCGTCTGACTTGTACCTCCCTGCAGATTGCCATCCTTATCACATAATGCTGATCCAATCTCCGGCATATCTACGATAGTTCCAGAGCCAAGAAGTGCATCCAAAGAAGTATACTCTCCTGCATAATCCTTCAGATCAATCGTAATCGTCCATGTCACAACCTTAGAAGTTTTATCCAGTGACCCTGTTTTCTTTACTTCCGGTCTTATCACATCATAAGTTGCCGATGTAGTTCCCGTTTTTGTCTCTTTTTTATTATTCTTATATGTATAATCTACTGTATTCGTATAAGAAGTACTATTCGCATTATCCGGATCAAAAATACCTTCATCTGTCTCTACATCATAAGTAACTTCCACGGTCGTAGTACTGCCATCCGATGAACCAAGTTTGTTCAAAGCATTTGCCAGAGCACCAAAGCTTCCATATATGGTATTCGCAGTGACATTTGAATCATTGCTGCTTGCAATCTTGATATTGGAGATATTCTTTAAGTTTGCACCTAAACTATCTGTCAAAGATACCCCGGACACAGAGCCAGTCGTTTTTAATGTCAACTTATATGACTGCTTCCACGTATTTGTACTCTTGTCATAGGTTGCTTTTCCATCGGTTGCTTTCTGTACTGTCAATGTACTTGTTGCTGTTCCATCATCGTAAATCACATCTGAAACTTTTTTCTTTGCAGTTCCAATCGTTATTTTATCTCCGGATCCCTTATCGGTTTCCGTCAGCTTTACATTTCCATATATTGTTCCATCTCCCTTTCTTGTGTTTTCCGTCAAGAAAGTCTGATTATCAAGGCATATATATGCATAACCATTACTAATATAAATATAACCTACTTTTTTTCCTTCAAGCATAATATCCTGTTTTCCGGATATCAATTCAAGGTTATTCAAATCATTAAAATCTACTTTGATATAAATAGGATTTCCATTTCTTGGAATGGCACTGTTATCTAACTCCCATTTATATTTTAAGTTAAACTCATCACCTTCGAATACTTTTGTTACCTGATCCAAATCCGTCTCCTGCCCATTATGTTTAACACTGGCAGTAAAATTCATCGTTATTCCATTTGAGGTATCTGTATATGCATTGTTCCAAAGTGAAAGATCTACGGAATCATCTGCCACATTTTGTGAGGTTTCATTCAGATTCTCTTCTTCTAAAGGAACACCATTTTGATTTTCTTGTGTTCCTAAACTTTGCTGCCCTGTTGCGAAATTTGCATCACTCTCCGATGCGACACTCTCTGTCTCCCCGCCTTCCGCAATCGGTGTATAGCTGATGTTCTGGAATAATGAAATTAACATCAACATAGAAAGCAGAAATGCAATCACTTTTTTCTTGTTTTTTTGTTTGTTCATAAACTCCATCCTCCATTTTCTTTTTTCCTAATGCATCCTCGCATTTATGCATTGGAACCATTTATGATAAACTCTGACATCCCTCTGTGCAGAGTAAAATTAGGTTATGAATTATTACTGTTCAATTTTTATATCGACAGTAACCCACTATCGCATAATATTTTACATGAAAGTGCTTGTGTTTTCAACATATCGCGTCCATAAATTTGTGCTTTTTTTGACTATTAAAACACAAAAAACCTGCCACACCTATTCTGGTGCGGCAGGTTTTTGTAACCATCTTCCGAAGTATGTTTTATTCTTCGTCCTTCTTCTCCTCTGCGGATGCCTCTGCATCGTCATCATCAAAGAAGCTATCATCAAAGTCATCATCGTAATCATCGAAATCATCTAAGTAATCTGGTGTCAGGTACTTGTAAACTGCTACGCAGATACCTACGATGATTGTCAGAATACCAACGATCAATGCAACAGAGAGAAACGCGTTCTTTGCTTCTGTTACGCATTCGTCTTCTTTTACAACTTTTACTTCGTCACAACACTTTCTCATAGTTTTCTACCTTCCTTTCATCGCTACTGATAAACTAATTTTACCACAGCTTATCCGATATTTCTACCGTGATTTACAACTTTTTCATTTTTACAAGCGATGCAAATAAATGTTTTTCACCAACACGGTCGAAATTCACGACGATTTCCTGATCGCCGCCCGATGGAATCACATCAATCACCTCGCCATTTCCAAATTTAATATGGCGTACTTTATCTCCTACTTCATAGCTTGCCGGTGCAGAAGCTGCATTTCCCATCGGAAATGCCTTTCCAAATCCCGGATTGGCACTCGGGTTCGCATTTGACGTGGCAGAGCGCGTATACGGATTGTTCTTGCCATATGCCTTTAGCTGAATCACCTGCTCTGCCGGTTTCTTTGATGGAATCCGATCCATATTCGCAGGTGCATAGCCAAAAGCCTTCTCTTCATACTCGAGATAATGCTTCGGAATCTCCTTGACGAACCGCGATACTTCCTCGAAATTCGTCGAACCATGCACCATCCGTTGTCCGGCAGCCGTCATATACAGTTTCTCCATCGCACGTGTAATTCCGACATAGCAAAGTCTCCGCTCCTCTTCAAGTGCATCTGGATCATCCGAATCCAGCGACATGCCACTTGGGAATAACCGTTCTTCCATACCTGTCATAAATACATATGGAAACTCCAGACCTTTCGCGCTATGTAATGTCATCAGCGTCACCTTCGCGGTTGGCACACCATCTTCGTCTTCCTCCTCAGTGTCTGCCACGAGTGCAATATCTTCAAGAAGTCCGGTCAGCGTCGGCACCTCTGCACTCTCTTCATAGGTAACGATCTTATTCTTTAATTCCTCTAAGTTATCCAACCGGGTACGCGCCTCATCCGTAGCCTCTGCGGTAAGCGCTTCACGATATCCACTTTCATCCATGATTGCATCGAACACTTCACTGATGAATTCGCCATGTACCAGACGCGCTTTAAAGCCTTCCATCATATCTGTAAACTTGCGAATCTTCTCCACGTTACGTGTCATGCCTGGTACTTCTTCGATATCTAACAATGCATCATACAGATTATACTCATTTGACTGTGCATACATATCAAGCTTATCCACGGTCGTCGCACCGATTCCACGCTTCGGCACATTGATAATACGTTTGATTGCCTGATCGTCAATCGGATTTGCAAGCACCTTCAGATAGCTTACGAGATCCATGATTTCTTTTCTTCCATAGAAATTCTGTCCACCATAGATCTTATATGGCAGATTCTCATACAGAAGTTTTTCCTCAAGCACACGGGACTGCGCATTCGTACGATACAGGATCGCGATATCATCGAGTGATACCCCCTGATTCTTCAAGGTTTTGATCCGGGACGCAACACCGTTTGCCTCCTCGTACTCCGTACCGTAACGGGTAAATGTTACCTTCTCACCATCTTCCTGCTCAGTCCAGAGGCGTTTATCCTTTCTTCCCTCATTATTCGCGATCACCGCATTCGCAGAATTTAAGATATTCGCCTTGGAACGGTAGTTCTGCTCCAGTTTTACTACCTTGGCATCCGGATATTCGTCCTCAAAATTCAGGATATTATAGATGTTCGCGCCACGGAACTTATAGATACTCTGGTCGTCATCACCTACAACGCATAAGTTCCGGTATTTCGCCGCCAGCATCTTCACCAATATAAACTGTGTATGGTTCGTATCCTGATACTCGTCCACCATAATGTACTTAAACCGTGTCTGGTACTCGGCAAGCACATCTGGATTCGTCTCAAAAAGAAAGATCGTCTTGAAAATCAGATCGTCAAAATCAAGCGCATTGTTGCTCTGCAGACGCTTCTGATATTCCCGGTAAACCTCTGCAATCTTCTGGTCCCGGAAGCTTGCTGCATGCTCTTTCTCGTAATCGTCCGGTGTCATGTACCCTTCCTTCGCCTTCGATATCGCCGAAAGCATCGCCCGCTCCGGATAGAGCTTCGGGTCTAATTGCAGATATTTCAGCACTTCTTTTACAACTGTCTTCTGTTCACTTGCATCATAGATTGTGAAACTGCTTGTTCCACCAATCTTGTCAATATGTTTACGCAGAATCCGCACACACATGGAATGGAAGGTTGATACCCACACACTCTCAGCACCAAATCCTCCCAGATTATCTACTCGTTCCCGCATCTCTGCCGCAGCCTTGTTCGTAAATGTGATTGCCAGTATATTGTATGGATTGACTGACATCTCATCGATCAGATATGCGATCCGGTGCGTGATCACTCTGGTCTTTCCAGAACCCGCACCTGCTAAAATAAGTAAAGGCCCGTCGGTTGTACAACAGGCCTCTAACTGTTTGTCATTTAATCCCGGCATCGGTTTACTGTAAACCTAACTTTGCCTTCATCGCTGCCAGCTCATCCTGTACAGCTGCATTTGGAGCTGCATCATACTTGGCTGCTAAACTGTCGATGCCACTCTCCTGTGTTGTCTGATTTAATTCGGTCATGGCATTTGCCTGATCAAGCATTGCGTTCGCCTTTGCTTCCATACGATCAAAGGCAGCCATGCTGCTTGCTGAATCTGACAGATTGTTCGTCATCTTGTTCAGACGATCCTGAGTCTTAGCAACCTTCATCTTCGCCTTGATTGCATCACGGCGGGAGTCAAGCTGGTTGATATATGTCACAAGCTTATCATGCATCTGACGCATCTTCATCGCATTTGCAGCTGCAACATCATAGGTCTGCTGCAAGCTTGCCTGCTTCGCTGTAAGCTGGTTCTTCTGCTCTAAGAACTTCATGGCATCTGCTTCGTTTCCGGCAAGAAGTGCCTTCTCTGCGTATGCCTGCATCTTCGTAATCTCAGAATTCACTTCATCCAGCTCGCGCTTGCATCTCTGCTCATCTGCCATAACGGCAGCTGTTTCCTTCTTCACTTCTGCCAGATCCTTTGTCAGGTTACGGAGTGTCTGATCGATCATCTTCTCCGGATCTTCTGCCTTATCGAGAAGTGCATTGATATTTGAAGCCATAATGTCTTTAAATCTCTGTAAAATTCCCATTGTAATAAAACCCTCCTATAATTCTCATCTTCATACCGTGAAATCCACGTTGCTTTTATTATACTTGATAAAGATAGTAAAGTAAAATGGAATTTTGTTAAAAATTGGTGTTGTCTCTGCAACTTGTCTTAGTTGTATTTTGCAATCACTTCTTCGTTTGCCTTCATGGCGCTTTCTTCCATCTGCTTTCTCTCTGCAAGGAGCTTTTCCTGCACTTCCTTATGCTGTACACCGATGATCTGCAATGCGAGATATGCGGCATTCTTTGCACCATTGATTGCTACGGTTGCAACCGGAATTCCGGATGGCATCTGCACGATAGAGTAAAGTGCGTCCTGTCCATCGAGTACGGAACCGGAGATTGGAACACCGATAACCGGAAGAACCGTCTGGCTTGCAACAACGCCCGGAAGTGCGGCTGCCATACCTGCGGCTGTAATAAACACTTCTGTGCCGTTTCCGTTTGCTTCCTCGATAAATGCGGAAAGTCCTGCATGTGCACGGTGTGCTGACAGGCAACGCACATCAACCTGTACGCCATAGTCCTTCAGAATCTTAATTGCTGGCTCTACCTTTGGAAGATCACTTGTGGAACCCATAATCACTGCTACTCTCATTTGTTCTGCCTCCTTGATGTTAAATATATTGTATTGTATCACTATCTCCTGATAAAGGAAACAGTATTTGTTGCTGTTATGTTATCGTATGTTCTTCCGGGTTCCGGAGATCCCTTTGGAACCAATATGATTTGTATACCTTCCAGTCTTTTTGCCAGTCCGGCAGTTCCGGATGCTTCTCCGTTTTTTGCCCACGACAGCCAGCCAAACGACTGTGCATGTACGCGGTAATAAATATCATAGTGTTCTGCCATCTCTCCATAGAGCGAAATCCGGATTGCTTCTAATCGTTTTGCCTGTCCGCTTGTACCGGACATTTCTCCATCTTTTTTCCATGTATTCGGATCATTTTCATTTCCCTGCCATCCATAAGATTGTACATGCGTTGTGTACCTTACACCACCTGAATATGATGCGTTCGACAACTTGATATTGATTCCTTCCAACCGCTTTGCCTTGCCGCTGGTTCCGGACATCTGTCCGTTGGTTTTCCATGTCTGCCAGCCAAAGGATTGTACATGGGTCTTATACATTATATTGGCGTTATACGCATCCCCCGGAATCTGAATCGAACCATTCTGCAAAGCAACATAAGCACGGGTATTCACAGATGACGGATTCACATTCGCATACGATTGTCCTGGCGCCGATTCTCCTTTCTTCACTACAACAATCTGAATTCCTTCCAACCGCTTTCCATACCCTGCTGTTCCGGATGGTTCCCCATTTTTTGCCCATGCAAGCCAGCCGAATGACTGTGCATGTACACGATAATAAATATCATAGTTATCTTTATCTGCTCCGGTCAGACGGATTTTGATTGCTTCTAAACGTTTTGCCTCACCGCTCGTTCCGTTTTTCTCGCCATTTGCAGACCACGGCAGCCATCCATACGTCTGGCAATGTGTAGTGTACTGTACACCAAGATTCGCATTTCCGGATACACGCACCCATATATTTTCCAATCGTTTTGCTTCACCACTTGTACCTGCCATCCAGCCATTTGACATTGCCGGTTGGGAATCACCATATGTCTGGATATGCGTCTTGTAGCTGACATCTACTTGTGGAATTACCGTTGGTCTTGGTACTGTAGTTCCATATGTAAATGTACTGCTTCCACTTACCGCGCCACACTGTGAACAGCTATAATAGTACACAGCTGGCGAATCATAGGTTGCATCCGACTTTTTCGTTGTATTGCTTACTATCTTCGCCGTAAATTGATGCGGCAATTTATCACCATACGTAAACACATCTGTACCTGTTTTTCCGCACCGACTGCACTCGTAATAATATGTTGCCGGTGACGTACATGTTGCTGCACTTGCCATGTAAGCATCAGATATATGCTTTACAGAATACGCATGCCCCAATGCTGTTCCATACGAATATTGCACATCTCCCTTCTCATTACATCCACTACATGCATAGTAATATCTGGCTGATGATGAACAATTCGCTGCACTTGCAAGATATGTATCGGATATTATCTTTTTAGTATAAGAATGATCCCCTGCCGTACCATATGTATACGTTTTTGCATTTGCAGACTTATCTACTGCTCCGCATCTCGCACAACTATAATAATAAATTGCCGGCGATACGCAATTTGCCGGTTCCTTTAACGCAGCTTCCGTCTGAACTTTCTGTGTATACTGATGGTTCAGTTTGTCTCCGCTATAAAATGTTGTCGTTCCCTTCTGTCCACATCCCGCACAGCTATAATAATACGCTGCCGGCTTTTCACAGGTTGCTGCACTCGCGAAATGCGCTGTATCTACATGCTGTACCGTATAAGAATGTGCTGCCAGACTGCCAGATTCAAAAGTCTCTGTACTTAGCTTTTTACAGTTGGAACAGCTCTTGTAATATGTTGCTTTCTTCGTACACGTTGCATTGCTTTTTAATGCTCCTGTTACTGTCGGATCATTCACATATGTATGTGTAATGGTGTATGTTTTCTCAACTGATTTTGAAAAGATGCCTTTACCCGTAATCTTGCATGTACCTGTTGTTCCACTCGTCGAATGACTCACGGTATAATCTGTTCCGCTTGTCAGCTTAATGCCATTATAAGTTACTGTTGGAGCAACCGCAGATGTACTTGTTCCACATGATATAGACGTCTTCGCCAGTGTCACTACCGCATTACTGATATCTACCGATCCAGTTGCTCCTACTCGAATTGTGTAGGATTTTTTTATAGAAGGGTTGTATTTTGGGTATACAGAAATCGTAACAATTCCTGCTTTTTTCACTTTCAAAACAGCATCGTTCGGTTGTACAATACTCTTTTTGGGAGCCTCTACAATACTGTCATCTGAGCTTTCAAACATAACATCTCGATAACCGCTATCTCCATTCACATCTTTTACATAACACAAAATATTTGAACCTACTGAATTTTCAGTTGGTACACTTAGATGATAATAACTATCCGACGATTCACTATTTCTCCAACATAACAACATTGATGTCGGAGGAACAATCGTAATCGTTGCGTTACAGAAAGAGCAGACACCGGTTGCCTTGCCTGTACTGTCAGCCGTACCATAGACGTAGGAATGTGGTGCTTTTTCTATTGTTTCTTTTATGGTCATCCCGCATTTTGAACACTTGTATATGTTCTCTCCGGTTGTCTGACACGTTGGTTGAACTGTTGACTGCAATACTTTATTATGATTACAGCTCACAGTAAGACTAAATGTACAAAGTACGGTACTTCCTTTTTTGCAAGTAATCGTTGTAGTTCCGGCTTTCTTTGCAGTAACTACTCCATCCGCTGTCACGCTTGCTACTGTTGTATCAGAGGATGTGTATGTAACAGTATCAATCACCCAGAGATCAAGAGTCTTTGATCCATTTACCAGATGAACCATCGGTGTGAGTTTCTGCGTTTCTCCTAAATACTGTGTTGCTTCCCCCTTAAGATAATACTTGTTGATATATGCGTCTTTTACTTCGACTTTCTGCATAATATCTGTATGTCCTGATAAGGCAGACTGGCTTAAGCTCTGGGAAGTGCTGTTAAACTCACCCGCTAACGTATTCGGATAACCAGAGGCAGTTGTATAAAAATCCCCCAGTCCAACATAGGTATTCCTTGGATCAATCATGCTTGTATAGTGACCGGTTACGGCATCTGATGTCTGCTTTACCCAGTCAGATTTCTCGTCATACCACTGGTTAATCCCCGATACCAGATTTCCCTTATTCCAATTATACGCTAACACTTCGGCATATGTTGATACACCATTGTATTTTACAGTACTCAAGCCTTTCCCATTCAGACGGTTATGTCCACTTCCCACAAATCCGAAACACAATCCACCTTCCACCGCACGGATTCTCGCAATCCGCTCCAGATCGGTCGACCATTTGATTGGTACATAATCGGATGCCGTAAGCATCCGGTTTGAATTTCTCGGATCTGGTACATTTCCTGCCTCGCATGCTTCTTTTCTTATTTCATTAATCCGGTTCAATGCATTTTGTGCATCTACATAATACGTTCCATACACCCCGAACATCGTACATCCTGTCGATGGCGCACTTACATCCGTCTCCAGTATTGTGTACTGTGCCGCCTCTGCGATTGGCGACAGTTCCGTCATACCCATACTGAATATCATTGCAAATGCAATGATATATGCAACAAGTCTCTTCCCTCTACGTTTTTTCATTCGCCCCTCCTGTAATTTTCCCTACACCACTATATCTTTCACAAGTTTCTCTGGTTTTATTTGTCTCTGCTCAACCGTATATGCCCCAAGCAACCGTTTCTTTGCTTCTTCGAATACACCCATATCATCGATATACATATAAGCAAGCACGTCGCCTTTTCGCACTGCGTCGCCCAGATGTTTTCTGATATCCAGCCCGACACCTAAGTTGATCGTGCTGTCCTTCGTTGCACGTCCGCCGCCTAAGATGAGGTTCACCATGCCAACCTCGCTTGTGTTGCAGGCTGCCAGATATCCATCCTCTTCACAGACGATCGGAACACAGTTTGCCGCGAGCCGGAATTTGTTCACATCGTCGATGTATGTGCCATCGCCACCCTGTGCTTCCACAAACTCTTTGAACTTGGCAAGTGCCGCACCGCTGTCGATCAGCTCTGCGGCCTTTTTGATGCCGTCTGCGAGCGTCAGGCCGTCCAGACCGAGGTACAGCGCGATACCGGCGTTCAGCAAAATCTCCTCGCGCTTTGCGCCCTGCTCCTTGCCGGAGAGAATGTCGCGGGTGACCTGCCGCCATATACATGTATGCCGCCAATGTGAGTGATACAGTAAGCAGGCGGTGAATACCATGCCTGTCGTAGCCCGCACAATTTTCCATACCCGCACAATCTGCCTTGTCTGTGCGGTCCGCACCATATCCCTGTTGCGCTATATTTTCGATTGCACTATAGGCATCACACCGGCTCTGCAAGTCTGTATCCCCGCTTGTGTCATATGTGAGATATGGCTTCACATCCTTCATCGACAACACCTGCACCGCCTCGATCACTTCGAGCGCATTGCCAACCTTGCAGCCGAGCGGTTCGTTCATATCCGTAATCACACCATAACACGTTCTGCCAGCAGATTTGCCGATATCAACCATGATCTGTGCCAACGCCTTTGCATCTGTTTCGTTCTTCATAAATGCGCCGCTGCCACATTTCACATCCAGCACGATTGCATCCGCACCTGCCGCAAGCTTCTTGCTCATAATCGAAGATGCAATGAGCGGCAGACTGTCGACTGTCGCCGTCACATCGCGCAGCGCATAGATCTTCTTATCTGCCGGTGCCAGATCTCCGGTCTGTCCGACAAGCGCCAACTTCATCGAATTGACGTGTTCAATAAATTCTGTCTCCGGGATACTCACACAGAAACCCGGAATCGCCTCTAACTTATCAATCGTACCGCCCGTGTGTCCAAGTCCTCTGCCGCTCATCTTCGCAACCGGTACCCCCAGACTTGCGAGGATCGGAGCCACGATAAATGTCGTCTTATCCCCGACACCTCCGGTACTGTGCTTATCGACCTTCACACCGTGGATGGCTGCAAGACTGAGCTGGTCGCCGCTTTCCGCCATCGCATGTGTCAGTGCGCAGGTCTCATCGTGCGTCATGCCTTTGTAGTAGACACACATCAGCCACGCACTCATCTGATAATCAGGGATTTCTCCCTTCGTAAACCCTTCCACGATAAAACGGATCTCATCTGCAGTATGCTCTGCGCCGTTCCGCTTCTTCATGATCATATCGTACATTCGATACATCTTACGTCACCCCCTGTGTCGTAAATACATCCTAGCGATTGTCATATCATGCTACATAATATCCTGCAGGAAACTCTTCCCAATTGCCTTTTCATCATCCACACAGCTTCCAAGCAGGTACTCCTCCACGGTCTTTCCAATATCCGCAAAAGTCGGTCTTGTGCCAAGATCCGTTCCCTGCTTCAATCCCTTTCCATACATCAGAATCGGAATATATTCCCGTGTGTGATCGGTTCCCTTAAAGGTTGGATCACAGCCGTGATCCGCATCCACGATCAAAATATCCTCGTCCGTCATCTGCGCATACAGTTTCGGCAGCCATGCATCGAATTCTTCGAGCGCATTCTTATAGCCAAGCGTATCTCTTCGATGTCCGTATTTCATATCAAAATCAACCAGATTCGTGAAGATCAGTCCCGCCGGTTCTGTCTGCATATAGTCAAGCGTCTTCTGCATGCCATCGGTATTTCCGGTCGTATGCACCGACGCACAGATGCCACTGCCATGGAAGATATCACTGATCTTACCGACTCCGCATACCCGCACGCCCGCATCTGCCAGATGCACCAGCACATTGTGTTCCGATGGTTCTAACGCATAGTCACGCCGGTTGCTCGTACGCTCGAACCCATCGCCTTTTCGTACAAATGGTCTTGCGATCACACGTCCGACGCCATGCTCACCAACCAGAATCTTTCTTGCAATCTCACACATCTCATACAATCTTGGAAGTCCGACCTTCTCCTCGGACGCTGCGATCTGGAATACCGAATCTGCCGACGTATAGACGATCGGATATCCGGTCTTCATGTGTTCCTCGCCATATTCTGCAATGATCGGAATGCCGGATGCGACCTTGTTTCCGTAGATGGCTCCACAACCGGTCTGCTCGATAAATGCATCGATAATCTCCTGTGGGAATCCATTTGGATACGTCGGGAATGCATGTTTTGTATGAATCCCAATCATCTCCCAGTGTCCGGTTGTCGTATCCTTGCCGTTGGATAACTCCTGTGCCTTTCCATACACGCCGATCACATCCTGCTTTGTTGCTGCATCGTAAAACGATGTGTTCTCAATCGCACGAAGTCCAAGCTTCGTCAGATTGTCAAATTTTGCATCTGGATATGTCTCTAAAATATGTCCAAATGTATCGGAGCCAACATCGCCGAACTTATCTGCATCCGGTTCCTCTCCGATTCCTGCACTGTCAAGTACGATCCATATTACACGTTTTGCCATATTTCACGTCCTTTCTGCAAAAGTTCTATGCTTCTGCCTTGTTTTTATTTCTGTAAATCAGGTACAGTGGTAACGCTACAAATACGACTCCACCCACGATATTTCCAAGTGTTACCGGAAGGAGGTTGTTCAGGAAGAACTTACCAACTGTCATCGAATTAAGCTGATCCGGTGTCATGCCTGCCATGATTGCCGCATTGTAGTATGCCTCACCGTGCTTTGCAAGAAGTCCGGCAGGAATGTAATACATATTTGCCACGCAGTGCTCATAGCCTGCAATAACAAACGCCCAAATTGGGAAGAAACATGCGAAGATCTTTCCAATCGCATCCTGACATACACCTGCCAGAAGCACTGCCAGACATACAAGGATGTTACACATGATTCCAGATGTAAATGCCTTCATGAAACTTAAATTCATCTTATTATAAGCCGTCTTGATCGTCGCTGCTGCAAGTGCGCCATTCCCATAATCAAGCTGTCCACAACGGTTTACCAGAACAACTACGATACACGCACCAATCAGATTCGTGATAAATACAACTACCAATACACGAATCATATCGAGAAGCCTGATTCGCTTGTCAAATACAGCAAATGACATCAGGCAGTCACCTGTGAAAAGCTCTGCGCCAATCAGCACAACGAACATCAATCCCACCGGGAAGATTGCACCTGCCAGAGACTTCGCAATACCTGTATTGCTGATTCCGTAAACTGCCGCACTGCTGCTCGATGCACCAATCGCAATAAACGCACCTGCCAGCATACCGAGCAGTACCAGCTTTCCGAACGAAAGCTTTGTTTTTCCTTCGTATACCCCCATGTTATCTGTAATCAGATCACCGATCTTTTTCGTACCCATTTTTTCTTCCTTCCTGTGTCTTCCATTTTATAATTTTTATATTCTATCAGAAGTCAGCAACCGGCTTCCGCAGAAATCTTTCTCTTAGCACGCTTACTTCAGTGCTTCATTCAGTGCTTCTGTACCCGGAAGCACAAACCTTCCATCCTCAATGATTGCCGTCTTTGTGCCATCCGGCTTCACGGCATAGATTCCGCCAATCTCCTCATATGGGATCGTGATATCGGTATGGCAGTTAAAATATGCACCTGCCCGCGCCTCCTTGTCCTCTGAATTGCGCAGCGCAGAGCACTCATTTTCCTTCGCTACGATCTCTCTGCCATCCGGGTTGTACAGGCGGCTGTCCTCGCTGTAGCTGTAACAGGTATCACCGACTGCAAAATGCGGTCCCATCTTCTCTACAATCAGAATCGGGAGCTTGTATAAGATGTCATATTTTCTTGCCATCGCATATGCCGTCGTGTTCGTACCGATCGCGAATTCACCGATTGGAAGTGTCTCATGGTGGAATAGCAGATTCTCCTTGATAAACCGCTTGTTCTCTGCCTCATCCTCGAAGTTCTTACAGGTATAATCGGCAACCTTTCCATCCTCGAAGGTAAGCTTCAAGTCTGTGTATTTGAGTTCGTTCAAATACACCTGGCTCACATGCAGCGTTCCCTTCGTACCGTTGAGTACCGGGGAAGTAAATACTTCACCAAGCGGGATATTCACATCTGCCAGACAATTCTCGAAGTTCGTCTGTGTCTTGCGGTCGATCTTGTGCAGCATCACCTTCATGTCCGTCTGGTTGCCACCCTTGCCAAGTACCTGTACATATTCTGCATCATCGAGACAATCAATCATCGTCTGCTGGATGGATTTGTATTTCTCATTATCGAGCGTATTCACTTCCACAACTGCATCGAAGATCTCCTCGAAATTCTCACCGATCTCCGGGATTGGATATGCGATAATCGTGAAGCTGTACTGGTCATGTGGAATGTAATGATTTGTGATCTCCGCCGCCTTCGACGCATATTCCACAGACATCTTCTGCTGCTTGTCGGATAATTTCCAGACTGTCGGCTTCGTCTGCGGGCTGAACGGATCTTCGCCGAACACCTCAATGACCGCCGGACCTGCATAGACAAGCGCAGCTTCTTTCTCCTGCTCATAGGTCTGCTCCATAACTTCGAGCTTCCGCTCCATAAACGCGCGGTCGAAGAACACTGCATCATCGCCCGCATGGTCATACTCATACTGCTTGTTCGCCGGTGTCGCAGCATATCCGGTACGGATCGTTGCCTTCCGGTTCATACGGCTGACTGGATACCGGAACAGTATTGATGCCAGACCTTCTTTCTCAAACATCTGGATTGCCGCTTTCACCATGCGCTCCTGTCCGATTGCATAGCGGATATTCACAGACTTCTTCGGGCTGATATCGATCCGCATCGTCTCAAAGCCCTTGATAAAGCCCTGCACATACGTGCGTGCCAGTCTTTCGATCTTCTCCTCCGGAAGCTTCGCCAGATACTGCGCCATCCGAAGCTCATTTTCACCGATATATTCGCCGTACGCATACAGATAATCCGGTGTCATAAGGTCACTCTGCATGATGATATCATACGCAAAAGGATTCACGCATGTAACCGTCTCCCGGATTCTTCTTGCAACAAGCACATCCGCATAATCATACATATAGTAATAGATAGCTTCCTTGATCTCCTTCTCGTCTGGAAGCTTCTCTCCTTCGGATGCAGTAAAGATTCCATACACCTCTAAGAAAAGCTCCATCAGGGAAATCATCGCCTGCATCTCATCTTCATACGCGTACGCAATCATAGCACGGATCTCTGCGTATAACATGCATAAATATTTGCCATATTCACCAAGTTTTTCCACGGCATAATCCGGGTTTGCAAAGCTTGCGTCATAATGCTCCGGCAAAATGTCTGCATATAAATTGTGATTGATCTCCTGTAATTTCGAAAGTGGAAGGTCGATCTTTCCCGGCTGTGACACAATCTCGTACACGTCATACACATACAGAATAAACTCTGCCACACTGTCAAAATATGTTTTGAGATTCTTCGCACCTGCATCCATCTTCGCAAGTGTATCCCAGATTGTCTGATCCTCTTCCTTTATTTCACTGATTCGTTCTATCGCAAGCTGCATACGCTCCTGCAAATCTGCGTCGTTCATAGTTTCCTCCTACCTCGTCCGAAGACTTTAAAATCTGCCTAATAAAATGATTATGACCGGAACCACAAAGGATACGATGTTCAGCCAGATGGAGATCCGCTTGCCACGCACGCCGCCCTTCTGGGACTGTAAACCCATGCGTGCAAAGATCTCTCCAACGATCGACAGCAGCATGGCGATGATATACAATAACCCGAATACCTCCGGCACATGCCCCGCCGTCGCGATGGACACGATCACACTGACAACTTCGATAATCAGCGCGATTCCACCCATGCAGTCAGCGATAATCGTATCGCTCGCAAACGATGAATCTGTAAAATAATATCTTCGTTTCTTGAACAAACTCATAATCATTTATTTTACACAGCCAATCAGGGTGTTGATATCATCTACCCCGTTTGCCTGCATATATTCCTCAATTCCTTTTATAATCTCAACGGTTGCATATGGATTGTGGAAATTCGCCGTTCCAACAGCAACTGCGGTCGCACCAGCCATGATCATCTCCAGTGCATCCTCGGTATTCATTACGCCGCCCATACCGATGATTGGCAGTTTCACGGCATTTGCCACCTGATATACCATACGCACTGCGATCGGATGGATTGCCGGGCCGGATACACCAGCCGTCTTGTTTGCAACTGCAAATGTCCGGCGTTTCACATCGATCTTCATACCGGTCAATGTATTGATCAGAGAAAGTGCATCACTTCCGGCTGCCTCGGCTGCCTTCGCCATCTCCGTAATATCTGTGACATTCGGAGAAAGCTTCATGATGATTGGCTGCTTCGCCTTCGCCTTGATTGCCTTCGTGATATCATACAGTGCTTTTGGATCCTGTCCAAATGCGATACCACCCTCTTTCACGTTCGGGCACGATACATTAATCTCCAGAAGGTCAACCGGCTCATCACCAAGCCGTTCCACAACGTCCAGATAATCTTCGGTACTCTTGCCACACACATTGACGATAATCTTCGTATCCTTCTCCTTTAAGAATGGGATATCCCGCTTCACAAATGTATCGATTCCCGGATTCTGCAATCCGATTGCATTCATCATACCGCCATAGGTCTCTGCCACACGTGGTGTCGGGTTGCCCGGCCACGGAACATTCGCCACGCCCTTTGTCGTCACGGCTCCAAGGAGATTCAAATCTACGAACTCATCGTATTCCATACCAGAGCCAAATGTACCGGATGCAACGGTGATTGGATTCTTAAGCTCCACACCTGCAATACTTACCTTTGTATTCATTACAGCTCCACCTCCTCAGCATAAAATACAGGGCCATCCTTGCATACACGCTTATTCTTCACCTGTGAATGGTCGTCAATCTCCTTCGACTTGCATACGCAGGCAAGGCAGGCACCCACACCGCATGCCATACGCTCTTCTAAGGATAACTGTGCTTCGATGCCATGTTCCAGTGCATAGCTCTGAATCGCACGAAGCATCGGTGTTGGTCCGCAGGCATAAATCTCTGTGCCCTCGATGCCGCACTGGCGAATTGCATCCATAACCGTTCCTTTGACACCGATTGCGCCGTTGTCGCTGGATTTGTATACGGTTCCATATGGTTCAAATTCCTCTGATAAGAATTCCTCATCACGGAATCCAAGCACGATCGACTTCTCGCAGGTAAGCTCCTTCGCAAGCTGCAGCATCGGTGGAATACCGATTCCGCCGCCGATCAGGATTGCCTTCTTATCCTTCTTCGTAAATCCGTTTCCGAGTGGTCCGAGTATCGTGATTGTATGATCGGAAGTGAGCATCGAGAATTCCTTTGTGCCCTTTCCTGCAATACGATATACGATCCGGAGTGTACCTGCTGCACGGTCAATCTCACACAAACTGATCGGACGTGGAAGCAGCTTGCTTCCATCTGCAGAATACACGTCGATAAACTGTCCCGGTACTGCCTGGCTGGCAATCTCCGGTGCCTGTATCACCATTGAATATATGTCTGTGGCGATCTCGTCCTGACGGACGATCTTCGCCTCCATCTTTATCTTTCCCATTTTCGACTCCTCTTAATTGTTTTATTGCGAAACATCCTACTTCTCGGTAATCCGTTGCACATATTACGCAATTCTACGCAGACGCGCTCCCGCTCACTTCCACATGTAGCGGTACTAAACTCATTGCCCCAGAAAAAACATCTGGGAGCAATTCGTTAAGTACCGACATGTTCCAATGGTCTGCGTATGAATTGGTAAATATGTGCAACTCAATAAACGTTTTTGATGTTTCGCAATTATAACTATTTCATAGTAACCTTTTCAAAATGCATCGATAAATCTGCTATCTTGTATTTATTAGTGGCTTGCGTACGGGTATCACCACATCGCTTTCGCTCTGTGGTATTTCGTCGGACGCATCCTAGATATAAACCTTCGGTTTATTTGCGTCCTCCTCTGGCGCCGTTGATGTCGGCGATCATGTCCTTGACTGCCTGCCGGCTCGCCTCCGCATATCCGGTCTCACCGAAGGATGCGTATTTGTCCTGCTTGTAAGCAGCGATGATGCCACGGGAAGAGTTGACGATCGCGCCAAGTCCATCCGGATTGAAGTAATGTACGAGATCTGCTGCCTTACCGCCCTGTGCACCGTAGCCCGGTACAAGGATGTATGTCTTCGGCATCAGTTTACGAAGTACCTTACCCATTTCCGGATACGTAGCACCAACCACGCAGCCAACATTGCTATAGGTATCTCCCATGCACTGCTCACCCCATTCTACCACTTTCTTAGCTACCAGTTCATACAACGGCTTGCCATCGATGAGCTGATCCTGAAATTCACCACTGGAAGGGTTGGACGTCTTTACCAATACAAAGATTCCTTTATTTTCCTCTTTGCAGACATCGAGAAATGGATTAACACCATCGCTTCCCAAATACGGATTAACCGTAACAAAATCCTCATCAAAGGCTGCATAGGACTTAGACCCTACTTGCACTTTACCAATATGTCCTACCGCATATGCAGCAGATGTAGACCCGATATCTCCGCGCTTAATATCACCAATAACAACAAGACCTTTCTCCTTACAATAGTCAACTGTTTTCTTGAATGCTGTCAGACCTGGAATACCAAACTGCTCGTACATAGCGATCTGTGGCTTTACTGCAGGGATCAGATCATGTGTTGCATCTACGATTCCCTTGTTAAACTGCCAAATTGCCTCTGCAGCACCCTCTAACGTCTCTCCGTACTGCTCAAAAGCTGCCTTGCAAATATGTTCCGGCACGTAACTTAACATTGGATCCAATCCGACAACGATCGGTGCATCCTTTTTGGTAATCTGCTCAATCAATGTATTAATCATACTACTTATCCATTCCTTTCTTCACTATAAACCAATTTTCCATCCACGAAGGTATTTAAGACTTTGCCGTATACTAACTTTCCATCAAACGGTGTGTTCGTACCCTTTGATAAAAACTTGCTGCTGTCAATCGCATATTCCGTATCAATATCTGCAACCACTACATCTGCTGCCGTTCCCGGTTTCAGCGTTCCCTTGGCAATGCCCAGTACCTTTGCCGGATTTGTGCTCATCTTAGCAACTAACTCTGATAAACTTAATATACCACGTTTGACAAGTTCTGTGTAGCCTAATGCAAAGGAAGTCTCTAACCCGACAATACCAAACGGTGCTTTACGCATAGACTGATCTTTTTCTTCTTTACCATGTGGTGCATGATCCGTAGATATCACATCCATGATCCCTCCGGCAAGTCCCTTTTTGAG
>ERZ773115.1512-NODE-1512-length-21027-cov-3.330870_pt1 | contig 21027 bp, 18 predicted proteins | sample MGYA00511116_ERZ773115 | MGnify/ENA primary metagenome ERZ773115 (study PRJEB29015, sample SAMEA2737869) | human gut metagenome | biome: human gut; feature: human-associated habitat; material: faeces | place: China | collected 2012 ... | reverse complement strand
AATTTCCTATAGGGATATCGTACTATTTTCTAATTCGTTGCCATTTGACGTTGCCAATCCGGCTGAATCCGACTGAAAAAAGCTGGTAAAAACCAAACTTTTCTCGGCAATATCTCGTTCAGCCAATTTGGTGTAAATTCTTCGCATCGTGTAGATATCAGACCAACCACCAATTTTCATTGTCATCTCTTCGCTGAATCCAAGGTGGTAGGCGAGGCTTGCAAAGCTTCTGCGTAGACCATGCACCCCTACCTCCGGCAGTCCCGATTCCCTACAGATTTTATTGATTTGCTTGTAAAGATTATTATGATAGGTCTTGACAATAAGTCCAGATTTTTCCGGCTGATTTTCCAGTGCTTCCTTCAATGGTTGTATAATTGGAATTTTACGCCGGGATTTTTTGTTCTTATTCGTCTTCTTATAGACCAAATTATTATGTTCATCCAATACGGCTGCCCCTTCAACCCGTATTACACCATTTGCCAAATCTATATGTTTCCAATCAAGTGCCAGTATTTCAGACTTTCGCAAACTGGAAAGTCCGAGAAGTGCCGGTATCTCAATTTCGGATCCCTTGATGGCCTTGACAAAAATGGTGATTTGATCCGGATCCAAAAAAGGTAGATCCTTTTCCACAGACTGGGGCAGCCGAACCTTTACTTTTCGCCCTGTTGTTTCCGTAATGACAGAGCTAACAAGCCCCCAGGCGTTTTTCACGGTTTTGGCCGAACACACTCTACTTTCAGCGTTGACAATTTGTTGCCATTGTTGATCCGTGATATCGGACAACCGGCGATTCGAAGCCTTTTGAAAGCGGTATTTTTGGACGATCCGATACCCGCGGATTGTTGCAGGTGACAGTACATTTTGCCTGACCGATATGTAGTTACCGATAGCCTGTTCCAGCGTGATACCAGATGCTTCATGTTTAGCTGCCTGTGCAGCGTCGGCTAAGCCGAGTTTAACAGTTACAGCTTCGGCAATAGCTTCCGCCTCTGTGGGCTTTGTGATAGGCACATCTTTTCCACCCACCCGGACACGGCAGAACCAGGATCCGGACGGTAACTTTCTCGCCGTTGGTGTTCTCAAGACTTTCACTCCTTGTTTAATTTTGCATTATATAACATATTCACCATTGATTCAACCATTTCACAAAAACAAATCAAAACTGAAAGAGAAAGGAGGTTTCCGCAAATTGTCCACCCCTTCTAAAATTCTATCCGTAGTCCTGGCAATCTCGCTGATGACAACCAGTGTATCTGCGGCAGAAATGAACCCCTCACAGACAGATGTGGAAGTCTCTGATAGCATTGCCATAACAGAGCATTACATACCCCTGTACTTCCAGACAGACTATCCAGACACAAGGTATGGGCATGGAACCGTTGCAAGTAGTGGCTGCGGTGTTACCTCTCTGGCAATGGTCGCAACCTACCTTACTGGCCACGCCTATTATCCGGACGAGCTGGCCGATTACTTCGGTGGCCGTGCAGAAAACAATATACAGAGGCTTGAGTGTGGCTCCGACACGCTTCAGCTGCCATGGCATAAGGCCAAAGACTTTTGGGACGTAATGGCAGCCTTAAATGATGGGAATATTGTAATAGCCCTTATGTCCTCTGATTCCATTTTCACATCATCCCAGCATTTCATTGTCCTTACCGGGCTTAACGAGGACGGTAAAATAATGGTCAATGATCCCTATGAACCGAACTATCAAAAATGGATTCTCAAACGAGCATTTCAAGAAGGATTTTCCGAAGGTGACATTCTCTGCGGATTCAGCGGTGGCTGGATCTATGATGTAAACGCCATGCCGGAGGATCCTTTTATTTATACTGAAAGTAAAGAAGTTATCCCTACCAGATATCCGGATATCAATTTGACATGGGAAGAGCAAACGCTTCTTGCAAAAGTGATTTGGGTAGAATCCCGTGGCGAATGCCCTGAAGGACAACAAGCTGTTGCCGAGGTTGTCTTGAACCGAATGGTATCCGATAATTTTCCCGATACGCTGTCCGAAGTGATTTTTGCGGAAGGGCAATTCAATTCCGCAAAGTTCCTAGACGATGCGGATCCGGGACAGGCTCAATACGAGGCTCTGGAAAACGCTTTGAACGGCGTTTCCGTGCTGCCGATTGATGTCGTGTATTTTGCCAGAACTCCCAAAACCGACAAGGTTTGGGGGCAGATTGGCGGCCATGTCTTTTGCTATCCGGAAGACTATGGCAATGAAACAGTTACCCCGTAAATAAAAATAAAATCAAAAGAGCAAAGGAGAAACACATTATGAAAATCATCGCGATTGCAAACCAGAAGGGCGGCGTCGGTAAAACAACATCGGCGGTCAACCTGGCAGCTGCCATGCAGCAGTCCGGTAAGCGGGTACTGCTGTTGGACTTCGATCCTCAGTGTAACTTAGCAAAGTATCTGGGTCATGCACCGGACGGAAAGCCAACCATTACGGATTTCCTGCTGGCAAAAGCTTCTTTCGCCCCGCTGCCTCCCACAGAGGGCTTCATCCGCACAGCTCCTTGTGGCCTGGATTATATTCCGGCGTCCATCGGACTGGCAAAAGGGGACTGTGCGCTTGCCCAGGCCCTCTTCCGGGAACGGTTGCTGAAAGATATCCTGGCTATGCTTGTCCCGGATATCTATGATCTTGTGATAATCGACTGCAATCCGTCCATGGGGCTGCTCCTGAGCAACGTCCTGGTTGCTGCAACAGATGTCCTGATTCCTGTTCAGGCAGAAGAATTTGCTCTAAGTGCCCTGGATGATATGCTTGAGCTTATTGATCTGATTCGTCAAGGGGCCAATCCGCAGCTCCGTGTCATCGGCTTGCTGCCTACCATGGTTTGCAACAATGGCGTTTCTAAAAGCGTCCTGGATGATCTTCACAGTCATTATTCGGAAATGACTATGAAGACTACCATCAGCCGGGGTGTAGAAGCGGCGCGTTCTACACAGCGGAAGACGCCAATGGTCGGCAGCAAAGGCAAGCTGGCGGCGCAGTACGTCGCCGCTGCTGCGGAACTCCTGGAAAAGTTGGAGGAACAGCCATGAAGAATTTGATTGCCAATAAAACAAAAATGATTCGGCTTTGCCGGGAATATGGGTTGGAACCAAAGAAAGCAAAATGCACGAAAGCTTATCGGAATAGAAGCTGGTGGCTAGACTGGGCCGATTCCGATTATTCCTGGCGTGTTTCACTTATGGTTGCTGGCGGTGCTCCGGTAATTGGAATCCGTCGCAGATGGTATGACGATTCTGCTGAAAAAGAACGTGAAACATGGGAGTGTAAAGAGATTCCCATGGATTTGGCCGAAAAGCTTGGCATTATTGAAGAAATTCCGAGAGAGGCGGTGTAGGCAGTGACACGACATGATGAATGGGCTGCCGCCTATGGCGATTTCGGTCAACAGCCCCAGCTACAGCTGACGCAGCTCCCGCTGGATATATTGGATGCCTGGCAGGGGATAAACGGAGAGCAGCAGCCTTTCAAGCTGTACTCCGAGGAAAAATTAAACGAACTGGCTGAATCTATTCAGCAGCATGGTATAATCGAACCGATATGTGTCCGTCTGAAGCCGGATAGCCGGTTTGAAATTATTGCTGGGCATAATCGTGTCGCCGCTGCTAAAATTGCCGGACTGCGGACAGTCCCAGCAAATGTGCAGACGCTGGATGATACCCAGGCGGCGCTTATGCTGGTAGACAGCAACCTTCAGCACCGGGACATTCTGCTGCCCAGTGAAAAAGCATTTGCTTACAAGCTCCGTCTGGATTGCCTGAAAAGGCAGGGACAACGAACGGACTTAACTTCGTCTCAAATTGAGACGAAGTTGGGCAAGCGCTCTGATGAACAGGTTGCTTCTGAAATGGGCGAAAGCCGGGCACAGATTCAGCGCTATATCCGTCTTACATACCTGATTACTCCGTTGCTGGATATGGTGGACGTCGGAAAGCCTGGCTTTGCCGCAGCAGTGGAACTCAGCTACCTGCCGGAAGAGAGGCAGCGGCTGCTCCTGAAGATTATGACCGAAACGGGAAAGAAGCCCAACACCTCCCAGGCTAAGGAAATCCGTAAAGCGTCAGACGGTGGATATTGGAGCGAGGAGCAAATCAAGCATACTCTCTCCCCAGGAATGCCGTCCATGCCCAAAATGATTCAACTGCCTACAGAACAGTTGCAGCGTTTTTTCCCCGCTGATACGTCACCGGCTGAAATGGCCAATGTGCTGATGGCTGCTCTTACAGAGTATCGTTTGCGTCATAGTGAATCCAGCACGGAATAAACAATATGAACGATTTATTGGACATATTGAATCTGTCAAATAAAATGGAGGATAACACGATGAAAGAAGGACGCCTGTTCTTTGACCATTCAACCAGACGTTTCGACGTTGTATTTGATAAACGGGAGCTTCACAGTGGCGAAGACCGTATCTATGGAGGCCTCCACTGCGGCCAGATATTGGAAATTTTTACCGTAGAATACGGTTGGATGCCTACTCGCATTGAGTATGATTCCCGCTATGACGATCCTGAGCTGGATTTCTATTATGGTGATCGCGGTTGGTATCTCGTCGGAATGGAAAGCATAACCAGCCTGTCTGGACGGACTGTCCGGATTTATGCATGAGACACGTCCAGGGCGCAATTGTGCGCCCTGGTTAAGCAAAACAAAATATGACCGTTTTATTGGACATATACCATGCTACACTGGTTTACAAAGGAAACAGCCATGGAACCCATGGATAAATTAGGAAGGAGAACCCAAAATGAAAAAACTGATCTGCACAGCTCTTGCGTTCTGCCTGCTGCTGAGTTTTTCCGCTTGCGGAAAACATCAGCAGGAAGAACCTACCACCGAGTCAACAACAGAGGTAACGACTGAGGCCACAACAGAACCCACCACGGAGACTACTACGGAAGCAACCACTGAGGCTACAGAGGAAACTGAAGAACCAGCCGAGGTGGGGGTATCCGGAACTGTGTTCAATACGGATTCCCTAAACGTTCGAAAAGGCCCCGGCACCAATTTTGATACGGTTACCAGCCTAAAACGAGGAAGTGTTGTTGAGGTCTTCGAGCAGAGCGCCGTTGATGGAACGGTATGGGGACGCATTGCCAATGGCTGGGTCAATATGCAGTATGTTTCCCTGAACCACGTCCACAAGTACACCAAACAGACCACATATCCCACTTGCACCACCCAGGGCTATACCACCTACACCTGCACCTGTGGGGACAGCTATGAGGATGACTTCCGGCCTACCACTGGCCATACTTGGAGCGACTGGGTTATTACGAAAGAGCCTACCACTTCTGCTAAGGGTCTGTCCAAGCGCTCCTGCGCAATTTGCGGAACGACAGAGGAAAAGGAACTGGACAAGCTCATTGAAGGACATACCCATAACTATACCGCCAAGGTAACAAGAGAAGCTACCTGCGCAGCATATGGTATCAGAACCTACACCTGCTCCTGCGGCAGCAGCTATACCGAAAACATTGAGCGGCTGGCGCATACCTATAAGGACACTGTTACAGCGCCTACCTGTACGTCCAGGGGCTATACCACCCACACTTGCACTGCCTGTAAATCCTCTTACACGGACACCTACACGGCGCAGCTATCCCATAATTACACTACGCAGATTATGCAGCCAACCTGTACGACTGCCGGATACACGACCCATACCTGTAAGCGCTGCGGCAGCAGCTATAAGGATTCCCAGGTTGCTGCGTTGGGTCACGCTTTTGGTGATTGGGCTACGACAAAGGAGCCAACGACCACCAGCACCGGATTGGCTATCCGCTTCTGCTCCCGCTGCAATTACTCCGAGACAAAAGAGCTGCCCAAACAGGATAGCACCAAGCCCACGGAACATATCCACGATTGGACACTTTGGGAAACTGTAGCGCACACTTGCACTGAGGACGGCTATTATATCCGCTATTGCAAGACCTGTTCTGCTTCCGAAAAGGAAAACTCCTATGATCCGGCTCCCGGCCATAAGTATACGGTGGTATCCTCCAAGGATCCTACCTGTACAGAAAACGGCTTCATTACTTATCAGTGCAGCGCCTGTGGTGACAGCTATACGGAAACCCTTCCCGCTGCTCACAAGTGGGAGCATCATCACACGCCGGAAGTTACCGGTAAATCAGCCCCGTACCTGCTGTGCAGCTGCGGACTGCGTTTTTCGTCTGAAGCAGAGTGGGACGTACATGACAAAGAAATGTGGAGCCAGGGGGACGTTACTCACAGTTGGAGTTCCCATGTTGACACAATTATCATTGAACCCGCAAAAGACTGGGACGAATGCAGCGTCTGTGGCCTAACAAAATAATTGCCTAAGCCCCTTTGTGAGCGCCCGCTTGCCAAGAGACTTATTTTGCACCTCATTTTCATTTCCGAAAGTGAGGTGCTTTTCTTTGGCTGTTTCCAGCTGTCCTTTCCAGCTGAAACAAATATAAATTAGGAGGATCAATATGCAAACAATCAAACGTGCAGCCGCAGCATTGCTCACACTGGCGTTGGTATTGTCCCTGTGTCCGATGGCTCCAACGGCATATGCGTCGGATATTGCCACTACCACTTCAGAAGCTGCCACGGTTGCACCCGCAGATTCTAGTGAGCCGTCTGCGCTGACTGAGACTGAGCCGCCAACGGAAGCGACTGCTCTCGCAACGCAGCCAGAGACGGCTACAGAGGCGGCGACAGAACCGACTACGGAAGCAACCACTGAAGCTGCAACGGAAGCAACCACACCGCCTATTACCGAACCGGCGACAGAGCCTGTCACTGAGGCAACTACTGAATCCCCAACAGAAGCGGCCACAGAGGAAACAGTCCCTCCGACTGAAGGCAAGCCGGAAGTTACCAATGAGATTACCGGCTACTATGAGGAAGAAAAGGTCAATCTGACAATCACTCTTCCCGAAGGACATGAGGAAGCCGCTGATACGAAGGTTGCAGTCTATCCGGCAGAGCTGGACGACGATACCGTTGATTCAATCATGTCTACCTACAGTATTCCTAATATCCTGGGCAGCATGATTTTTACAGCTGATTTTGGCAGCACCGTTGATAATGGGAATGTTGTCAAACTCGGTCTTCGGTTTGATAGTCCGTCCATTCCCTTTGTGGGCAAGGTGTTTGCCATTCGAGTAGAAAGCGACGGAACGCATGAGCCGCTGAAGGTCGAAAACCTGGAAGCTGCCCAGCGTACCATCAGTGCCATTGACATAGAGCTGTCCGGCTGGAATAGGAATTCCAAAATTGTAATTTTCACCTCTGACGAACCCGCCGATACTGGATCGGTGAATCTTTCCGGCCAGTATTGTGTCCGTGCCCAAAACTACGGCTCCAATGTCCGAAATGACAAGATTGGCAGCACAGTAGATGGCGCTTTAACAAATCACTGCTATTCCAATGGATCCCCGACTACAAACGACTTCGCCATTTGCCTGGATCACCGGTTGCCTTTTGGCAGTATGTCCTACACGACGACTACAAGCGCCGGTAAACACAGCACCGGCACACGATGGGATCAGTTTTCCGATTCCCTGCAAGCAAAGCTGGTTCTACTCTTGGTGTACGGTATGGATACCGATTCCGGCTACGCAAAGTATTCCAACGTAGCGGATGCCTACGGTGCAATCCAGTTGGTCGCCTGGGAATGGATCAACAAGGAAATGCAGAACTCCAATATTTACGATGGATATTATACCTGTGGCCCTGCCCGCTATGAGGGAACCGGCAGACAGTTCTACAGCGACAGTGTGAACAGCATTGCCAAGGGCCTGCGCAGCGCAGTGTATAACAACCCCTCTGACATCGATGCCTACAGCACGAGTGTTCTTGTGGTTGTGCCGAGCAGCAGCAGATCTCAGCCCTTGCTTGCCATTGAATCCCGTGCTGTTAAATATGCCCGGGCAGGTAACTTGTCCATCACCAAGACCGTTTCCGGAAGCGGCACACGCAGTGGATGGAGATTTGGCCTGTATGCAAGTCAAGCCAATGCCCAGAACAATCAGAATATGCTTGCCTCTGCGTCCACCAATGCCAGTGGCGTCGCAACCTTTACCGGCCTGACTGCCGGTACAACGTACTATATCCGGGAACTTCCCGCTGCCCAGCAGTCCAACAGTACCACCGGCTGGACGCTTTCTACTGTTGTAAGAAGCGGTACGGTTGCAGGCAATACAACAACCTCTGTCGGATCCGTGAGCAATACCGCTCCTGCCGGTGCAATCCAGGTCAAAAAGATCGTTACGTCCACGAATACTTCTGGAAAATTGAACGGTTGGATATTCCAGGTTTCTAATTCCAGCAGTTTTTCCAGTATTCTGACCACCATTACGACTGACGCCAGCGGCGTAGGTACAACAGCAAAGAATTTGACCCCCGGCACTTACTACGTCCGGGAAGCGCCGCTTGCAAATCAGACCCGCAGCGACAAAAACAATTTCAGACTGGCTACCAATGTTGTCACCGTAACGATCTCCGGGAGTGAAACCGTCCTTGCCAACAATGGAACGGGAGCTACAGCTACCAACGTAGAGTACGGCGCTATTACCGTTCAAAAGACTGTCACGTCTGCAAACAGCTCCGGGAAGCTGGATAACTGGGTATTCCAGATTGCCAGTGATACCAACTTTACAAATATCTTGAAAACGCTTGTCACAGACAAAAACGGCTTTGCGTCTTCTGGATCCAGCCTTGCCCCCGGTACTTACTACGTCCGGGAAGCTCCACTCGCAAACCAGACCCGCAGCGACAAGAATAATTACGTCCTGGACAATCAAAACGTAATTACTGTAAACCTGCAAGCCGGTGAAACAAAGGCTGCTCTGTATCGGGCCTCTGCTACGGCCAGCAACGTCGAAAAAGGTATGATTCGTGTACGCAAGGGCATTTCCGGCGTGGCCACTTCTGCCGATAAGCTGCAAGGCTGGTTATTCCAGATTTCCACCACTGCTGATTTCGGCAATATTGCGGAAACGGTTACCACAGGTACAGACGGATATGGTGTGTCCGGCAGACTTGTTCCTGGCACTTACTATGTCCGGGAAGCTCCTATGGAAAATCAGTCCCGGAATGATAAGGATATGTGGACGCAGGATAATGCGCAGCCGGTAACCGTTTCTGTGACGGCTGGCAGCACAGCGGATGCACTGAACGGCAACGGCTATACCGCAGTAAATATCTACGGAAAGCGGATCCACATTCAGAAGGTCGCTCAGTGTGACCAGAAAACGGCGGCACAGCTGGATGGAAACGCCATGTACTCTTTGGCAGGCGCTGAATACAACGTTGTTGTAGATGGCAATATCGTTGAAACGCTGGTGACGGATGACACTGGCAAGGCGGTGTCCGAGGAAGTCTACCTTATTGGGACAACCGGAACACTGGTAGAGATCACCGCTCCCTCCGGTTATGTGCTGGACGCAGCTCCTGTTCCATTCACAATTCCTTCTGGAAACGATGAATATACCGTGGAAGTCAGCGACGCCCCGACGTTTGACCCGAGAACACTTACAGTAACCAAAATTGATGCAGTTACCGGTACACCCGTAGGTGACGCTACTTTTGAGGGAGCTGTGTTTCGCTGGGACTACTATGACAACACCACCTGCACCGGTACACCAACCCGCGCATGGTATTTTGTCACAGACGGTGACGGCCAACATCGGTATAATCCCCAATATCTTGCGGATAGCTCCGAGTATTCCAGTGATGAACTGTACCAAAACTACGACACAGGGCTTTATGAACTACCGCTTGGTTCCGTAAAAATCACAGAGGTTGACGCACCCCTTGGCTATGATGTCATGCCGGTGCTTACTGCTACCATTACCCAGGAAAGCAACGGTTCAATTGCGGCTTGGAAGTGGAGCGAAGAATCCCTTGCATATTTGACGGAAATTGCAGACGGCGTGTCCGTCCCGGAACCTCTGGATGAAGATTCGTTCGGCTCCCTGTCCATTCAGAAAGCGGATAAGGATTTGGGCACAGAGATTCCGGAAACCATCAGCTTTGCAGGATGCGAATTCACTGTTGTCAATCGCTCTGTTGGCGCTGTGAAGATTGGCGACAATCCGATTGCCCAGCCGGGGGAAGTGTGCTATGTCCTGACGGCAGACGCTTCCGGCAAGGCTTCTACCGGAAAGATTTTTCCCGTTGGCTCCTATGAGGTTAGAGAAACGAAGGGCAATGATTACTACTCAGTAAACGAAGAGTGGTCTTACAGCTTTTCCGTTGCGGAAGGGAAAACCGAGTTTGCCGCCGAGTGTGTCAATACTCAGATCCCCATTACCATCCATGTGGAGAAGGTTAACGCAGAAGGGGCAGCCCTGGAAGGAGCCAAATTCATTCTGGAATGGAGCGAGGACGGACAAACCTGGAAGCCGGTTACCCATGATACACAGATTGCAAAGGGCAATTGTTCCAGTCCGGATCTTGCAGAGGATGGAAGCCTTGTTACAAATGAATCCGGAAAAATCGAGTTCACCGGCCTGTACCCGCTGCTTACCTATCGGATCGTTGAGGCGGCAACACCTAACGGGTATTCGCTGCTGTCGGATCCAATCCTTGTAGATACCCCCACTTACGAGCAGAAATATGAAGTCAGCTACAAAGTTGTTGACGGCCATGTGTTCGCGCTGCCGAAGACCGGTTCTGCTGATATGGCAATCCTGCCCGCCCTTATTACCATGTCTTTCGTATCGGGTGCCCTTGCCCTGATTTACGCAAAGAAAAAAACAAAGTAAAGGAGATCCCTACAAATGAAGAAACAGCTATTAACCGTGCTGGCTCTGGTGATGACACTGGTCATGTTCCTGAGCATTCCAACCCAGGCGCTGGCAGCTGACGCTGCCAATGCAGTTATCGACCCTACCGCAATGTGCTCCCTGTCCATTTATAAGTACGATTTTACAAATGCGGTCAAAGATGGCGTATGGACAAAAGATTCCTTCACTTCCACCGGCGTTTATGAAAGCTACGTCAATACTACCTTGGGCAGCGGCAATAACGCAGTCCTGGGCAATGGTGAAACCTCCAAAGGTTACGCAATTAAGGGCGTCGAGTTTACATACCTGAATGTTGCGGATATCAGCACCTTCACCGAAAGCGCAGACGGCACAAACACCACGGTTGTCTTGTATGGCTTTGACAAGACCGCTTCTGCGGATTTACTGGAAACCATTGGCCTGGCAGATGGCGCAAACCATTATACTGCTGCGGATTCCAGTGACAAGCTCTCCGCCGACAAGTATTACTACACCTCCGATGTGCTTATCAAGGCGCTGGCTGACGCGCTGGACGCAAACTCTACCACCGTTAAGAATGCTCTGGAAGTTTATATCGCTGCTTCTGGCGGCCAGGAAATGCCTCTGACTGATAGCAATGGCTACACCACGGTTTCCAATCTTCCCGTGGGCCTATATCTCCTGGTAGAAACCAAAGTGCCTGAAATGGTTACCGGCACAGTGAATCCCTTCTTCATCAGCCTGCCCATGACCACGGTAGACGGCAATGACAATTCCGCAGCGCATAACGGCGGCCAGGAATGGCTCTATGATGTCACTGTGTACCCCAAAAATGAAACCGGCATTCCCAGTTTGGAGAAGACGGTCAGAGAAAGCAAGGCCGATACCGGAAAGAACAATGGTTCCACTTCCATCACTGACGGCTATGCCCATACCGCTACCGGTTCTGCCGGTGACGTGATGGAGTATCAGTTTATCAGCACCCTGCCTACCATTACTTCCAAGTCTACCGCCCTGTCCACCTACAATTTTTATGATTCTCTCAGTGAGGGCCTGACCTATGACAAGGCTGCCGGTGTTGCCATTGATATCTTCAGCGACGCTGCCTGCACCAACAAGGTTGCTTCCTGGGATGCCGGATCCGGCAAGTTCTCTGTCCACTACTCTGATGATGACCGTCACATGACGGTAGATGTAACAAGCACCGGCCTGGCCGAGATCAACGGCAACACCGCCAATGTCAACGGGATTCTGTACGCCGGTTACTCCAACTACACCCTGCGTGTGACCTACAGTGCTACCATCAATTCTGACGCAAGCTTTGTCTGCGGCGATAACGGTAATGATAATAAGGTCGTTTTGACATGGAAGCGCAGCTCTGGCGACTACTACGATACCCTTGTTGATGACTGCCACGTCCAGAGCTTCGGCATGGAGCTTACCAAAGTTTTTTCCGACATGACTTCTGATGCTGCGGCAAACGCAAAGCTGTTTAATGCCGTCAAATTCAAGATTTACAATGAAACCGATGGCTATTGGCTCACTGCAACCCGTAACGATGCAGAGGGAATCTACTATGTTACCGGGCACGTCCAGTCTGAAGCTGATGCTACGACTTTCTACCCCGTCACGGTCAACAACAAGCCTGGTAAGATCATGGTGAAGGGTATGGAGGACGATACCTACGTTCTCACTGAAATTGAAACAGCCAACGGCTACACTTTGCTCAAGGACAGCATTCGGATCACGATCCATACAGAGGAAGATAAGACCAATTCCTGCGATATCTACTCTCAGGATGTTTTGGGCCTCCTTCAGAACGATCCCCGCTATGCTTACGGCTCCGCTGACACTGCCCTTGCCAATATCCCGCAGAAGCAGCTGGCGCACAATCTGCTGACTGCAACCGCAACTGTTGACAAGAACGACGTTTCCATGAAGGAAGATAACGGATCTGCCAACGCGGAAGTTCCTCTGACTGTGGTTAATACCAAGGGCTTTGATCTCCCGCAGACCGGCGAAACCGGCAACTGGATGTATGGTGTCTTTGGCGTTGTCGCCATGGCCGTCGCTACCGTTGCAATCTTTGTGATCCTCCGCAAGAAGGACGATAAGACCGCCTGATAATCAACCAATCAAGGGGTGGAGGCTTAGCCGCCTCTGCCCCTTGTTTTGAAAAATGAGACAAGGAGTGATTCTAACAATGAAGCGCAAAAAGTGGATTGCTATTGGAATAGCTGTTGTATCGCTGTTTGCCGCGTTTGGACTAACGCTCTATCCTTTGATATCAAATTACTATGCCCAGCGTCATGCCTCTTCCGTCTATACGGACTACAGAGAATCCATCACAGAGCTGGACACGTCCATGATTGATGCCGCAAAGTCTGAAGCTGACCTGTATAATGTGTCCCTGGTTCCCGGAACAATGAACGTAGCTGCGTACTCAAGCGCCGCGCTTCAGGCAGCTTCCGAAAAATACGAAGATCTGCTGAACCTTTCCGGCAATGGTCTGATGGGATATCTGGATATCCCAAAGCTTGAGGCAGTCCTGCCAATCTACCACGGCACAGATGACGCAACTCTGGAAATTGGTATCGGCCATCTGCTTGGAAGCTCTCTCCCGGTAGGCGGTGAAAGCACACACGCTGTCCTTTCCGGTCATAGTGGTATGGCAGGAAACAGAATGCTTTCCGATCTTCCGGAACTGGAAATTGGAGATGTTTTTTACCTGGAAGTCTTGGGGGAAATCCTGGCGTATCAGGTGGATCAAATCAAGACGGTACTACCGTCTGACACAACTTACCTCTCGGTTATTCCCGGAGAAGATCTTTGTACCCTGGTTACCTGTACCCCATATGGTGTGAATACCCACAGACTGCTTGTGCGAGGCTCCAGGATCCCTTACATTGAGGAAGAGAAAGCAGCAGCCGAGGAACTGGGGTCCCAGGGAACCGGCTCCTATTGGCTGTCTCAGTACATAAACGGAATCCTGATAGGACTGACTGTTGCCTGCGGTCTGCTGGCTGCGTTTGGAATTTTCCTGATTGTGAAAAATCGGAACGGCAAGGGTGGGAAAAATGAACCATAAAAGAATTGCGCTTGCCTTATGCAGCCTCCTATTTTTTGCTGGACTGGCAAGTGTGACTTTTCCACTTTGGCACGGTTACCTGTTGACCCAGACCTTGCATGATGACATAGAGGCTTTCCTGGAAGCAGCTCCCACACCCCCCGGGGAAGCTGCGTCAGAGGCTGAAGTGGATCCTCTTCGCCTGGCCTCCGAGGAATACAACCGTACTATTTATGAGGAAAAACAGCTATATTTCAATGGCCGGGCTGCCTATGAGACGCCCTGCTTTCAGCTGACAGATTATGGCTATGACAGTGAAGTTTTTGCTGTGATTCAAATTCCGCAGCTGGATTTGGATATGCCTGTGTATCTAGGAGCCAGTCCGGAAAATCTTGCCCTGGGGGCTGCGCATTTGGGGCAAACAAGCTTGCCAATCGGCGGTGAATCCACCAACTGCGTTATTGCCGGACATAGAGGATGGCGTGGCGCTGCTTACTTCAAATTCATTCCCAGCCTGCGCTTGGGTGATGAAATTAAAATTACCAACCTGTGGGAAACACTGCACTACCGGGTCATAGAGGTCAAGGATATCTATTCCAGCGATTCAGATGCCTTGCGTATCCAGTCCGGACGGGATTTGATAACCCTGATGACCTGCGACTATGGCACGGATGGCCTGAAGCTCCGCTGCCTGGTTATCTGTGAACGGACAGAAGGGTGAATATTTGAATATGGGACGGTGTTCATGATGGCGAACAGACCCCTGATTGTGTGTTTCTCCGGGTGTCCGTGAAGGTTCGATTCCTTCCCGTCTCACATGATGCGGAAAGATTGCTGCAATAGTCAGCTGGCAGGTAGTATGCTCTTTTCTCCTGCAAAAAGGGTGTTATGCACTCTGTTTTTTCGGGTCAGGCGCTGGCAGACCGCCGAAAGTCTGCTTTTCCTATTCGCACAACAAAACAAATGGGCTTGATAAACCGGCTAATCTTGAGTACAATGTCCCTATGGAAAGGAGGGCGCAGCACATGAACAACGCTGATTATGATCCCGAAACCGGAAAACCCCTTGATAAAGCTTACCTTGAAGAAAATCTGCCTCCCTTTTTAGTGGAATCCGTAAAGAATATGAAGGAAGCCTGGGTGAAGAAAGAAACCGAGCATTATCTGAACTGGGACTGTGATTACTGCGATTTGCAAAGCAGCATAAATGTGGCCGAAGTTGAGAACTTGATTACATCAGAACAGGCATGGTATTTGCGTGAAAAATACCTGTACACGAGAAAGCCGGGGGATATTGATGATTGACTTTACTGGACTGCCAATACGGAAAAAAACGTACTCCGGTGCAAACGGAAGCAAGATTTCCGTTGTCGGCCCGTGGTTTTGATCCACGGGCCTTTTCAAATCTTCGGCACAAATGCCCAACTTCGTCTCAATTTGAGACGAAGTTAAATCTGTTCGCTGTACTTGCTTGCCGATGCAGGCCGGACAGCAGTCGCAGCAATCCGCAGGGTTCTGAAAAGAATCCTGCTTTTTGCATATAATCAGCCCAAAAGGAGGAATTTCCATGTTAAATCAATGCGCATTCTTTGGCCGCCTCACCGCAGATCCCGAGATCCGTCAGGTGGGCGAAAACTCTGTTGTCGGGAAATTTACCATTGCAGTGGAACGGGATATTCCCGGAAAAGACGGTGAGCGCGGGGTGGATTTTGTTCATTGCGTTGCCTGGAATCATCTGGCACGGTTTTTGAGCAGCTACTTCCAGAAAGGATCCGCTATCATAGTATGCGGGCGGCTGCAAATGTCCCGCTGGAAAGATGAAAACGGCAATCCACGCGAAAGAGCTGAGATATCTGCTGATGCACTCTACTTTGGAGAAAGCAGCGCCTCAAAAAAAGCACGGGAAAGTCAACGGGAAGATAATCCGCTTCCTTTTGACGTCCACTCCGAGGATTAAACAACATGGCAGCGATTAGATCCCCCCCCCCACACACAGTAAAGCTCCCGACTGCCGGGAGCCTTTTCATTTTAGGAGAAAGTTATGAAAAAAGCACATTACACCCAGGAGCAGCACGAGGCAGCTATGCGGAATAACCACGCTCTGAACTATGCGCTTTCTCGCGGATATCAGCTTGTCCGGAACGGCCAAAGCTATCGGATGAAGGAGCATGACAGCATGGTCTTTACTCTGGATGGGCGGTGGTACTGGAATAGCCGCAGCCTCTCCGGCAGAGCAGTAGAATTCATTACGCAATACGAACTGGGCGGTTCCTCTGCGGACAATCTGGTGCGGGCGATCCTTATCCTGGCCGGGGATGATACAGCCTACAACTGCAAGCCAAGGACAGAATCTTCGAGCCAAAGCGCTTCCGCACTGCCCACAAGCAGAAACTCGTTCCAGCTCCCGCAGCAAGCCCCCAACAGCCGCCGTCTCATTGCATACCTCTGTCAGACCAGGGGAATCAGCCTGCAAATTGTACAGACAATGCTTGCACAGAGGGTACTCTATGAATCCGTCAGTACCAGCCCCAAGGGATATTCAGCGCACAACGCCTGCTTTGTTTCCTATGGCCCGGACAGTCGCCCGTGCAGCGCTTTTCTGCGTGGCCTAGGCAGCAATGGCAAACCATTCAAGAAAGAAGTAGAGGGCGGGGATAAACGCTGGGGCTGGAAACTGCGGGGCGCAGATGTTGATGAAGTGTGCGTATTTGAGGCTTGCATTGACGCTGCTTCCTATGCCACGCTGCTGCTTATGCAAGGGAAAAAGCCTCTGGCTGGCCGTGATTACCTGGCACTGGGGGGATTGGGCATGGCCCCACTGTCAAATTATCTTCTGAACCATCCGCAAATCAAGCGCGTCAAGCTCATGCTTGACAATGATTCCGCTGGACAGGAAGCCGCCGCGCGATTCCGGGCGGCTCTTGAAAATTACACGGTAGAAACCGTGATTCCAGAGTTTGGCAAGGATTGGAATGACACCTTGCTTCACCATAGACTACATAATCACTAGGAGGAAACAAAATGAATTTTCTTACTGTACTCACCACCATTAACACCAACCTGGATCTCAATAGCCTTTTCGGCGGCGTGGTGGATATTATCATCCAGATTGCCATGTATGTAGGTATTGCCCTGGCTGTCGGCGGCGTGTTCTCTCTGGTATTGGCCTACAAGGACGAGAATGCCGAAGGGCAGTCCAGAGCTGTCCGCATTATTGTGGTTGGCGGCGCACTCATTGGTCTGCGCGTCCTGCTTCAGACTGCCGGGCTTATCAACTGATACTTCCAATGGGGGCACGGGAAACCCGTGTCCCCACGCCGCATGAATGGAGGAATCTATGAAAAATATACTGGAAAGTATGTTAAATCAGGTTTGCGGCGCAAATCTGTTTGAAAATATCTATGAAACGCTCTCCGTTAATCTCTTTTCTTCCGGGGGTGCTTTTGGCGCTGCCTATAGCGTTGTCCATGCCATATACAACACCATTATGAGCATTGGCGTCATGCTGCTGTTTGTTTACTTTATTGTATCGCTGGTCGATAAGCTGTCCAGCGATACCTTCACATGGGAAATGCTCTGGCGTCAATTTGCGCTGCTCCTGGCTGCCAAGTACATTATGGAAAACGGATTCCAGCTCCTGGAGCTGATATTTAATATCGGCATGGCAACTGCCGCCCAGGTAAGCGCCCTGGGAGATCCTTCTGTATCGGAAACGGCAATTGACGCTGCTGCAATTATTGACGAGTTCACCGGCTCCTTCACGGGCTTCTATGCAATTATCGGTGATGTTATCATGATGCTGTATCTGCTGATTCCCTGGCTGCTCTCCTGGATCATGGGCCTGTGTGTGTCCATCATCTGCTATTCCCGGGTGATTGAAATATACGTCCGGGCGACATTTGCCCCCATTGCGCTAAGTGACTTTTTCCACTCCGGCCTCCATGGATCCGGTTGGCGGTATCTCAAGAGCTTTCTCGCTGTGGCCTTGCAAGGCGCGTTGATCCTGGTGGTTGGCATGATTTATTCCGCACTTTTCAAAGGCCTTGTCCTGGATCAGACGGATAACCTGCTGGTTTTCCTGGGGAAATATATCGTCATATATGCGTCTGCCGTCATGCTGATGTTCAAGTCCCAGTCCCTTTCCAAGGAGCTGGTAGGTGTCAACTAGGGAGATAGAAAATGAGTAAACCATTCAGTCGAAAAGAGTTCCGGCGGCGATATACCGCATTGTCAATTGGATCCTATCTGCTGATTCTATTCTGCTTTGCGCATATCGGCTATGTACTTACATCCCAGCCGGATGCTCCAATCGGCCCAGATACGATCCAAACCATATTGAACCACATGGTATACCGTCCGTTGCAGCTGTGGCCGAACAACAGTATCTATCTCGTTTACGGTGCAATTGTCGGCCTGTTTGCCCCGCTTACCATCTCCTCTTCCTATGCCCGCAAAAAGGATCTCCGTCAGGGGGTGGAAAGCGGATCCGCAAAGTGGAATGAAGACCTGAAGGGCTTTTGCAAAGCTTACACAACCATGACCGCCTTGCCGCAGCCGAAGAAGGACAGCCTTATTTACAGAAATTTTGTCTACCCCATATCTACAATTCCCGCAAAGTTTCGCCGCAAACCGATACTGGGGGCTGCTGCCGATAACATGATTATGGCAGACGGGATATATCTGTCCATGAATGGCCGGAAAACGGGGAGAAACAGCAACGTGGTGTGCATCGGTGGTGCTGGCACAGGTAAAAGCTACAGCCTCATTAAGCCTAATATCCTTCAAGCCAACTGCTCTATGGTCATTACAGATCCTTCAGGGGAGCTGCTGGAATCCATGGGAACATTCCTGCAAGATCAGGGGTATGTAATAAAGATTTTTAATCTGGTCGATAAGGAACATTCCGACTGCTACAATCCGTTCAGGTATCTGCGGAAACAGGAGGATGTGCTGACGATGGTGAACACGCTGATTAAAAACACGACGCCTGCCGGTAGTCGCCCCAGTGACCCATTCTGGGAAAAGGCGGAAACTTCCATTGTGGCCGCCTGCTGCTTATTCTGCGTAGAAACCCTGACACCTGAAAACCAGAACTTTGGAACGGTTATGAAACTGCTCCAAAAGGCAATCGCCCCTGATAATAAGCCCTCTGAATTGGACATTGCCTTTGCTAAGCTTCAGGAGAGGAATCCCGAGAGCCTGGCTGTAAAAACCTATGCAGTCTATAAATCTGCCGGTGGAGGCAAGACAGCCCAGTCCATTATCATTTCTGCCCAGAGCCGACTACAGCACTTTAATCTCCCGGCCATTCAGGCGCTTACCAATACCGATACGCTGGATTTGGGAACCATTGGAGAGCGGAAAACAGCTCTATTTTGCGTGACACCTACAGCGGACACCACCTTCAACTTCCTGGTCGCTATGATGTACGATCAGTTGTTCAGCTTGTTGTACTACCATGCGGAAACGGAATGCCCCGGAAAGCGGCTGCCCTGCCATGTGCGCTTTCTCCTTGACGAGTTCGCAAACATCGGCACAATTCCGGATTTCTGCCAGAGACTTGCCACTATGCGAAAGTACGAGATTTCCTGCACCATCGTCCTGCAAGCCCTCAGTCAAATTAAAGCGCTGTACAAGGATGACTGGGAAGTCCTTATGGCGAACTGTGACAGTACCATCTTCCTGGGCGGCTCCGATAATACCACGCTGGAATATGTTTCCAAGGCACTGGGAAAAGAGACAATACGCAGCGTCAATTCCAGCCGCAGTTACGGGAAAAGCTCTGGGAACAGTATGTCGTATAACAAGCTGGGCCGTGACCTGATGACGCCGACAGAGCTTCGCACGATGAATAATCGGAACTGTATTTATCTGCTCCGTGGCCTGGATCCATTCTATGCCAGAAAGTACAACATCAAGAATCATCCCAATTATGGCAAGTGCAGCCATGGCTCCGATGATAAGCGTTATGATGTTCGCACAAAAAAATTCACACAACAGAAATGAGGAATGAATATGTCCATTGAAATCAAGATCAACAAGGATGTTGGCAGCTATGAGGCCAAATTCATTGGGCCGTTTACAAAGCGTCAGGATATCTGCGTAGCTCTGGCTGCGCCGGTCTGCTGGTGGATCTACTTTGGTCTTGCACCTGTCATTTCCAAGGATGTCGCTGGTTTCCTTGTTTTTATTCCTGCTGTTCTGGCCGCCCTGTTCGGGTGGATAAAGCCGTATGGAATGCCGATGGAGCGCTTTTTACGCTCTGTTTTCATCTCTATGTTCTTAGCACCGGCACACCGAAAATACAAAACTTCTCTCCGGCTCCCAACAATCAAGACTGAGAGAAAGAAAAAATACAAATTCTCGAAGGAAGCCATTCGATAAAGGAGGCCCGAGTTATGGCAAGAAAACAAAAGGATTACGCTACGCTGCAAGAGTATCAGCGAATGAGCGATACAGTCGATTCCCTGTCTGCACAAAAAAATGCGGATAAACCCGCTGCCAAGACCCGGCAGGAAAAGAAGGCGGAACGGAAGGAGGCAGCAGCCCGCCGAAAGTCCGAAAAACAGCTGAAGAAAAAGGCCAAAAAACTGGTTATTCCCAAAACGGCTCAGGAAACAATTCCCTATGTCCGTGTATATCCCGTTTCCGGTATCATTGAAACCAGTCCAGGCGTGTTTTCACGGGGATATCTTTTGCAGGATATCAATTATACGTCTGCCAAGGATGACGAACAGACGGATATGTTCTTGAAATTTGCAGAATTTCTGAACACATTTGACCCGTCTACCAGATTCCAAATTATGATAAGCCAGCAGAATCTTAATCTGTCACAGTTCGAAAATGAAACGATGATGACTATGGCCGGTGACGGGCACGATGATCTGCGCATTGAATCCAATGAGGAGATCCGTACCAAGATCCGCGAGGGCAGAAATAACCTTATCAAGAATAAATACCTGTTCATTTCCCGCACCGAGGAAAGCTATGACGCTGCACTGACTTCCTTCTCCCGTCTGGATGGTGAAATTGTCCGGAATTTCCAGAAAATCGGCGGCGCAGTGGCCCAGCCTATGACCGCTGCTAAACGTCTGGAACTGCTGCATGATATCTACAATCCGGATTCCGTTGGCCTATTTGGAAATAATATGCGCTATGACGCCAACGGCAGACTTGTCT
>ERZ773115.1508-NODE-1508-length-21063-cov-9.703065_pt1 | contig 21063 bp, 20 predicted proteins | sample MGYA00511116_ERZ773115 | MGnify/ENA primary metagenome ERZ773115 (study PRJEB29015, sample SAMEA2737869) | human gut metagenome | biome: human gut; feature: human-associated habitat; material: faeces | place: China | collected 2012 ... | reverse complement strand
CTGGCGCCAGGGCTTCTTGGTGGAGTGATGCACAGCTTCACGGGTGAGCTGAGCACGCGTACCAAGACGCGCATTAGCCTGGAAAGCGACCACGATCTGGTGCACCAGAGCTTCATTGTATTCACGACCGAACACGGCGTCGGCGGCTTCCACCGTCTTTCCCTGTTCGTTCAGGACATTGAGTTCCATTGTTTCGCTCCTTACGCCTTAACAGCCGGACGGACGATCACTTCACCGCCCTTGGCGCCCGGAACGGCACCGCGAACCAGCAGAAGCTGACGTTCCTTGTCAACGCGGGCAACGACCAGATTCTGGGTCGTGCGCTGCACGTCACCCAAATGGCCGGCCATGCGCTTGCCGGGGAACACACGGCCCGGATCCTGGCGATTACCAATGGAGCCGGGAGCGCGAGTCGTCACGGAGTTACCGTGCGAAGCGCGGTTCGACGAGAAGTGATGACGCTTGATAGCGCCAGCAAAACCCTTACCGATGGTCGTACCCGTCACGTCGACCTTCTGGCCTTCCGTGAAGATTTCGACAGAGATGGTCTGGCCGGGCTTGAACTCGGCAGCCTTCTCGGCATCGATACGGAACTCTTTCAAAGTGCAAGCAGCTTCGACACCAGCCTTAGCGAACTGGCCGGCGAGAGGCTTGCTGACGCGCGACGGCTTCTTCGTGCCGAAGGCGACCTGGACTGCGGTGTAACCGTCGGTATCTTGCGTCTTAACCATGGTGACGCGGTTGTTCGACACGTCGAGCACAGTCACGGGGACGGACACGCCGTCATCCGTGAAGATACGCGTCATGCCGATCTTGCGACCGACGAGGCCGAGTTTTTCACTCATTGTTTTCTCCACCCCGGCTGCGATTGGCCGGGACCGATTACATCAAAAATGTCCCAAAAAATACTCCAGTTAATGAAGAGCATTTCTTTTGTAATGGGACACGAAGGCGCGATTCTAGCTGTAGGTCCGCCGCCTTGCAATTCAAAACGGCAGATTTTTCAGCAAAAATCTAAAAAATTACTGGACCTTGATCTTGACGTCCACGCCGGCCGGCAGGTCGAGCTTCATCAGAGCATCAACCGTCTTATCGGTCGGGTCGACGATGTCCATGAGACGCTGATGCGTGCGGATCTCAAGCTGATCGCGGCTCGTCTTGTTGACGTGCGGCGAACGAAGGATGTCGAAGCGCTGGATGCGCGTAGGAAGAGGAACAGGACCACGAACCACTGCGCCGGTGCGCTTGGCGGTGTCAACGATCTCCAGAGCAGACTGGTCGATGAGCTTATAGTCGTAGGCCTTGAGGCGAATGCGAATCATTTCTTTTGCCATTTGGTGTGTTCCTCCATTACTTCGTACGGTTTTTGATTGCGTGACCAACTGCCGTACGGCGAGAAATTTCTTATACGCCGTTCCGTGCGTATCATTCCGGCTCATAAGAAACACCGGCTGAATCCGGCCGGTGCCCTTCTGGCGCAGCGATCTACGCTGACGTGCAGAATCTTCTCAGCCGCCCGATGATCGGACATACTCCCCGGAAGTTACCGGCCATGGGCCGCAATCTCCCGGTTCATCGCAGTGTAAACGCCTCCGGGTGTATACCACCCATCGCACGCGTACCGGTATATCATAATAGAAAAAGCCCCTTTTGTCAAGGGACTTTTTCTATTATTTTCACGAAATTTTTTGGCGGTTTTTGTTCATGCCGACAAGGGCATCATCAATACGCCACGCCCCAGTAGATATCGGTGGTGCATTCCTTGCCGCACACGGGGCACTTGCCCACGGTGCCGGACTGCTTCAGGGGCATGCAGCGGCTGGACACGCCGGCCTTTTCCTTCATGGCCAGCTCGCACTCCAGGCTGCCGCACCACTTGGTGCGGGCGAAGCCGCCGCGGCCCTGGGCCATATCCCGGACCTCCTCCCAGGAGGTGAAGTCGAAGGTGTTGTCCTCCAGGTTCTTCTCCGCCATGGCGTACAGGTTGTCGTGAACGTCCTGCAGCAGGGTCTGCGCGGCGCTCTCCAGGTCGCTCAGCGGCACGAAGGTCTTTTCGCCGGTGTCCCGCCGGGCCATGCAGCACTGCTGCTTCTCCATATCCTTGGGCCCGATCTCCACCCGCAGGGGCACGCCCTTCATCTCGTACTGGGCGAACTTCCAGCCCGGGGACTGGTCGCTGTCGTCCAGCTTCACCCGCAGACCGGCAGCCTCCAGCCGCCGCTTCAGCTCACGGGCGGCGTCCAGAACGCCGGGCTTGTGCTGGGCGATGGGCACCACCGCCACCTGGATGGGGGCCACCGCCGGGGGCAGCACCAGGCCGTTGTTGTCGGAATGGGTCATGATGCACGCGCCGATGAGGCGGGTAGTGGAGCCCCAGCTGGTCTGGAAGGGGTACTGCAGCTTGTTGTCCCGGCCGGTGAAGGTCACGTCATAGGCCCGGGAGAACTTGTCGCCGAAATAGTGGCTGGTGCCGGACTGCAGGGCCTTGCGGTCCTTCATCATGGCCTCGATGGTATAGGTGGCCTCGGCCCCGGCGAACTTCTCCTTGTCGGTCTTGCGGCCCTTCACCACGGGCATAGCCAGGGCGTCCCGGCAGAAGTCGGCATAGCAGTTGAGCTGCTGCTCGGTTTCGGCAATGGCCTCCTCCGCCGTCTCATGGATGGTATGGCCCTCCTGCCACCAGAACTCCCGGGACCGCAGGAAGGGGCGGGTGGTCTTTTCCCAGCGGATGACGGAGCACCACTGGTTATACAGCATGGGCAGCTCCCGGTAGCTCTGCAGCACGTTGTGCCAATGGTCGCAGAACATGGTCTCAGAGGTGGGGCGGAAGGCCAGACGCTCCTCCAGCTTCTCGCTGCCGCCCATGGTGACCCAGGCCACCTCCGGGGCGAAGCCCTCTACCAGCTCCCCCTCCTTTTTCAGCAGGCTCTCGGGGATCAGCACGGGCATGGCCACGTTGACATGGCCGGTTTTCTTGAACATACCGTCCATAATGCGCTGGATATTCTCCCAGATGGCGTAGCCATAGGGCCGCAGGATCATGAAGCCCTTCACGGACGCATAGTCCACCAGCTCCGCCTTCAGGCAGATGTCGGTATACCACTTGGCGAAGTCCACCTCCATGGGGGTGATGGCTTCCACATTTCTCTGGTCTTTTGCCATAATTTCTCTCAGTCCTTTATTTTCATCGTTTTAACGGATTATTATCCCTGAACTCTTATTGTATCTGCCCGGCGGGGAAATGTCAACACAAAAAGCCGCCGGTTTCCCGGCGGGCCGTAGCCCCCGGAAACATACCATTATATAACGAAGAAATCCGCCAGCAGGGCCAGCACCGTGGTGAGGATGCCGCACAGGCCGATGGCCAGGCCGCTCATGGCCCCCTCGGTTTCCCCCAGCTCCAGGGCCTTGGCGGTACCCATGGCGTGGCTGCACGCGCCGATGCCCAGCCCCACGGCCATAGGGTCCTTCACCCGGAACAGCTTCACCAGCAGCGGGGCGCACAGGTTCCCCAGCATACCGGTGACCACCACCGCCGCCACGGTAATGGCCACGGTGCCGCCGTGGCCCTGGGACACCACCGTGGCAATGGGCATGGTAACGGATTTGGGCAGCAGGGACATGGTCATGGCCCGGTCCAGGCCCAACAGGCGGCACAGCACCAGGATGCTGCCCATGGCCGTGACCACGCCCACCACGCAGCCCACCAGCACCGGCAGCCAGTGCTTTGCCAGCAGCTTCCGCTGGGAATAGATGGTCACCGCCATGCAGGCCGTGGCCGGACCCAGGAACAGGTTAATGAGCTCCCCGCCCTGCCAGTAGCTTTCATAGGGGATATGGAACACCAGAAGCACCGCGATCACCAGCAGTACCGCGATAAGCATGCCGTTGCAGATGGCCAGGCGGGTCTTTTTCTGGACCTTCATCCCCAGCCAATAGGCCACCACCGTCAGCATAACGCCGAAATACGGCTGCGCCGTCAGATCCTTCATTTCCGCTTCCCTCCCCGTTCCATCAGTCTCCGGGTCAGATGCACGGCCCAGACCGTGGCCCCATAGGTCAGCACCATGGACACCACGCACACCGTCAGAAACGCCGCCGCGTTCTGCCAGATCAGGTCCACATAGCTGATGATGCTGACGGACACCGGGATAAAGAAGAAGCCCAGGTTCCCCAGCAGGAAGTCGGACTTCTCCCGCACATGGTCCACCTTCACGATCCCCGTCAGCAGCAGGACCAGCAGCAAAAGCAGGCTGATGACGCTGGCCGGGAAGGCCACCGGCAGAATGGCCTCGATGCCCTGGCTGACCCAGTAAATGCCGAATACCAATGCAACTTGCAGCAAGATTTTCATAACGCTCCACCTTTACGATCACAATAAAAGCCGCCCTCCGGTCAGAGAGCGGCTTTTATTGTAAGAGCCTTTATGCAGAAAGTCAAATCAAATTGCAATATTTTGTCAAAATCACCGAAAAAATCATTGGGGCAGAGGCAGGCCATGGAGCATGACCCGGCCGAAGCAGGTCAGGGACCGTCCGCTGCTGGGGGGCAGCAGTACGTCGGCGTCGGACCGGCGGCGGTTCAGGCTGAACAGATACACCATGCCCAGGGGGTCCCGGTAATACTGCTTGCACACCATGTCGCCGTCCACGCAGAAAATGCCCACGTCGCCGTTGTGCAGGGGGTCGTGGTTCACATACACCACGCCGCCGTCGTGGATATACGGCTCCATGGAGTCCCCCTGGATCCGCACCGCCAACTCCGCTCCCCGGGGCACCTGGCCGGTAACGGGAATGGTCTCATAGTCCTCGTTGAACACCGGGGCGGCATATCCGGCGGCGGCGGGACTGGCATACAGGGGGATGGTGCGGGGGTCCTGCCGGGGCTGAAGGCGCTCCGACTCCTGCTGCAGGTCCTCCAGGGCCCGGACCATGGTGTGGACCGTCTGCCGGCCCGCCAGGCTCAGCCGGCGGTATCCCTCCAGCAGGGCCTGCTCCTCGTCGGACCGGATGCCGCCGTGGGCACGGTAGGCGTCCCGGTACAGATAGTTGGGGTCCACCCCCAGGGCGTCAAACAACCGCAGCAGCACCTCCTCCTTGGGAGCACTGACGCCGGTTTCATAGTTTCCCACCGCCGACCGGGAAATTCCCAACCGGCCTGCCAACTCCACCCGGGAGATGCCCAGCTCCTCCCGGCGCTTGCGCAGCTGTTCGCCAAAGCTCATGCTTTCGCCCTCCTTCGACGGGGTTCGCCCCATGCTGTCGATAGCGTACCACATTTGTTGGTTCTTGTCAATAGTTTTAACAAGAATCTTGTTAATTTAGGATTGACATAACAAGATTCTTGTGCTATAGTAGCGTCGTTCTCAAGTTTCTTGGCAGCAAGGCCGAAAAAAACCTGCCGCAGCCGCGGCAGGCATAGTCCTTTTTGACAAACGTCGGTTATTCCGGAAGGTCCGCCGCATGGGGCAGGCCCCAGCGGAAGTGGGCCGCACACAGCCGCAGCACCAGGATCACCGCCGCCCCCAGCAGCATGGAGGGGATATCCCCCAGGTGCCGCCAGCACAGGGCGCACAGCAACGCCCCGATCAGAGTGGGGCAGGCATAGAAGTGTTTGACAAAGATGTAGGGCTTCTGGTTGGACAGCACGTCCCGCAGCACGCCGCCGCCTACGCCGGTGATGACGCCCACGAACACCAGCAGAAACAGGTTATAGTCCTGGGCCTGCTGAAAGGCGCACTGAACGCCCACCACCGTGAACAGCCCCAGACCGATGGAGTCCAGCCACAGCATCACCAGCTCATAGGCCCGGCTCTCCACCGCCAGCAGGTGCCGCACCGCCGGCAGGAACACCAGGGCCGACACCCCCATGGCCACCAGGGCATACACCGGCTGGCAGAACATCACCGGCGGGGTGATGCCCAGGGTCAGGTCCCGGATGACCCCGCCGCCGCAGGCGGTGCACACGCCCAGGATCACCACGCCGAAGGCGTCCAGCTGGCGCTGAAGCCCCGCCAGGGCCCCGGAGGCGGCAAAAACCGCCGTTCCCACGATTTCCAGTATGAAAAGTACCGTATCGGTCATAAAAATCGCCCTTTTCCCTCAGAATGCCCCGGCATTATAGCACAGGCGGCAGGGCCGCGCAATGGGACAGTGCAACAAATTTTTCCGGTTGTTGCCCGGATTTATGCAACGATTTGAGAAAATTCATGTATAGGTAGAGGCAAAAAAAGACTTCCGGATGCAAGCATCCGGAAGTCCTGGTGGGGGATGGTGGATTCGAACCACCGAAGGCGTTGCCAGCAGATTTACAGTCTGTCCCCTTTGGCCACTCGGGAAATCCCCCATATATGAAGTTTGGAGCTGGTGGACGGATTCGAACCCCCGACCTGCTGATTACAAATCAGCTGCTCTACCAGCTGAGCTACACCAGCGTCTGACCAGCGAAGATTATATTACCAGACTCCACCTCGTTTGTCAACAGAAATTTTCGCCTCTGGCGGGAATTTTTTACATAAACCGGCACCGACACCACATTCACCCATGCACACAGGAGAGAGGAGGCAGTTGATATGACGATGCAGGAATTGTCCCCGCAGTATGCCCGGCAGGCGGAGGCCGTGTCCCGGCGGCTGCGGGAGCTGCGCCATCAGGCGCTGACGGAGGGGGACCCGGAGCGGGTCCAGGCCCTGCGCCGCAGACAGCAGGAGCTGCGGCCCCTGCTGCAGGAGGCCCGGGAGCTGGCGGAGCACACCGCCCATTATTATGACAGGGGGTACATAAGACGTGAAAAATACCGCATCTGATCTGGCAGGCCTGCCCTATGATCCGCTGAGCATGGCCAGTCTGCAGCTCTGGAAGCAGGAGAACCAGGAGGACAACCGCCCCCGGATCGAGCGGCTTCTGCGGAACCTCCCCCTGGCCATGGAGGAGGAGCTGACGCCCCGTCAGCGGCAGATCATGCGCATGCGCTATTCCCGGAACATGTCCGTCACCCGCATTGCCCAGGAGCTGGGCATCAACAAGGCCACCGTTTCCCGGACCCTGTCCCGCAGCACCTGGAAGCTGTACCGCAGCCTGCGGTACAGTCTGTAAAAAAACTTACATTTTCCCCGGAAAAGCCTTGACTTTTCCGGGGAAAACCTTATAATGCCTATACTGTACGCGCGGTTTATATGGGGCCTGTGTCTGTCCGGCGGACAGGCGGTCCCCTGCGGGATAGAGGGAAAAGACAGACGAGAAAGGGTGGTATCTCCTATTATGTTAGATAAGCTTGTGCACAATCGCTGGCCCCGGGTGGGGGCGGCACTGTTCGGGTCGCTGCTGCTGGCTCTGGCCATCAATCTGTTCATCGTGCCCCAGCACCTGTACACCAGCGGTCTGCTGGGCCTGTGCCAGGTGATCCGCACCCTGCTGGACACCAAGCTGGGCATCCGCTTCAGCAACTTCGACCTGGCGGGCACGCTGTACCTGCTGGCGAACCTGCCGCTGCTGCTGCTGGCCTACAAGACCATGGGCCGGACCTTCGTGGTGAAGCTGGCCCTGTGCACGGTGTCCAACTCCCTGTTTCTTTCCATCATCCCCATTCCGGCGGAGCCCATCATTCCGGATATGCTCACCAGCTGCCTGGTGGGCGGCATCCTGGCGGGCTTTTCCAACGGCCTGGTGCTGACCTGCGGCGCCTCCTGCGGCGGGCTGGACATTCTGGGGCTGTATCTGTCCAAAAAGGGCCGGGGCTTCACGGTGGGCAAATTCTCCCTGCTGTTCAACGCCGCCCTGTATACCCTGTGTCTGATCCTGTTCAGCGCCCCCACGGCCATCTATTCCGCCATTTACACGGTGTTCAACGCCCTGTTTGTGGACCGGGTGCACCAGCAGAACATCACCACCCAGGTGCTCATCGTCACCAAACTCCGGGACCTGGAGCCCTTCTGGGAGCTGGGGCGGAAGATGGACCGGGGCATCACCTACTGGACCGGCCACGGCGCCTACACCGGCGATGAGGTGCAGATTCTCTGCATCTGCCTGTCCAAGTACGAGATCGAGACATTGCAGCAGGAGGTCCAGAAAATTGACTCCCACGCCTTCTTCATGATGCAGGAGGGCGTACATACCCGGGGCAACTTCAAGCGGCACCTGAACCCCTGACGGCCCATACCCATCAACATACCGGGAGCCCGGCGCGGTGCGCCGGGCCCCTTCGTTTTTATCGCCCCTTGCCCGAAGCCGCCGGATGTGCTACACTGATAAGGAATCGTACACACGGAGGACCCCCGCATGAAACGTATTGCCAGTATCCAGGATATCTCGTGTCTGGGCCGCTGCTCGCTGACGGTGGCGCTGCCGGTGATCTCCGCCATGGCGGTGGAGTGCGCCATCGTACCCACGGCGGTGCTCAGCACCCACACCATGTTCCCCGGCTTCATCAGCCGGGACCTGTCGGACCAGCTGCTGCCCATCGCCCGCCACTGGAAAAGCCAGAACGTGACCCTGGACGCCATCTGCACCGGCTATCTGGCCTCCCCCCGGCAGACGGAGGAGGTCTGCGACTTTTTCGACCTGCTGGCAGGGCCGGATACCCTGCTGTTCGTGGACCCGGCCATGGCCGACGGCGGACGGCTGTACAGCGGCTTCGGCCCGGACTTTCCGGCGTATATGCGCCGGGTGGTAAGCCGGGCCCATGTGGCGGTGCCCAACGTGACGGAGGCCTGCCTGCTGACGGACACCCCCTACCGGGAGACGGAGGACCTGTCCTGGTGGCGGGACCTGCTGCGGCGGGTGGGGGACCTGGGGCCCCGCTGTCCGGTGCTCACCGGGGTGCCCTTCGGGCCGGACCGCCTGGGGGTCATGGCCCTGGACCCGGAAAGCGGCGGCATCTTCCAGTACCACACCCCCCGGGTCCACGACCACTTCCATGGCACCGGCGACATCTTCTCCGCCGCCTGCGCCGGGGCCATGGTCCGGGGCAAGGGGCTGCCCGACGCCCTGCGCCTGGCGGCGGATTTCACCCTGGCCTGTATTCAGGCCACCCAGCGGGACTCCAACGCCCCCTGGTACGGGGTGGAGTTTGAGAAGGCCCTGCACCTGCTGCCGGGACTGCTGGAGCGGTGATTTCCCCCCTGCCCCGGGAGGTTTTCCGGAAATTTTGCTGAAAATCCCTAAAAATATAGTTGTCAGAACCGGCAAAATATTATATAATTCATATGTTGAACGAATGCACGGCGGGAAAAGCCGCGCTTGCACAGAAAACGAAGGGAGAACAACCATTATGACTGCCAACGACATCCGCAACATCGCCCTGCTGGGCCACGGCGGCTCCGGCAAGACCTCTCTGGCCGAGCAGATGCTCTTTATGACCAAGGGCACCGACCGCCTGGGCCGCACCGCCGACGGCAACACCACCTGCGACTACGACGCCGAGGAGATCAAGCGCCAGATTTCCATTTCCCTGGCCTTTGCTCCCGTGAATTATAAGGGCGTGAAGATCAACGTGATGGACGCCCCCGGCAACTTCGACTTCTCCGGCGAGGCTCTGTCCGCCATCCGCGCCGCCGAGTGCGCCGTTCTGGTGGGCGCCGCCAAGGACGGCCTGTCCGTGGGCATGGAACGCTCCTGGAAGATGCTGGGCAAGAAGCCCCGGATGATCTTCATCAACCGCACCGACGAGGACAACAGCGACTACGCCTCCTGCCTGGACGCCCTGAAGGGCAAGTTCGGCCAGGCCATCGCCCCCATCGTTGCCCCGGTCATCGACGGCAACAAGAAGGTCACCGCCATCGTGGACCTGCTGCACAACACCGCCTATGAGGTCAAGGGCGGCAAGGCCGCTGCCTGCGCCATCCCCGCCGACATGGCCGACGAGGTGGAGGCCCTGCGCGCCGAGCTGATGGAGGCCGCCGCCGGCGCCGACGAGGAGCTGATGGAGAAGTTCTTCGACACCATGGAGCTGTCCGCCCAGGATATGGCCAAGGGCCTGAAGATCGGCGTCCGGGACGGCAGCGTCTGCCCCGTGCTGTGCGGCTCCGCCAATACCGGCCTGGGCGTGGAGATGCTGCTGCAGACCATCGTGGACCTGGCCCCCGTGGCCACCGATATGCCCGCCGAGGCCGCTCAGGATGACGACGGCAACGACATCCAGGTGGCCTTCGATCCCAACGGCCCCACCGCCGCCATCGTGTTCAAGACCATCTCCGACCAGTACGGCAAGTATTCCATGATCAAGGTCGTCCGCGGCAAGGTCACCGGCGACATGGCCCTGTATAACCCCACCACCGGCAACACCGAGAAGCTGGGCCGCCTGTATGTCATGAAAGGCAAGAAGGGCGAGGAGACCAAGGAGATCTGCTGCGGCGACATCGGCGCCATCGGCAAGATGGACAAGGTCAAGACCGGCGACACCCTGTGCGACGCCAAGAACATCGTCCGCCTCCACGGCATGGACTATGCCCAGCCCTGCTACAGCCGCGCCATCTCCCCCAAGACCAAGCAGGAGATCGAGAAGCTGGGCACCGGCCTGAACAAGCTCAACGAGGAGGATCCTACCTTCCACGTGGTCAACAACGCCGAGACTCACCAGACCGTGATCTCCGGCGCCGGCGATATCCAGATCGACGTGCTGTGCGCCAAGCTGAAGAGCCGCTTCGGCGTGGACGCTGAGCTGTCCGCTCCCCGGGTCGCCTACCGCGAGAAGATCCGCTCCACCGTCCGCAAGCAGGGCCGTTATAAGAAGCAGACCGGCGGCAGCGGCCAGTTCGGCGACGTCCATATCATTTTCGAGCCCCAGACCGAGCAGGAGGATATGATCTTCGAGGAGAACGTGTTCGGCGGCTCCGTGCCCAAGAACTACTTCCCCGCCGTTGAAAAGGGCCTGCGCGAGAGCTGCCAGCACGGCGTGCTGGCCGGCTATCCCGTGGTGTTCCTGAAGGCCACCCTGGTGGACGGCTCCTATCACCCGGTGGACTCCTCTGAAATCGCCTTCAAGCTGGCTGCCAACCTGGCCTTCAAGGCCGCCCTGCCCGAGGCCAAGCCCGTGCTGATGGAGCCCATCGGCGAGCTGAAGGTCACCATTCCCGACAGCTACCTGGGCGACGTGATGGGCGACCTGAACAAGCGCCGGGGCCGCGTCATGGGTATGAACCCCACCGGCGACGGCGAGCAGGTGCTGGAGGCCGAGGTCCCCATGGCCGAGATGATGAGCTATGCCATCGACCTGCGCTCCATGACCCAGTCCCGCGGCACCTTCACCTTCAACTTCGTCCGCTACGAGGATTGCCCCGCCGCGGCCCAGGAGAAGGCCATTGCCGAGGCCAAGGCTCTGGCCGAGGCTGAGTAAGTCTCCCCCCTAATACGTATCCAAGGCCCCCGGCTTTCGCCGGGGGCCTTGTTCTGTCCTGGGGATTATTGACTTTCCCCGGTGGGTAAACTATAATAGGCTGCGGCAAGAGTTTCTTCAAACGGTCCGATTTTCCATCGGACAGACCCATCGGGGGCTTTATTTATGAATTATCGCATCATTTTCCATATGGCGGGAAGGGTCCTGCTGGCGGAGGCGGGGCTGCTGGTCCTGCCGCTGGCGGTGTCCTTTCTGTATCGGGAGGACTGCGCCTGGGCGGTGCTGGCCTCCATGGCCGTGGCCGCCGTTCTGGGCGGGCTGCTGACGCTGCTGGCCCGGCCCCGCAGCCACAAGTTCTTCAGCCGGGAGGGATACATCATCGTGGCCCTGGCCTGGGTGCTGCTGTCGGCGGTGGGGGCCCTGCCCTTCTGGTTCAGCCGGGAGATTCCCTCCTATGCCGACGCATTTTTTGAGACGGTCAGCGGCTTCACCACCACCGGGGCCTCCATCCTGACGGACGTGGAGGCCATGAGCCACGGGCTGCTGTTCTGGCGCAGCTTCACCCACTGGGTGGGCGGCATGGGGGTGCTGGTGTTCATCACCATGATCTCCGGCAGCACCGACCGCTCCATGAACATTCTCAAGGCGGAGATGCCCGGCCCGGTAAAGGGCAAGCTGACCCCCCGGACCCGGGACACCGCCCGGGTGCTGTATCTGCTGTATTTTCTTATCACGGCGGTGCTGGTGGGCATGCTGCTGCTGGGGGGTATGCCCCTGTTTGACAGCCTGGTCCACGCCTTCGGCACCGTGGGCACCGGCGGCTTCGGCATCAGGGCCGACTCCATTGCCTCCTACTCCCCGTATATCCAGGGGGTCATCACCGTTTTCATGATCCTCTGCGGCATCAACTTCAACCTCTATTATCTGCTGTTGCTGCGCCAGTGGCGGGCGGCCCTGCGCAGCGACGAGCTGTGGACCTATCTGGGACTGGCAGTCGTGGCCACCGGCGTTATCACCCTGGACCTGCGGGGGGTGTACGGCGGTCTGGGCACCTGCCTGCGGCAGGCGGCGTTCCAGGTCAGCTCCGTCCTCACCACCACCGGCTATGCCACGGCGGACTTTGACCTGTGGCCGGGACTGTCCCGGGCCATCCTGTTCGCCCTGCTGTTCATTGGCGGCTGCGCCGGGTCCACTGCCGGCGGCCTGAAGGTGTCCCGGGCCATGATCCTGCTGCGCACCATCCGGCGGGAGGTGAACCGCCTGGTCCATCCCCGGCGGGTCACCGCCGTCCGCTGCGACGGCAAGGCCCTGAGCAGCGAGGTCCAGCGGGGCGTCAGCATCTACTTCGCCCTGTACTGTCTGTGCATCCTGATTACCTTCCTGTGCCTCAGCGGGGAGCCCTTCTCCCTGGAGACCAACCTGTCGGCGGTGGTGTCCTGCTTCAACAACGTGGGTCCGGGCCTGGGGGCCGTGGGCCCCGCCGGAAGCTACGCCGGGTATTCCGTCCTGTCCAAGCTGCTGCTGTCGGCGGCCATGCTGATGGGGCGGCTGGAGATCTATCCCATGCTGGTGGCCCTGTCCCCCTCCGTCTGGAGGAAGGACTGATTTCATGCAGGACAAACGCGGGACGCGCCGGGTTATTCCGGTGCGTCCCGCGTTTTTGCTATGCAAAAGCATAGCAAAAAATAGAATGTGCCATTCCCTCGCCCCTTCGGGGCAACCGGGAATGATGCACAAAACTTCATGCACAGAAGATTTTGCCTGTTTTCGCGGTGCGCCGCACAGTGCATGAAGTTTTATGCCCGGCTGCTTCACAGCCATTTTTTCCACTTGAAGATCACCAGCTCCACCAGAATGCACACCGCGCTGACGATGCACACGGCCAGATACCCGTGCCGGGCGGTGAGCTCCGGCATGTTCACAAAGTTCATGCCGTACCACCCGGCGATCAGGGACAGGGGCAGAAACACCGTGGTAACGATGGTCAGGATCTTCATGATCTGGTTCTGCCGCATGTCCAGCTGGGTCTGGTGCATTTCACGCAGCTGTAAGGCGTACTCCTTCTCCTGCTCCGTGGCGGACAGCAGCCGCTGGGCCCGGCCCGTCAGGTGGTCGAACAGCCGGGAGGCGTGGGGGTCGCCCTCCTCCGTCTCCTCCGACAGCACCGCAAACAGGTCGTCCAGCTGCTCATAATACGCCGCGAACACCGACAGCTCCCGGCGGATGCGGAACAGCTTCTTGTCCAGGTCCTGAGCCTGGTCCTGCATCAGGGCCTCCTCCAGGGCTGTCAGCCGCTTTTCGTATTTCTGCAGGGTGGGCATGTCCTCCTGCAAAAGCCGGGTAAACAGCTCCGCCAGGGCCTGGGCCGGGGTCCCGGCCTCCAGGTCATCCGCCAGGCCCCGCAAAAACTCCCCGTCCTCCGCCAGCAGCAGCCGCCGCTGGGTCAGATAGAAGCCGAAAAGGTGCTTCTCGCCGGTGGGGGCCATGGGCCGGGGCATGGCATAGGTCCCGGCGGCCCCGCCGCCCTTGAGCCGCTCCGCCCGGCAGAAGGCGCCGCCGGAGGGGGCAATGCGGTGCTGCTCCAGCTGGGGATACCGCTGGCGCAGCTGGTCAAAGGTCACCAGCTCCACGCAGGATGCGCACATCTCGCCCATGGCCTTACAGGAAAAACTTCCGGTGCAGGGACCGGCGCAGGGGCTTGCACACGGCGATGATCAGCAGCATGATCCCCAGCAGCACTCCCGCCGCCAGGGGGTAAAACGACCAGATAAACGTCCGATGGACCTGGAAAGTGATGTTCAGCAGGAACTCGATGAGCACCGCCAGGCCGCCTCCGGCTATCAGCGCCCCGCCGAAGATATACAGGTGCCCCCGGCTCAGATACCGCAGCAGCGTCACCACCGTAGTCACCAGAACCCCGATGGTCCCCGTGACCGGAAGGGCGAAGGTCAGGAACCAGTGTCCGCCGGTGGCGAAGTTGATATACAGCAGATACAGCCCGATGGCCACAAAGTCCGCCGGGACGAAGATCACCGGGTTGGGCCTTCTGAACCACAGGGGCAGCACCGCCAGGATGTACAGCAGCGCCACGCCGCCTGCGGCGTACCCGGACCACAGGATGGCCCCGTTGACGCTCCAGTCGCACAGGATGCAGATCACGATGGGCAGCACCGCCAGCATGGTCAGGATGAACAGCACGCCGGAGCGGTTCACCTCCTCGGGATGGCCCATGGGGTCCGGCGGAAAGGGAGGCTCCCCCTGCTGCCGGGGCATATCCGGGTGAAACACCCGGGTCCCGCACAGGGGACACACGGTTTCGCTGTCGGCCAGCTCCACGCCGCAATTGATGCAATACATATCGGACACTCCTTTCCCTTATCCCCGGCCCCGGCGGTTGCTCTCCACCTTCACGGGGAGGCCCAGCCGCTGCAGGACCCGGTAAAAATGCAGCTCCAGCTCCGGCTCCTGGATGCTGCGGATGCAGTTGATATACATGGTTCCGTTCCAGGACACCACGCCGCAGTCGTGGGGCGCGGCGGCCTGAACGCCGATGATGAAGTCCAGCCTCTGCACATACGGGGCCATGGCCTCCGGCAGCTCCACCGCCCCCAGATTGGACAGGCACAGGCAGGACTTCCGCTCGCCCACGGCGTTAAACACCGCCTTCATGGCGATGTTCTTGATGAACAGGGGCATCACCTTCAGCACCGGGGACTTCTCGCTGGCCACATTGGCGGCGAACTTGGAGCGCAGGGTGTGGGTGTTGTTCTCCAGGCCCATCCGGTGGTGCACGGCGGCGCAGATCTCGGAGAAGGTATAGTCCCCGGTGCGGGGGTCGATCTCCGGGGTGATATACGAGGCAAAGTTCCGCAGACTGCGGCTGGGGAACAGGGTCCGCAGGTTCACCGGCAGCAGCACCTTCACCGGCTTGCGGCGGCTGCGCCGGGGCACCTTCTCCGCCTGCCGGTCGGCGATGGCCTGCATCATGGCGGCGCACAGCAGCTCCGTCACGGTTACGCCATACTGCCTGGCACAGGCGCGGACCCGGTCCACCGGCACCATCATGGTCACCAGGTTCTTATATCCGTCCTTTTCTGGGGTGCCGCTGAGGTGATAGGCGGTGCTCTCCGCCCGGCTGGCGGTAACGTCCCCGGCATAGCGCAGGAAGCTGTCCTCCAGCTCCTGGGGGCTTGGCTCCTCCAGCCGGCCCAGAACGCCCTTTTCCGCCGGAACGGTGATGCCGTACTTCTGGCACAGATACTCCGCCACCAGGGTTTTCAGGAAGATGAGCCCCCCGGTGCCGTCGGTGACGGCGTGGAAAAACTCCACTGCCACCCGGTTGTGATACACCAGCACCCGGAAGGCGCAGCGCCGCACCTGGCCGAAGGGAACGTGGGCCAGGGGGCAGCTCTTTTCCGGCTGGATTTCCGGGGGCTGGGGGATCTCCTCCAGATAGTACCAGAACACCCCCCGCCGCAGCCGCACGGCCATGGACGGGAACCGCCGCACCGTCACGTCCAGGGCCGCCCGCAGCACGGGCACGTCGATGGGCTCCGTCAGAGTGGCGGACAGGCGGAAGAAGTTGTTCCAGTTCCGGCGCTTGGCGGCGGGATAGATTTTGGCGGCGTTGTCCAGCCGCATCCACCGCAGGCTCCGGGCCGGGGACAGGGTCCGGTCCAGGAAGTGGTTGATGGCCTCAAAATCCTGCTCCATATTCTCGTTCAGGCAGTACAGCACATAGGCGTGCCACCGCTCCGGGGCAATATGCAGACTGCTGCGGCACCCGGCGGCCAGGAGCTTTTCGTGCAGGGCCCGGGTGTCGTCCAGCATCACCTCGTCCCCGCCCACAAACAGCAGAGACGGCGGCAGGCCCGTCAGGTCGCCGAACAGCGGCGAGCACAGGGGGTTCGCAGGGTTCTCCGTATAGCACTTGGCGTAAAATTGCAGCAGCTCCGGAGTCATGGAGGGGTCCTTCTCCCGGTTCTCCCGATAGGAGTCCCCGGAGCCGGTCAGGTCCGTCCAGGGAGAGATTCCCACAAGCCCGCAGGGCAGGGCCATGCCCAGCTGCTTGAGCCGCAGACACAGGCAGTAAATGAGCCCGCCTCCGGCGGACTCCCCCGCCAGCAGGATCTGCCCCGGCTCATAGCCCTTTTTCAGCAGGTATTGATAGCTCTCCAGCGCGTCGTCCAGAGCCGCCGGATACGGATGCTCCGGGGCCAGGCGATAGGCCGGGCAGAACACCCGCACGCCGCACTCCGAGGCCAGGGCGGCGGCAAAGCCCTTGGCGTATTCCAGACTGCCGCAGGTATAGCCCCCGCCGTGGAGATACAGGATCACCCCGGTGCGGCGCTGGTCCTTGGGCATGACCCACGCCCCCTGAAAATGCTCAAAATCGTGGTCCCGCACCAGCACCTCCCGCCGGTGCAGGGCGGTCATCAGCTCGCCCAGCTTGTCCTGGCCCTTCCGGGTGGCCTCCAGAGACAGGCCCGCCACAAAGGGCTTGAAAAAAGACAGCTGCGAGCGAACCAGCTTTGCGTGCAGCTCCATGCAATGTCGTTCCTTTCCTGAAAATCTTCTGAACCCTTTTATTATACCAGTTATCCCGCGTCTTCACAAGGCGTGAAGGCCGCAATTTTTTTCCGTTGCGTTTTCCCGCCGGAGACGCTACAATAGCCTGGGCGGAACATCCGCCGGATTTTCAATTGCGTTTGTGGAGGGATTTTCATGCACAAATATGCCTTGGTGGTCATCGACATGCAGCGGGGCTTTCTGGACCCGTCCAGTCCCCTGTATATCGCCGGGGCGGCGGCCACGGTGCCCGCCTGCGCCCGGGCCATCGACTGCTGCCATCGGGCCGGGGTGCCGGTGGTGTTCGCCGTGCGGCACTATCGGGCGGACGGGTCCGATGTGGAGCGGGCCCGATATGACGTGTGGGCCAAAGGCGGGAAGCCCCTGTCCGAGACGTGCCCGGCATCCATATCCGACGCCTGGCCGGAGGAGTTCCGCCGGGCCCCGGCGGACTACGTCATCGTGAAGCCCCGGTTTTCCGCCTTTTTCCACACGGAGCTGGACCTGATCCTCCGCCGCCTGGGGGTGGACACGGTGCTGCTGGCCGGGACCACCACCCCCAACTGCATCCGCTCCACCTTTTACGACGCCCTGTCCCTGGACTATGACGCCGTGGTGCTGTCGGACTGCACCTCCTCTGTGACCCCCGCCGTGCAGCAGGCCAACCTGGCGGATATGCAGCGGGTGGGCGGCCGCATTATGACGGCGGCGGACCTGGAGCAGCTGCTGGGCTGACTCGCGCACCAACTTATCCGCCGCCTGCGGGCGGCAAACTCTGCGAGGCTTTTTGACAAGCTGAGGAATCCCTCCGGCCCAGGCCGGAGGGGTTCCTGTTTCCGCAGGGGCGGACGACTCCGTCCGCCCCTCTTTTTATATCGTGTACACAAACGGGTCCCCGGGGTTTTTCAGCACCGGGGCCGGGGTGGCGGCGGCCACCCGGGTGCCGCTGCGGACGGACCGGGTCAAAAACACGTTGCCCCCCACCACGGAGCCGTCGCCGATGTCCGTGTCGCCCCCCAGGATGGACGCGCCGGAATAGATGGTCACGTCGTCCCCCACGGTGGGATGGCGCTTGCCGGGCAGGGAAGCGTGGCCGCCCCGGGGAGACATGGCCCCCAGGGTCACCCCCTGATACAGCTTCACGTTCCGGCCGATGACGGTGGTCTCGCCCACCACGATGCCGGTGCCGTGGTCGATGAAGAAGTGGGGGCCGATGGAGGCCCCGGGGTGGATGTCGATGCCCGTGCGACTGTGGGCATATTCGGACATGATCCGGGGGATCATGGGCACCCGCTGGCAGTACAGCAGGTGGGCGATGCGGTAAACGAAGATGGCGAACAGCCCCGGATAGGCGAAGATGATCTCCTCCCGGGAGGCGGCGGCGGGGTCGGACTCAAAGGTGGCGTCCAGGTCCTCCAGCAGCAGCTTCTGCACCTGGGGCAGGCGGCGGGCAAATTCCCGGGCGATCTCCTCCGCCCGGCCCACCTGGTCCTCCGGCAGGGCCAGCTTCAGCTGCTCGGTGAGCTTTTCACAGATGCGCTCCAGCAGCAGGGCGGCGTAGTTCTCCGGGGCCAGGGACATCAGCGCCGGGTCCCCGAAATAGGCGGGAAACAGCAGGCGGCGGACCTCCTTCACCAGCTCGATGACCGCCCGGCGGTCCGGCAGGCGCAGGCCGCTGCCGTACAGGGGGGTGGCGCTTTCCGTCAGAGTGCGGCCTATGGCCGCGGCGGCTTCTTGGATGTGTTGGGGATACATAAGCAGGCTTCCTTTCCGTGTGTGGAAAAATCAAAGCGGCAGAGAATGCGTCATGCATCCTCTGCCGCTGCTTTTACGCGCTTTTCCCGGGCGCGTCAGGCCCGGGCCTTCTGGGCAAACCATGCATGACCGTTCCGGGCATGACAACAACAGACCATGGTACAAATGGCCCGGCAGCTGTTCATGGAAACGTTGCGGTTCATGGCGTTTGCTCCTTTTGGAATCTGGCCCTATTATATGCTCCCCACGGCCCCGCGTCCATTGTCATTTTGGACAAAATGCGGGTTTTATTCTCCCCGCACACGGCGGTACAGGGTCCCGCAGGCAGGCTGCACCCCCTTGACGGCGAACAGCTCCTCCACGGTGACGAACCGCACCCCCCGGGGCTGCAATCGGTCCACGATCTCCAGGGCCGCCGTGACGCTGGTGGGATAGCAGTCGTGGAGCAGGAGGATATCCCCGTCCCCGGCCTGCCGCAGCACGATGTCCAGGATGCTGTCCACGTTCCGGCTTTTCCAGTCCTCCGTGTCCACGGACCAGCAGATGGCCGGAGTCCCCAGGGCCCGCAGCTCCTCCTGCGATATGAAGCCGTAAGGGGGCCGCAGCCAGTAGCTTCCCGGCCCCAGCACCTGTTCCAGGGCCCGGCTGCATTTGTCCAGGTCCGCCAGGGCCTGGGCGGCGGACAGGTCCGTCAGGTCCCCGTGGCCGAAGGAGTGATTGCCGATCTGGTGGCCCTCCTGCCGGATGCGCCGGACCAGGTCCTCCCGGCCTTCGATCCGACTGCCCACCAGAAAGAACGTGGCCCGGACGCCCCGCCGGGAAAGGCCCTCCAACAGCCGGGGGGTGTTGGACGGGGAGGGGCCGTCGTCAAAGGTCAGGGCCATGTACACCGGCTCCGCCGCCGGTTCCGCCGCCGGGCCTGCCGGTTCCGCCGGGGTGCAGCCCGTCAGCACCAGCAGCAGGGCCAGAACTATCCCCGCCCGTCGCCTCATACCGGCCCCTCCAGGGCCACCGCCTGCATCCCCAGCTCCCGGTGCCGCTGCCACACCGTCTCCCGGGGCCATGCCGCCATGCCCCGGTCCTTCCAGGGGTCGCAGCAGATATAGTGCTCCCGGTCGTATCCCGCCAGCACCACGCAGTGCTCGTTGGAGATCCACATGAAGGGCTCGCCTCCCGGCTCCAGACGGTACCAGGGTCCGTTGACGGTGGGGCGCAGGTCGATGCTGACCCACAGCAGCACCGGCAGGTCCCGGTCGATGTATCGGCGGCACAGATAGCCCAGCTCCGCGCCGGTCTCGTTTTTGACCCGGTATGTCCCGGCTCCGTCCCGGGACTTAGCCGCCAGGAACCGGGACAATCCGGTCTGTACCGCGCTGGCCCAGCAGCCCAGGGCCTCCGGGTCGTGGGGGTCCCCCACAAAGGCCCGGCGGGGGTCCGGCCCGTGGCGGACGCCGTTCTCGTCCCGGTAAAACCGGCCCCGGGGCAGCCACTCCCGGGCGAACTCCTCCGCCGTCACGGAGAAGCCCAGGTATTGCAGCACCATGGCGGCGCTGACGCTTTCGCAGCCGGTGGGCAGGTCCTGCCCCTGGCCGATAAAGGGCACCGGAAGCCGCTTCATACCGCCTCCCCTGCCCGCCGCCGGGAAAGCCGGTTCAGCAGGAACACCTGCCCCGTTACCAGCGCAGCCCCGATGGCCAGGGGCACCCAGGGATTTCCCAGCGCCGGGGCCAGCAGATAGCACACCGTGCAGTCGGCGGCAACCGCCAGGCCGTACCACAGCTGGGTGTTCACATGGGCCATGTGGTCGCAGCCGGCTCCGGTGGAGCTCATGATGGAGGTGTCGGAGATGGGGGAGCAGTGGTCCCCCATAACGGCCCCGGCGCACACCGCCGCCACCGCCATGGGCAGCAGCGGACTTCCGGCAAACACCGGCACCGCCACGGGAATGAGAATGCCCATGGTGCCCCAGCTGGTGCCGGTGGCAAAGGCCAGCACCCCGCCCACCAGGAACAGGGCCAGGGGGAACAGGGCCGTCAGGGTCTCCCGGCCGTCAAACAGCTCCCGGACAAAGGCCGCCGTGTCCAGCCGGGCGGCAAAGGATTTCAGCCCCCAGGCGAAGGTCAGCACCAGCAGCGCCGGGGTGATGAGCTTGAATCCGTCCAGAAAGCCCTCCACAAACCCGGAAAAGCTCATGACCCCCCGGGGGATATACAGCAGGGCCATCACCAGCAGGGTGACGGAGCAGCCGAAGCACAGGGCCATGGGGGCGTCGGTGTTGGCAAAGACGTTGGAGGCCGTCAGGGCCAGGCCCGTCTCCCGGCAGCTGCGGCGGCCCAGCACCGCCATGCCCCACACCACCGTGACGATCAGGCACGCCGTGGGCAGCAGCAGGTCCACCGCCCGGCCCCG
>ERZ773115.1467-NODE-1467-length-21509-cov-5.086091_pt1 | contig 21509 bp, 8 predicted proteins | sample MGYA00511116_ERZ773115 | MGnify/ENA primary metagenome ERZ773115 (study PRJEB29015, sample SAMEA2737869) | human gut metagenome | biome: human gut; feature: human-associated habitat; material: faeces | place: China | collected 2012 ... | reverse complement strand
CAGCCCGGAAATCCGACTTAATATGCCGGAGGTATTGTCAACAATTAGCTGAAATGCCTTCTTATGCATCGCTTCGTTTCCTCCCTGTACAGCACCCGGCTCTTCTGCCGGGCTGCCTGATCACCCTATGCGTCTTATTCTAGCAATGTTCGCATAGCATGTCAACGTATGAGTTTCCGGCATGTCATTCATAACCGGAAGTTATGGCTTTTTATTTTACGTAAAACCTGTGTTATAACGCAGGATCGCCTGATATTGAAATCCCGCCAAACCGTCTGCAGAATGTAATATCCTCACTGCACCAGCAACAGATTCTACCTTCGTAACTGTTCAGTACCCTCATTCAGTTTTCCTGATCGTGGCATTTCTGCAGCGCCACAGTTCCGGTGCGGGCAACTTCCACGATGCTGATTGAATTGAGCATCTTTAAGAATAACTGCACGCGGTCCGGCACGTCGCAGATTTGGATCATCATCTGATATTTGCTCATATCTACGATCTGCGCCTTTAAAATGTTGCAGATTTCCATAATATCCCTGCGATTGTTCCGGTTATATTTTACCTTCACCAGCATCAGCTCCCTGCTGATGCTGGCCGGCTCGTCGAAGGTCTTTACTTTAATGATATCCAGTTTCTTATTTAACTGCTTTTCGATTTGCTCTAACGTGTGGTTATCGCCACTGGATACGATCGTCATGCAGGAAACATCCTTTGTATCCGTTTCTCTTGCAGCATAAATATCGGCAAGAACAACCTTATCTGCGTGGGAAAGCGCTTCTGCAAATTCCGTGAGCAGAATTTTGGTACGCGAATACGTATGCGGCTGGAATACACACCAGACGGTTTTGTGCGGATAATGGGCAGCCGAAGCAAGCGTTGCCTTAATCTCATCCGGGTGGTGGGCATAGTCGTCAATGACTGTGACACCGTTAAATTCGCCTTTCTTTTCAAAGCGGCGTTCTGTACCGTGAAAACCTGAAAGACCGGTGGCAATCACTTCAAGTGAAAGTCCCAGCTTTTTTGCGGCGGCAATGGCGGCAAGAGAATTGTATACATTATGCACGCCGGGAACAGAAAGATGAATCTGGCCGGAAGGTGTTCCTTCTATTAAAAGAGTGTACGTGCAGCAGCCCATTTCATCAAAAGCAATATCTGCAGCGCTGTACATGCTCTTAGCCGGGTCAGAACCGACAGTAATGACTTCACAGGAAGTGTCCTGATAGAAGTATTCGTAATTGTCAATATCGGTATTGATAATTAAAGTACCGTCTGCCGGAAGCTTTTCCGTAAACAGCTTAAAGGAATGACGGATATCGTCAATATCCTTAAAGAAATCGAGGTGGTCTTCCTTGACATTTAAAATAATGTTCATGGTCGGGTGGAAGGATAAGAAGCTGTTGGTATATTCACAGGCTTCTGTTACAAAAATACCGGACTGTCCGACACGGATATTACCGCCGATACTGTCTAAAATGCCGCCAACAGAAATGGTCGGGTCACAGTTACCTGCCATTAAAATCTCCGTCAGCATGGAAGTTGTCGTTGTTTTTCCGTGTGTACCGGCGATATTGACAGCAGTTTTGTAGTTGGTCATAATCTGTCCGAGCAGTTCGGCACGGGTAATCGTAGGAATACCCGCAGCTCTTGCTGCCGAAAGTTCAGGATTGGTGTCCCTGATGGCAGCTGTGTAGACTACTAAGTCAATGTCACTGGTAATATTGTCAGCCGTCTGGCTGTATACAATATGACAGCCTGCGGCAGTAAGTTCTTTCGTGAGTGCAGATTCAGCAGCATCTGAGCCGGATACGGTAAAATTCTTATCCCGCAGTATATGTGCAAGACCGCTCATGCTGATTCCTCCAATACCGATAAAATGTACATGAATAGGATTATTAAAATTAATATGATACATGGTTGAATCCTTTCTTATTAAATATAGCAGATGAAAAACATCATACAATCATATTATAAACGTATTGCGGAAAAATTCAAACTTTATTTTCACCGGTACTGACATAATATTTACGGTACAGATGTCATATGGATTGCTCCGTGCTGCGGTGATAAGGATTATGACCCTGACATCTTAAATTATATCGGAAAAATAGGTATTATTTGAAAATATCCGCATAAAATGTAAATTGTATTGCGTATGTGTTATATACAAGTGTAATTGTTTTATTAAAGGATAAAAATATTTAGAATTTTACAAAATTCTTTTTACTTAATGAGTCACATATGATATAATTGTTTTATCAAAACAGGTTTATTATTATAACATCAGAGGTGATAGCATGATTAAAAAAGAGATGATTGCCATGTTATTGGCAGGGGGACAAGGCAGCAGACTGGGAGTGCTGACTGCAAAGGTAGCGAAGCCTGCGGTATCTTTTGGTGGAAAGTATAGGATTATCGATTTTCCATTGAGTAACTGCATTAATTCAGGCATTGATACGGTAGGTGTGCTGACACAGTATCAGCCGTTAAGACTGAACTCGCATATCGGTATTGGTATTCCGTGGGATTTGGACAGAAATGTTGGTGGTGTAACTGTACTTCCGCCGTATGAAAAGAGTTCAAACAGTGAGTGGTATACAGGAACAGCCAATGCCATTTATCAGAATCTGGAGTATATGGAACAGTATAATCCCGATTATGTTTTGATTTTGTCAGGAGATCATATTTATAAGATGGACTACAAAATCATGCTGGATTATCATAAGGCGAACAATGCGGATATTACGATTGCCGCAATGCCGGTTCCGATGGAAGAAGCGAGCCGTTTTGGTATCGTGGTAACAGATGAAGATAACCGCATTACAGAATTTGAGGAAAAACCGGCGCAGCCAAAGAGCAATCTGGCGTCAATGGGTATTTACATATTCAGCTGGAAGGTATTAAAGGAAGCTTTAATCAAGCTGAAAGACCAGAATGAATGTGACTTTGGCAAGCATGTTATTCCGTACTGCTTCGAGAACAATAAACGCATTTTTGCGTATGAGTACAACGGATACTGGAAAGATGTCGGAACACTCAGTTCTTATTGGGAAGCAAATATGGAATTGATTGATATTATCCCGGTGTTTAACCTGTATGAAGAATTTTGGAAGATTTATACCCGCACGGATACGATTCCGCCGCAGTATATCGGGGAAAATGCTTACATAGAAAAGAGTATTATCGGTGATGGAACGGAAATTTACGGAAAGGTTTATAATTCCGTTATCGGTGCCGGCGTCGTCATAGAAGAAGGCACGGTGGTACGTGATTCAATTATTATGAACAATTCTGTTATCGGAAAAGACAGTATTGTTACAAAGTCGATTATTGCAGAAGATGTTCAGATTGGCAGCCATGTTGAACTTGGGGCAGGCGAAGAAGCAGAGAATGTATTTAAACCCCAAATTTATAATTCAGGCCTTGTTACAGTCGGTGAATGTTCCGTTATCCCGGACAATGTAACAGTAGGTAAGAATACAGCTATTTCCGGCGAGACGACCATTGATGATTATCAGGAAGGGCAGCTTGCAAGCGGAGGCATCATAATTAAGGCAGGTGATAATGTATGAAAGCAATAGGAATTATTCTGGCCGGTGGCAATAACAAACTGATGAAAGATTTATCAAAAAAGAGGGCAATCGCGGCAATGCCGGTTGCGGGAAGCTACAGGGCAATTGATTTTGCATTAAGTAATATGTCCAATTCCCGTATTAATAAAGTGGCTGTTATTACACAGTACAATGCCCGTTCTTTAAATGAGCATTTAAGTTCATCAAAGTGGTGGGATTTCGGCAGAAAGCAGGGCGGACTGTTCGTATTTACACCGACAATTACAGCAGACAGCAGCTACTGGTACCGCGGCACGGCAGATTCTTTATATCAGAATTTGAATTACTTAAAGACAAGCCATGAGCCGTATGTTGTTATCGCATCCGGTGATGGTATTTATAAGATGGATTATAATAAAGTGCTGGAGTACCATATTAAAAAGAAAGCGGATATTACGATGGTTGTCAAGAAAATGACAGACCGTTCGGAGATTAACCGTTTCGGACTGGTAACGATGACAGAGGAAGGACGGATTACCGATATCGATGAGAAACCGCTGGAAACCAATCTTTCCACTGTTTCAACAGGAATCTATGTAATCCGCAGAAGACTGCTGATTGAACTGATTGAAAAGGCAGCTTCAGAAGACCGTCATGATTTTGTAAGGGATATTCTGATACGTTATAAGAATATTAAAAAGATTTACGGATATAAGCTGGAAAGCTATTGGAGCAATATCTCATCCGTAAGGTCTTACTATAAAACTAATATGGACTTTTTAAAGAAAGATGTCCGTGATTATTTCTTTAAGCAGTATCCGGATATTTATTCAAAGGTAGAAGATTTACCGCCGGCAAAGTACAACTGTGGTGCACAGGTCAGCAACAGCCTTGTATCAAGCGGCTGCATTGTCAACGGTACAATTGAAAATTCGATTTTGTTTAAAAAGATTTATATCGGAAATAACAGTGTAGTAAAGAATTGCATTATTTTAAATAATGCATATATTGGGGATAACTCTTATCTGGAAAACTGCATTGTGGAAAGCGGAAGTACCATTAAAGCCAATACTAATTACAAGGGTGAGGGCGAACCGCTGATTCTTGATGAAAACAGTCCGATTTATTACTAAAAAACTGCAACGACACAAAAAGATTATGGCTGCAACAGGGGGCAGCAGAAGGGGCGCTTATGAATATTACAGATGTACGTGTTAGAAAAATCAGCAAAGAAGGAAAGATGAAGGCAGTTGTATCGGTTACAATAGATGATGAATTTGTTGTACACGATATTAAGGTTATCGAAGGCGATAAGGGGTTATTTATTGCGATGCCAAGCAGAAGGTCGTCAGACGGTGAGTACAGGGATGTCGCACATCCAATCAACACCTCGACAAGAGAACGGTTACAGGCGGTGATTCTGGAAGCCTATGAAAAGGCAGAAGAATCGCCAGAGGAATAACAGGCAATAAAATTGTAAAGTAAAATAAAAAGGCTGCACAGAAAGAGTAGTGTCTGCAATGCGGCAATGGACATATCCATTGGATTGCAGGTTATGGCTTGTATCTGTGCAGTTTTTATTTCTTGTATTCTGTATCACCGGTCAACAATATTCCCTTTCAGTTTCCGGAATGTCGATGGGGACACGCCATTTACTTTCTTAAAGGCATCGCCGTAGTAGTTGCTGTTATCATAGCCGCATTCAAAGGCGATTTCCGTAATGCTCATGCCGGTTTCCAGAAGCAGTTTTTCAGAATGATTAATCCGCACATTATTTAAGTATTCTTTAAACCCCAGACCGTTTGCAGACTTGAATTTTTTGGAAAAGTACGAAGGATTTAAGTGCAGCAGTTCTGCCATGTCATCCAGTGTAATATTATTTTTAAAGTGTTCGTTAATATAGTCAACGGCAATCTGGAGTGCTTCATCGGTGGCGCGCGTGTTGTTGTTGACAATCAGAATTGAAGCATCATTAATATATCGTAAAATACGCACGACCAAGGTCTGAAAATACATTTTTAACATGCAGTTTGAAAAAATATCAGACGACTGGTGTTCGGCAAGAATCAGACTCAGCATGGCATTGATATCACTGCGGCAGTCCTCCGGCAGATAAAAGATTTTGGAAAACAGGTGGCTTTGCAGCCATACTGTGCCGAATTCTGTAACCAGCTCGTTTAAATAACTTTGTGTAAATTCAATCGATACACATTCATGCAGGGCAGCCTCCGAGTAAGAAGTGCGGTGCAGCGTATCTGCGGGAATGAATGTAATATTGCCAGGGGTCAGGTGGTAAACATTGTTTTTGATAAATAAATCGCACCCGCCGCTGATCAGGTAAAACATTTCATAATAAGAATGTGCATGTGCAGAGTGCATATGGTAAGACGCCTGATGGGTCTTTTTGGAAATTTCAAATCGTGATGTTACAGCCATAGGAATCCTCGTTTCTGAACAATTTTATAAAATTTTGTTCGGATGTTTTTTGAATATAAAATGGTAAAAATGCACAAAAAATCATAATGTATTTGCGTAATATTAACATATACTATATTTTACACCTAAAATAATCAGTAAACAAGAGCAAAAATCACTATTTTTTTGTAGAAAAGGTGGGATGTTTGTGATAGATTAGTGTCATTGGAGAGATTTAACAAAAATGTAACACGAATTTTACATTTTTGATTAAAAATTGACAATAGGGCTAATTTCACGAGAGGAGAGTAATTATGAAGACTAAAAAGTCAAAAAGAGTAATGGCGGTCGTAATGGCAGTTTTACTCACAGTAGGTATTATGCCTATGGACTGGGCTGTAACGAAGGCAGCAGCAAGTACAGTCCACTCTTTTGATGCAACAGCGCAGGCTTCAGTTGGGGATGACAAAGCCGTGATTGCAGAGGGAACAACATTTAATGACGGGTACTTTAAAATCGTAGGAAAAGTGACCCAGAGAACTAACAGTGACGGAAGCATAAAGGCTTACGAACTGGCATCTAAGGCAACAGGTGCCGTGCAGTTTACAACGGAAAGCGCTTCTTCCGTAGTAGTAGGTTTAAGCAGTACGGGCGGTTCTAATGAATCCGCAGTGGCACTGATTAATACAGCGGACAACAGTGTGGTTGCAGAAGACGCAGGAACAACCGTTGTAGCAGGAACAAAAAAGACTGAGTTAAAGTATACAGCATTACCGGCAGGTACCTATCAGGTTGTATCACCGGAAGATGCAGAACGTAACAGAGGCGCAAGATTCTTAGACATTACGGTTGAGGAAGAAGAAGCTGCCGCAGTTACAACAACATATGCGTTTGCGGTTGCAGACCTTTCACCGGCAGCTTACAGTGTAACAGCAGATAAAGCAGCAATTGCCGAAGGAACAGCTTTTGCTTCTGATTATGTAAAGACTGTCGGAACCGCAACATTCAGAACGAAGAGTTCTTCCGATTTCAGTGCATTAAAGGCAATTGAACTTGGCTCAAAGGCATCCGGTGCATTACAGTTTACTGTAACAGGTACTGCTTCAGTATCTTTTGAAGCAAGCAGTACAGGCGGTTCGAATGAATCGGCAATTGCACTTGTAAACACAGCAGACAACAGTACGGTTGCAGAAGATGCAGGAACAACTATTGTTAAGGGAACAAACGCAACAAAGCTTACATACAGCAGCTTACCGGCAGGTACTTATCAGATTGTTTCACCGGAAGATGCAGACCGTAACAGAGGTGTCAGAGTGTTAAGCTTCACAGCGGAACAGACCTCCAGCGGCGAAAGACCGGCAAGAAAAGCATGGGAAGACGTAGCAGCACCGGCAATCGGTGAGATTACGGCAGCAGACGGTAAAATTACAGTTCCGTTTACAATGGTAATCGGCTATGACGGCGCAGACAGTGTATCCGTTGATATGAAGAATACAGCAGGAACAGTTGTAGCCACAGAAAATTATGCAAAAGATGCAACAGAAGGTGTAGTTACGTTTACACCGGCTGCAAGCGGTGATTATACATTTACAATTACAGCAGCAAGAAAAGATGAAGCAGACAAGACAGGAACAGATAAGGAATTTAAGGGCTTTGAACTTCCTCTTGCTAAGCCGTCTTTCCAGAGTGCAACAAGCCAGGGCGGCGGTAAGGTTTCACTCGTATGGGACGAAGTGACAGAAGCTTCTTCTTATGAAGTATCATACAGCGAAAACGGAACAGACTTTACACAGCCTGTATCTGTAACAGGAACAGAATATGTCGTTTCAGGACTGACAGTCGGCAAGGAATATACTTTCAAGCTGACAGCAGTCAGAGTATTACCGGCAGCCGTTTCAGAAGCTGCAACGATTACAGCAAAAGCGACTGCAGAAGCACAGCAGGTATGGGCTTTTTCAGCATTCGGCCAGGGCGTCAGCTCAGATGAAAAGAATGCAGGCTATGAAGGCAGTGCAAATGACGGAAAGGTAACACTTTGGAATTTAAACAGCAAGGGTAAGATTGTACCGGCTTCTACAGACGGTTTATCCTTCTACTATACAGCCATTCCTTCTAATATGAACTTTACATTGTCAGCAACCGTAACAGTTGATGAATGGACACTGACAAACGGTCAGGAAGGCTTTGGTTTAATGGCGGCCGACAGAGTTGGTAAGAACGGTGATTCTTCTGTATTCTGGAACAACTCCTATATGGCATCTGTCACAAAGGTTGAATACTATGTAAACGCAGATGGCAGCATGGCATTAGACACTATTAAGCAGGGCGGCACAACAGCACCGGATGGTTCTGTAAAGGCAACAATGAAGTTAGGTATCGGCTCACAGGAAAAGACAGGCGTTACAAAGGCAAACCTTTCTAAGCTGGAAGCAAACGATACAGCAACCGTAAACAATGAATTCAGTTCAAAGATGACAACACTGGAAAGCTCTGGTGTAACGGGAAATCTGATTGGCAATGCAACAAAGGATGTTACAGGAACTGTTGAGAATCCGCTGACAACCTTTAAGATGTCTATTCAGAAAAATAACACAGGTTATTTCGTAAGCTATACCAACGAAGCAGGCGAAACTGTGACAAAGAAATACTATGACACAAAGGCATTGGAACAGTTAGATGAAGACAATGTATATGTTGGTTTCTTTGCTTCAAGAACAGCAAAGATTAGCGTAACAGACATTAACTTAACAACGGTTTCACCTGAAAATGATGTGGCAAAAGAAGAACAGCCGGTTACAACCGTAGCGCCTTCTTACAAAGTAACATCTGCTTCTGTATCCAATTCAGAAAGCTACAAGTTATCTTATGTAGCCAATGCAGACGGTCACGTTGTTGTTACTGCAGCAGACGGAATGGTCATTGCAGATGAAGATGTAACAGCCGGTCAGAAATATGTATGGGAAACGACATTAACATTAGGTGAGAATACATTTACAGTAACAATGACACCGGTGGAAGGTTACAGACCAAGTGAATTTGAAGTATTGGATTCTTATGAAGCTTCAACATTTACTTATAAGGTAACATACAACAAGTTTGACGGTGACGTGATTTATGTCGGACCGGATGCAACATCAGACGGTGTCGGTACAAAGGAAAATCCGATTGACATTTACACAGCAGTAAAATTTGTTTCACCGGGACAGAAGATTGTACTTCTTTCAGGTACATACAATTTAGAATCAACAGTTACGGTACAGCCGGGTATCGACGGTACGGAAAGCCAGCCAATCATTATGGCGGCAGAGTCTTCTACAGACAGACCGGTATTTGATTTCGGCAAGAACTGTGAAGGTATGGTATTAGCCGGTGATCACTGGTATTATCAGGGATTTGATGTAACAAATTCAGCAAATGCAAAGGATGGTATCAGACTTTGCGGAAGCAGCTGTACAGTAGATAACGTACGGACTTATCACAACGGTAACACCGGTTTACAGATCAGCCGTTTTACATCAACAGATACTAAAGAAGAATGGCCAAGCAACAACTTAGTATTAAATTGTACATCATACGGCAATGCCGATGAGGGTTACGAAGATGCAGACGGATTTGCAGCAAAGCTGACAATCGGTGAAGGAAATACATTTGACGGCTGTATCGCATACAACAATGCAGATGACGGATGGGATTTATTTGCAAAGGTAGAAACAGGCTCAATCGGTGCTGTAACAATCCAGAACTGTGTAGCTTATGGCAACGGTTATCTGGAAGACGGTACTGATGCCGGTAACGGTAACGGATTTAAGATGGGTGGTTCAAGCATGTCAGGATACCACAAGTTAATCAATTCCGTAGCATTTGATAACAAGGCAAAGGGTATTGATTCTAACAGCTGTCCGGATATTCAGGTAACCAATTCTACATCATACAATAATGGCGGTTCAAACGTAGCCATGTATACAAATGATGCAGCAAATACCGATTTTATGGCAACAGGTGTTCTTTCATGGAGAACACAGAAGACAAGTGTGAATGAAACATTTAAGTTCAAGGGTACACAGGATGCTTCTAAGGTATATCAGTCAAGCAACTATTTCTGGAACTGCACGGAAGCAGGAACCAATAATAGTACAACAGCCGTAACGGCAGACTGGTTTGTATCTACAGACACAAAGATGAATTATGACACACACGTATATGCAGCGATTCCGGTTACAAGAAACAGTGACAATACAATCAATATGAACGGCTTACTGGTACTTACAGCCAATGCAAAGGCTGGCGCTGTTGTAGGCGGTCAGGCTTCTGCAAAGATTGATTTGAGCGGTAAGATGACAGGTGGTCTGTTATTCCAGAAGACAACAGGCAGTGAATCCGTAGAAACAGGTGATATGGCAAATATGATGCTTTATATCCTCTTACTGCTTGGCGCAGCAGGTGTATATGCAGCTTCTAAGAAAAGAAAGCACGCATAGGCATGATGCCGGATTCAGGCGAATATAAACGAATATAAAAGTCAAGGAACCCCTTTATTGAGGTGACTTAATAAGGGGGTTCTTTTCTTAAAGAAAATATATATCCATACAATTTAAAAGATTGATAAAGGATATGTGTTTTCCTTTGGAAAAGAACAAAAAGGGAGGTTTTTTTATAATGATTAAAAACAGAAGGACAAGCGGGCTGCTGAGCATGGCATTGGCAACATGTCTGGTTGTAAGTGCAGTACCGGTACAGACAGTGGATTCTATTTTGGGGAGTGCAGCAGGAAGAGTAACAGCTTATGCTGAGGAAACGGCGCAGAGTACAAAGCCGCTTACAACACTTTGGAAAACGCAGGAAGTAGGTACACACGAGGGAACAGGAACTTATGCGTATGATGCAGCAGCAAAGACTGTAACGGTAAACGGTGCCGGTACAAAATTTGATAAATCAGCAGGAAGTGATGATTTATTCTACGCTTATTTTGAGGGCAAAGGTGATTTAACCATTACAGCGAAGATGACCGTCAATAATAACGGCAATGCAGGATACGCAGGACTGTTAATCCGTAATACCGCAGATGAAGCGGGAAGTGCCAGTGCAGCACTGTATGCAGATTTTGCAAATGGAAGCAAGAATCAGATCCGTTACGGATACCATAAAGAAGCAGCAGGCGGCGGTGCATCACAGGTCAATACGGCAGTCACAACCGCTTCTTCTGACATTTATATTAAATTAGAAGTTTCAGGGGAAAAAGCAATCTATCACGTTGCTTCGACAGCTGATTTTTCTGATGAAAAGGTAAAGACACAGACAATTTCCGGATTATCCGCAAAGACAATCGGTTTCTTTGCAACAGAAGGAGTAACTGCAGAATTTTCGGATGTAACGGTAACTTCTGCATATACAACGGATGACGGGGCAGATGTTAAAAAGCAGATTTTTGATTCAGAGGCAGGAGAAGTGAACTTCTCACAGTCAAGCAGTAAAGATTACTCAGGAAATTATGATGCCGGAAATTCTTTTGAAACCTCTGCAAACGGCAATATTTTATCCGTAAACCATACAAGAAGTGCGGCAGTTAAGGGAAATATCAGGGATGATAAGGGAATGGATTACATATTATTCCCGGAAACATCAGAAGACATGACTATTTCAGCAGATATTACAGTGACAAAGCTGGATTCCGGTACAGATAAGCAGGGTCTTGCCATTGGACAGTTTAACGCAAAGACCGGCAGCGCCATGAAGTGTGACGTATTACATATCCAGAAAAATATTGTAATCCAGCATACATTTTCAACGGTCAGCGGAACGGGTAACTGCGGTTCTCCAAAGGTTGGCAAAAAAACCGATACAGCAAACGGATATGAGCTGGGCGGCACATATACACTGACTTACACAAAGAGCGGCAATACCGCTAAAATGCAGGTTGTAAGTGCAGACGGAACGGTTCTGATGGGTTCAGAAGGCAATCCGGGTGAATTTGACCTGACACAGTCTTATGCAGACTTGCAGACAGGACAGACAGTACGCTATGGTCTGGCATTTTCAGGTGTTACGGCAGAAATCAGTAACCTGACCTTAAAGAATGCAGAAGGTACGGTTGTATATGACCAGAACGATTATTATGTTGCAGTCGGTGTAGCACCAGTGATTACAAATGCCGCAACAGAAGTGGCTTCTGACAGAAAGAGCATGAATATTACATGGGATGTCGCAGAAGAAGGCTCAGGCAATATTAAATATGCCGTATATGTATCAAAGGATGGCGGTGAATATACAAAGATTTCTGATTCTAAGGTGAACAGCTTCAGTTATGCCGGAATGGACGGCGACGGAAACTATCAGTTTAAGATTGTGCCTTATGGCGGAACAACAATGGGAACAGCCGTAGAAACTGAAATAACGGACTATCAGGCACCGCTTGCACAGGCGGAATTAACAGCCGCAGGCAGCAAATCTAAGGTAGAACTGTCATGGGATGCCGTAGAAGGTGCATCTTCTTATGATGTATACAGAAAACTGGGTTCTGACGGTGAAGCAGTGCTGGTTAAGACAACAGCAGAAATTGCATTTACAGACACAGATGTTGTCGAAGAAGAACCGTATTATTACTATGTTATAGCAAAAAATGACAAGAATACAAGTAATCCGTCAGCAACGATGCAGGTACTGACATCAGACGGCCATACAGGTGCTTATGTATATGAAAATGAAGCAACAAAACTGACAGTAGCATATAAGTCCAATGATACTGTTTTTGATGATAATGCACTGCTGGTTCTTACAGCAGACGAAGCAGGAACAGCACAGCTTTATGTAAATGACGTGCTGGCAGATACCAAAACTGTCGGTGCGGGCGATGAAATGAAGTTTGAACCTGAATTAAAGAAAGGCAGAAATGACGTTACCGTTATATTTACTGATGCAGAAGGCAATGCGACAAGAAAGACATTTAATTTTGTTGCAAACCCGGATGTTGATATTGTTGTAGATGCGGCATATACAGGCGAAGACGGTGCAGAGTCAGATGGACTGCCGGTATACAAGACTGTTCAGGCAGCAGTCAATGCAGTGCCGGAAGATAATGCAGAAGCCAAAGTAATTTACATTAAAAATGGTGAATATAATGAACGTGTTGAAGTAAAATCACCATATGTAAGTCTTCTCGGACAGGACAGTGAAAAGACCCATTTATTCTATTCTGTATGTGTTGCCAACGGAAATGCAGACAGTATGTGGAACCGTAACGCAATGTATGTAGATACGGCAGCAACAGGCTTCACAGCAGAAAATCTGACGGTTGAAAATTCATATGACTATACAAACGGTTCGGACCAGCAGGCAGATGCCCTGTGTATTGTGGCTGACCAGACAGCATGTATTAATGTAAGATTAATCGGCTATCAGGATACCCTGCTGACTGATACAAGAACGAAAGATGAAAACGGCAATTATGCTGTGACAAGACAGTATTTCAATAAATGTTATATTACAGGTAATGTTGACTTTATCTATGGTGCAGGTACTTCCGTATTTGAAGACTGTGATATTGTTGCAAGATATACAGAATACAAATCAGACGGATGCTATACAGCCGGAAGAACATATGCTTCCACACCTTACGGATACGTATTTAACAACTGCCGCTTCCTTGCAGAAGAAGGCGTAGCAGACGGCGCATACAGAATGGCACGTCCATGGGGCGCAGATGATTCAACAACATTTATGAACTGTTACTTAGGCAGGGCGATTTCACTGGAAACATCTTACGGCGACATGAGCGGTAACTTAGCTGAAAATGCAAGATTTGCAGAATACGGTTCTTACGGTCCGGGATATACAGTAAATAATAAGCGCCCATACCTGACAAGTGCACAGGCAGCAAAATTTAAGACGGACACAGTCATGGGGGACTATGATTACAGTGCAAGAACTGCCACATTGTATGGAACACAGCAGGAAAAACCGAAAACAGATATAACGGTTGTTGATAAGGCCGAGGTTGTTAAGAATGTAGCGGTTGATGAAAATGCCGTAATTAAAAATGCAGCCGGTGAAACCGTAAATCCGGGAGAAGTCAGTGTTGTCATTGAAAAAGCCGGAAACAGCGTAATTGACTCAATTATGAAAGGCTTTACAGCTGGTGGAATATTAATTGCTGACGGAAGTACAGTGGATTATTATGACATTGAATTACAGGATGAGAACGGTCAGGCAGTTATGCTTGAAAGCGGTAAAATCCAGATTACATTTGCTTATAAAGAAGGAATTGATTACAGCAAAGTTAATGTAATTGTATATCATCTGAATGAAAAGACCGGTGTCATTGAAAAGCTGGAAACACAGCTTACAAGTGAAGGTATCCGTTTTGAGGCAGACAGCTTCAGTCCGTTTGCAGTATACTATGAAAATAAAACGGTACAAAAAGATGATATTACCAAGCCGGATGACACAAAGAAAGATGATACAAAAACAGACGATGTAAAGAAGGATGATGCGGGTTCAGGAACACAGCAGGGTGAGAATACCGGTGATGTGTCAGAGAAATCAGAAAATGCACAGCAGTCTGCGGATACAGGCGTACAGACAGGGGATACAGCCAATGGATTTGGATTCCTTGCAGCAGCAGTTGCAGCGGCAGGAGCAGGTGCTTATGAATTTCTTAGAAAAAGAAAGCTGATTCGCAGATAAAAAAGATAATTACTCAAATTTGATAGCCCGCGGGGCTGCCATGGAAATTCAAAAATTTCGTGGCAGCCTTTTTGCATTTCCAGTGGACGGTTTTGAAAAAGATATATGTGAAAATTTGTATATAAATTGATATAAGAGTGAAAAATATGTAAAATGCACAAAAAATGTGACAAATATCAGTAGTTGAGTAGCAAAAATAACTGCAATCATGGTTGACTATCTGATTTAAAAATAATATAATAAAAACAATTGGTGAAAACTTATAAAAGTTTTTTAAAAAGTTCGTGATTTTTTAAAAATGTGCTAAAAATACGAGGCTTCAGGAATGCTTTTATAAAAACACTAAAAACAAATCAGGAGGACGATTATGAGAAGAAAGGTGACAAAGGCAGCAGCGCTTTTATCAGCAGTACTGATGGCTAGCAGTTCTGTACCGTATGGTGTGTTAATACCTTACAATGTATTGGCAGAAGAAGTAAGTGCAGATGCCGGAGCAGCAGTACAGGAGGAAACAGCAGCAACTGTAGGCAGCGTAACCAACATTAAGACATGGGATGCAGCAGGCTTACTGGCAGCAGCAGCAACAGAGGATAATGGCTTATCCTTAAAGGGTGACGGCTGGACAACTGGAACAGATACAGCCGGAGCAGAAGCATTTGGAACAGGAGATTATGTAAAGGCAGGAGGTGTAAAGCCGACACCAAATAATGGCGCAGTTCCGACAGCAGGATGCTACTTACAGTATACGGCGACCGAAAACGGTAAGCTGACAATTATGGAAAAGACACAGAAGTCTAATAAGAGCTTCTATGTAGTAGATTCAGACGGAGTTGTAAAGGCTACAAAGACATCAGGCTCAGCAAGTACATATGATACGATTACAGTTGATGTGGAAGAAGGCAAGACCTATTATGCATATATGTCAGGTTCAACAGCCAATATCTTTTCGGTATCTTTAGCAGTTGGTGAAAAGAAGCAGACTGCATGGGCAGATGTTGCAGCACCGGTAATTAACAGTGTAACAACAGATGAAGCCGGAGATTTCGTTGTAGACTTCTCAGCAGTCATTGATGCATACAAGGGTGCTGATGATGTAAAGGTTACAATGTTACAGGATGGTCTGGAAGTATCTACACAGACATTTACAAAGCAGGCAGATACAGCTACATTTGCACCATACCGTTCAGGTACTTACACATTCGTAGTGGTTGCACAAAGATATGGCGAAGCTGATAAGGCAAGTGAAGTTTATACATACAAGGATTATGTACTGGCAGTAAAGAAGCCGGTTATCACATGGGCACAGAACAAGGGTAACGGCGATGTTTACTTAGACTGGATTAATATTGAAGATGCAGATTCTTATTCTGTAGCTTATAAGGAATCCGGAAGCACAGCAGATTACACGGTTGTAGAATCAGCATTATCTGCAGAAACAGGAAATTACACACTGACAGGACTGACAGCAGGCAAGTCTTATGATATCCAGATTAAGGCACTCAGAAAGTCAGACGGTTTTGAATCTATTTATACAGAAAAAGATTTTGAAGTAACAACAGCAGAAGAACAGCCATGGTATACGGCAATCGTAGGTTCTGCACAGGCAGGCGATGTTACATTTACAACGGCTGACGGACAGACAGATAATGTAAAGCTTTCCGTATCTGACAATAGCGCAGCAAAGAGTAATAATCAGGAATCACCGGCAATTGCAGGAACAGCCGGAACACTGGAAGTTAAGGGACAGGCAAGCGGTAAGATTTCTGATGATGAAGACGGATTTACATATTACTATACAAAGATTGATCCGAACAAAGAAAACTTTAAGCTGAGTGCAACATTTGAGATTACGGATACTTCTCTCACACCGGATAATCAGACCGGTTTTGGTATTGTTGCAGCCGATGCACTTGGATTAAATGTATGGGGCAATCCGGATTATGTACATAAGTATTTCAACTATGCATCTTCTATGATGTTTAGCTCAAAGCAGAGTAATCCGTTTATGAGAACGGTTACAGGTTATACATCAGCTGATACATCAAGCAATGACGGTGTGGAAAGAAGTGTAACAAATGCTAGGTTTACAGACCAGACAGCTAAATTTGAAGTAGGCAACAAATATACATTTTCGTTAGAAAAGACAGACGAAGGTTATACAGCAGCCTGCAACGGTTCAGAGCAGAAGCTTTCTGATAATTCCTTTACATCTGTACAGGAAGATGGAACAGTTGTAGTTGGTATTGCAGTATCCAGAAAGGTATCTGTAAAGGTATCTGATGTTGAATTTTCAAAGTCTGAAAGCAAGGGTATTACATCAAATGACAACGGTGATACAAAGATTACACCGGACGGAAGAGTATACTCAACAAGCACAAGCGGTTCTGCAAATTATGAATACATCTATGTACCAAATTGTGCAGGTACACTGACAGTATCAAACGGTGATACAGATGTAGTTGTAGATCAGGCAGTTGCCGCAAATGAAGTTGTAAGAGTAAATGTTCCGTTAAACAACGGAAAGAATACTGTAAAGTCAACATTAAAGCCAACAGCAGCAGATAACATTGCAAGCACAGTAGCAGTTATTAAGGAAACAGTTGTTGACCATCAGTCATACGGACAGGAAGGTCAGACAATCATTGTATCCGCAGATGCTGATGCAGAAGGTAAGGGAACAGAAGAAAGCCCGATGAGCCTGTCTAATGCATTAAAGTATGCACAGCCGGGTCAGACCATCTTCTTAAAGAATGGTACATACAGCGGTGCAAAGGTTGAAAGAAGTGTCAGTGGTACAGCAGATAAGAATATCAACCTTGTAGCAGAATCACTTTCTACAGACGGAACAGACGGTGTAGTATTTACAGGTGAAGTAAGGCTCACAGGTTCATACTGGCATGTATATGGTCTGTATGTAAAAGATTCAGCAGGTGTAGGTATCCAGATTTGCGGTAACTACAATACAATTGAAATGTGTACAGTAAACCACGCAGCAAATTCAGGTATCCAGATCAGCCGTGAAGGCGGTGCTGATAATGATGCCGGAAGAAAAGGCAAGTTATGGCCTACAGGCAACCTCATTAAGAACTGTGAATCATTTGATAACTGTGATGCAGGACGTAATGATGCCGATGGTTTTGCAGCAAAGCTGACTTGTGGTGAAGACAATAAGTTCTATGGCTGTATCAGCCATAACAACATTGATGATGGCTGGGATTTATATGCAAAATCCGTATCCGGTGAAATCGGTGCTGTAACAATTGAAAACTGTGTAACTTATAACAACGGCTGGCTGACAACAGATGATGTAACAGCTAAAGGCTATGAATACGGCGAAGGTAACGGCTTCAAGCTTGGCGGTGGTCAGATGAAGGGTGCACATGTTTTAAAGAACAGTATTTCATTTGACAACCATGCAAAGGGTATTACTTCAAACAGCTGCCCTGACTGTAAGATTATTAACTGTATTTCTTACAACAACTCACTGGATAACAGTGCATACAATGTAGGTTTAAATACAAAGGATTCTAACATCAAGGCTTGGGAAGTAACAGGATTAATTTCATTAAACAACAGCAAGAATACAAAGCTGGAGGATTTAATCCCATTTGCACTTCACAGTGAAAACAACTACATTTATGACGGTTCCGCTTCTTATAATAATAAGGGTGAACAGGCTACAGAAGACTGGTTTGAAAGTGTAGATACGTCTGTAAAACCAACAAGAAATGAAGACGGTACAATCAATATGCACAACCTGCTTCTCTTAAAGGATACTTCTAAGAACACAGGTGCGGTATTAGATGTAACAAGTGATGCAGCAAAATCCGTAAAACCGGCAAAGACAACGGTTGTTGAAGAAGAAAAGGTTGTATATGAAATGCGTCAGGATGCAGACGGCAACTGGCATTACTATGCAAATGATAAAATTGCAACGGATTACTGCGGCATGGCATTAAACGAATACGGCTGGTGGTATATCAAGAACGGTGATGTAGACTTTACATATACCGGTATGGCATGCAATGAATACGGCTGGTGGTACTTCAATAACGGACAGCTTGATTTATCATTCTACGGTCTTGCAAACAATGAATACGGAACATGGTTCTACACAGACGGACAGTTAAACTTCGGCTTTACAGGAATGATTATTCCGGATGACGAGTGGCTCTATGTTCAGAACGGACAGGTACTGACAGATTACACCGGAATGGCATTAAATGACTATGGCTGGTGGTACTTCAAGGATGGTAAGGTTGACTTTACCTATACCGGAATGGCAGTGAATGAATATGGCTGGTGGTATTTCAGCAATGGACAGATTGATTTTGGCTATAACGGATTTGCCACAAATGAATACGGTACATGGCTGTTTACAGACGGTATCTTAAATACAGGCTTTACAGGCATGACATTAAACGGCGATACATGGGTATATGTTACAGATGGTTATATCAGTAATACCTATACCGGAATGGCATTAAATGACTATGGCTGGTGGTACTTTAACAATGGTGTTCTGGATTTAAGCTATACCGGAATGGCATTAAATGAATACGGCTGGTGGTATTTTAACAATGGTCTGCTTGATTTAACATTTACGGGTGTCGGCAGTAATGAATACGGCGACTGGTACTTTAAAGACGGAACAATCGCTTTTGATTATTCAGGTACAATTAGCTTTGGCGGACAGGATTATACCGTAACCAATGGATATGCTGTAAAAGTATAAATCTGACAAACTAAGATTGAATTTATAAAAAGACCGGCAGAGGTGCAGCGCATTGCAGCATCTCTGCCGGTTTTTCTATTTAACAAAAAACCTTAACAAAAAACCATGTAATATTTTATTGAAACAGGTTGGATACAATGGTATAATGAAAATAATTAGATATGAAAAAAGTGACATAGACGACACGAGAAAACAGCAGTAAGGAGGAACAACATATGATTCAGGCAATGGTCAAAAAATTGAATGGGAAAAGACTGCGGCAGCGTATTTCATCTGCAATTTTAATAGTTGCAATATTGGTAAGTTTTTCTGGTATTCTTGGAGGAACTGCCATGTTAGTAATGGGTGTCCAGTACAATCACGCATTAACCAATTATGGTTTTTCACAGGGTGATATCGGTAAGATGATGATTACATTTGCAGACACTAGAAGTAACCTGCGGGCGGCAATCGGTTATCAGGATAAGACACTGGTACAGGAAACCTACGAAGCGTATGAAACAAAGAAGCAGGCATGTAAGGATTATGCAGTTATAGTAGAAGAAACAGTTGCTTCCGCTGAAGAACGTAAATTGTATGATCAGATTATGAGCGGTATGGAAGATTATTTTACATCAGCTGATAAGGTAATACAGATGGGTAAAGATGTAACGAATATCGATCAGAGAAATCAGGCACAGCGACTGGCAAAAGATGAAGTGGTACCGAAGTACGAAGCAATTTATGAGAATATGGTACAGCTGCTGGACGCGAATACCAGCGAAGGTAACAAATTGGAAATTAATTTAAAGGTATTAACATATGTCTTACTGGCGGTAGTTGTTCTTATTATTATTGTAGCAATTTTAATCGCAAGGAAGCTGGGCGATGCGCTTGCGTTAAATATTGTAAATCCGCTCGATGCACTGGCAGAACGTTTCAAGACCTTTGCACAGGGTGATTTGACAAGTGAATTTCCGGTAATGGAATCAGAAGATGAAGTATCTGATATGGTTACTGTTGCAAAGGATATGGCAGAGAATCTGTCAGCAGTTATTAAGGATGTTAATTACCGTATGGAACTGATGGCAAAGAATGATTATACAGGTTCGTCTGCAATTCCTGAAAAGTATCTGGGTGATTTTGCAGCCATGAATGATGCAATCCATCAGATGAACGAAGATATGAATGATACAATGCGCCACATTGAAGAAGCTGCCGCTCAGGTATCTATCGGTGCAGGCAACCTTGCAGAGGGTTCACAAAGCCTTGCAGAAGGTTCTACAGACCAGGCTGGTGCAGTTGAAGAATTACTAGCCTCTTTTGCAAGTATTACAGAAGGTGTAGAACATACACATGACAGTGCAAGCGTTTCGTATGATTTATCTGTGAAATATGCAAAAGAAGCAGACAGAAGCCAGCAGGAGATGCAGGCGGTTACGGAAGCTATGCAGCGTATGAGTGAAATGTCTCAGAAGATTGAAAGCATTATCGGTGAAATCGAAGAAATTGCTGAACAGACCAATCTGCTTGCATTAAATGCTTCTATTGAAGCCGCAAGGGCCGGAGAAGCCGGACGCGGATTCGCTGTTGTTGCAACACAGATTGGCAAGCTTGCTGACGAAAGCGCTCAGTCTGCAGTGAATACAAGAGAACTCATTATGAATTCTATTCAGGAAATTGAAAATGGTAACCGTGCCGTAGAGAAGACTTCTAAGACGATTATTGAACTGGTTCAGGGGATTAATGAAGTCGCAGAAAAGTCTAAAGAGCTAGAGGAGCTTTCAGAAACACAGACAGAACAGATGAAGCAGGCTGAAGCCGGTGTTAATCAGATTTCAGAGGTTGTACAGAGCAATGCCGCTATTGCGGAAGAATCTTCTGCAACAAGTGAAGAGCTTTCAGCAGAATCTATTTCACTGAACGAACTTGTACAGCAGTTTAAGCTGAAAAAGTAATTTTTGACACTGATATCAGAATATGCTAGCATTTAAAAATGCGTAGACACGCAGTGAAAGCATACAGAACAGATAAGCGTGAAGTCATGAAAAATGGACTTCGCGCTTTTTTGCACAGATGTTTGCTTTCGCTCAGAAAAGGAGAAATGCGAAAATCCATAAATCAAAGATTTTCGCATAACAGAATTGTGCCGC